>Ga0114962_10002082_pt1 | contig 16977 bp, 17 predicted proteins | sample C_130820_MF_Meta_FD_87017 | JGI IMG/M metagenome (GOLD analysis project Ga0114962, IMG submission 87017) | Freshwater microbial communities from Lake Croche, Canada to study carbon cycling - C_130820_MF_MetaG | ecosystem: Environmental > Aquatic > Freshwater > Lake | place: Lake Croche, Canada...
TTTAAAAAAAGCATCGTTTTGGTTATATCTTTTTTAAAAAAGCATCGTTTTGGTTATACCTTTTTTTAAAAGATATATATATATGTTAAACAATAATTTCATTCGCTCAAATAAACTGATAGTATCCATCCTTTTGTTTCTTTTGCTTTTTTCTTTGATACAAGCAATCAAACCATCTTTTTTGTACAACAATGATGGTAGTTTGCGAGAATTTGGCGTGGGTTACAAAAACAAAACAATTCTTCCCATTTGGCTTCTCTCTCTTCTTTTAGGCATACTTTGTTATTTGGCCGTTCTTTATTATTTAGCCGTCCCAAAAATGTTTGACTAATATTTATTTATTTTATTTATTTTTTTTCCTTTTTTGGCGAATGAGGAAAAAAAAACTGACTATTGGGTAGATTTATAATCTACTTTTACCGCCGTATTTTTCTTCTGTAATTCCTGCTTCTCTTTTTGCAAAAATGTCTGGTATTCTTGCTGCATTTGGTCTACACTTTTGTTGCAATCCAGTGTATTGATGTAATATTGAATCATGGTAATCAAAAGAACCGCAGTATATCCGTACCAGAAAGCCTCGCCGATATCATCTTTGGCAACAACAAGAGTCAATAATTCTGTCTGTTTTTGATTCAAATCACCTGCACTCAATGGATTCCTATACTTGCTCTTCATGAGAGGTAACAACAAATTCCAAAATTGAATAAAATTACTAGGGACAATTTTATTGACCAAAATAGACATATTTCCTGCTAAACTCAACAAGGCTTGTTGGATTTCTTGGTATTCTTCTTTGGTAGAACCATTCACTTTCAATTCTCCGTCTTCTCCTACTTCTCCGGTGTTGCCAAACGATTTATCAATCGCGGTCTCGGCATTTACATCTACCAACAATTCCGCGAGAATTTGGTTAGCGCGACCGGCTATGTAATAATAGCCAACAATGTTGGAAAAGGCGGATTTGAAACCAGGGAATAAAATAAGAACCAAGATGACGACGCCAAAAATAAAGGTCCATGGGATAAAGGTCCAAAAAGCAGAGGACCCAATGTTTTTCGTAAAACTTCCGCCACAGCGAGAAACGATGGAAGAAGTATTGATAAAAAACTGAAACAACACGACAAAAATAAAGTAACATACCAATCTAAAATAGGATTGCTTTTTGTAATCAGAATAAGCGATTTGATTTGCTAAAGTATTGACGGTAAGAGGTGGTTTGAGTGCCAAATAGTAGCCTAACGTAATAAAAACAAAGGTAACTATATTTAAATAAGTAATGTCCATAAAGAAAAGAGAATTATATAGATATATGTATAAATTTTTTTACTATTATAAATTTATACATTAAGAAACCCCGATTTTTATTACAATGTCCAATTATTCCAATGATATAGCCAAACCTGCATTGGTAGAAGTGGGTGTCAAGTATTTTTTCCGTCAAACGCTGAAACAATGTCATGAGTTCAAAAACAAATACAACAATATGTTGTTTAATATTTTCATGACAGTTTTCTTTTGTCTTTTTTTAGGAGGGATTCTTTTGTACAAATACAAGGGGAAATTGACTCCTGTAGAAAAGGAAAAGAGAGAAAGACAAAAACAACAATACATTCTCTCAAAAATAAAGAATTACCAAGACGCAAAACGGATTGCACATCAAGAACTTATTACGGGGTTGCCTGAATGGAAAAACGATTATGCTTCTGCACAAGAACGTTAAAATATACAAAAGAAATATTATGATAATATATCAATACATCAATAAAAGACAATGTCAAACGAAGCAAATAAAATGCAAGAGAGAAAAGATTTCATAGAAGGCCTGAATCAATATTACAAGTTGAAAAGCAAATACCAAGAAAAGAACGACGAAGAGAAAAAGAAAATTTCCAAGATGGTAAACAAGAGTTGGAGAGAAAAGCGCCGGCTTTTCAAGGGGATTCAAAAAAAATGTATTCATTGTGGCACTTTAGGAGGCACCCTTTTTCGCGAATTCTTTGATGAAGATCTTGGTGAGCGTGTTTTACGAGCCATGTGTGGTAACCGTGCGGACCCTTGTTCCTTAGATATTGACATACATCTAGGTTATTTTTTGCAAATGGACGAGACATTGCAAGAAGACGAAAAAACAATTATAGAATACAAAAACCGGTTGATTCGTGACAAAAATGACCTTATTTTTGGTTATACAACAACGGAAGAAGCGCTAGAGAAATTTGACAAAATAAAAACAGAATTGGGAGAATTAATAGAAGTGTATGAATACGAACTTGTCAAGCATGAAACCAACAAGGGAGAAGACGCAGAAACCGTGAAAAAGATCCAAACGATGCAAGAAGAAATATACCAAGATATCAAGACAATGAAAAAAATGTTGGATGATTATGAGCGTACAGGAAACACCATGTTTGTCCAAGATGCTGTCCATTATTACAACGAAGAACTCAATGAAAAAGTAATTGAATTACGACAAATCAAATATCCTGTTTGCTATGTGGATTACAACGAAGACGATGATACATATCATTTGATCCAAAGAAAATATGATTTAGAAAATATGGAAGACAACTTTGGAAAGAATTTTGGAGTCCAAAAAATGGTTTTGACTTTGAAGCAAAGAGAGAACGTTGCCCTAACACAAAATAGACCGATGACAAAAGGAAAGACAGTGAGGAGGGCGCCGAGATTTTCGCAGAATAAAACGCAAAAACATTTGACAATAGAGGAATCTGTTTCTCCGGTGGTTGCTTTTCTCTCTGGTGATCAAACAGAAGAAGCAAAAGAAACAAATGAATCAAATGAATCAAATGAATCAAATGAATCAAATGAATCAAATGAATCAAATGAATCAAGAGAAACAAGAGAAGAATAAAAATAGTAATAAAAAATATCAATATAATATAACAAATTATGATATTTAAATATCTTTCTCTCCCTGTTTTCCTTGTGAGTTTAGCTATAGGCTTGTTTTTTGTTTATGCATACGGAACAGATATGAAAGTGATTTATGTATATCCTACGCCTGAAAACGTGAATCAAATATTATTTAAAGACCAAGCGAACAATTGTTTTACCTATGAACCTGAAGTAGTAGAATGCCCGAAGGATGCTTCCAAAATCAAAGTAATACCAATGCAATAAAATCCAAAATCAAAAATCCAAAATCAAAAATCAAACATCCAAAAAATGATAGATACATAATATTTTGTTTATATTTTGTTTGTATAATATAAGATATGTATCTACATAAATTCTTTGAAAACAAAACAGGGAAATACATGTTGTCTCTTATTTTAGGAATTGGTATTGCGTCCCTTTTTAGAAAAGTATGCAAAGAAAAGAATTGTATTGTTTTCAAGGCGCCACCTTTAGAAGAAATAAAGGGAAAAATATTCAAATATGACAACCAATGTTATAAATACAATCCTGTGATTGTAAAATGCGACGCAGAAAAGAAAATTATTGAGGCATCATAATTCGTAATTATTAAAAGCAATTCATCTTTTAATAATTATATGTCAGATTCTACTTCTATTTTTGAATTGCCATCAGACCCCACAGTAGGCGGTAATATTTCCATGAATATCAACGATAGAACCGGAACCGGAATCGGAACCGTAGGTAATGATAAAAATGTTGTTTTACAAGGAACAGGTTCTAGTGTTTCTTTGGACCAGACAACCATCAATCAAATTGTCAATGGTTTGCAACAGGCAAGTACAACAGGTGCAACTTTATTACCTTCGCGTGATATACCAACCACAACGCAACATTTGATCCATGATTCACAAATTCAGCCGAATTATATCCCTCCCACAAATCAAACAGATTACATTGAAACGGAAGAAACGAAGCAAAAAATAGTGGATAATTACAACGAAAGTTTGAAAAAGTCTACGGCGTTGGACCAGGTATATGATGAAATACAAACGCCATTGCTTTTGGCTATTTTGTATTTTTTGTTTCAATTACCCATTTTACGCAAACAATTGTTTCGTTATCTTCCGTTTTTGTTTTTAAAAGACGGAAATCCTAATGTATCAGGATACTTGTTTATGAGTTTTCTTTATGGACTGCTTTTTTATGTATTGAATAAAAGTATCAAGAATTTTTATATATAGTATCCTGAACTTTTTTATTATTTCTTGGTGTTATAAGGGTCAAAGATATTTTTCTTTTTTCTAGTCGTGGTTTTCTTTCGTTTGTTTGTTGAATTGCGTTTGGTTTTTTTAAATTTGTTTTTGATTTCTTTTTTTTTTGTCTTTATTTGTTTCTCTCCTTTGTTAGAAGTAGTAGAGAGATTTCCGGGAGTATAACTCAGGAACCATTCCTCGTATTCTTTGCTATTTCTATCCTTTTTAAGTTCGTTGTATACTTTTGCCTTTTGTGCGCGCATTTCTTCTACCGAATCTTGGTGACCATAGCATGTGACAGTAAAACGGCGCAACAAACCTTTTTGTTCCAGGCGGTTTTTTTGCTGTACATCAAAAAGAAATTTGGCCATACAAACAATTCTTTCTACATTATAATAGGGTTTGTTTGCATATAAAAAGGCCAAATAAAAGGAAAGCATTGTATCAATAGTCGCGATTTTGACTTTTCGTCCTTTTATTTTGATTGTATTATAAGAGTGACAAGCGATGGGAGGATATAAAACGGCGATAATGTCTTCACCGACTTTGATTTCTGTTTGTTGGGGTACAATTTCGCCAATAGCGGGTCTTTTTTTTATGCCGACGTTTTTAATACCAATATTATGCAAACGATTTTTCAAAATTGTTGCGGTTGTTTCAGGGTCTTTTACAATGACATCAAAGTCGGCAATTTTTTTAGCTTGTTCTTGTTCTGCCTTGGGCATATAACGCAAATAATTGGAAATGGCGAAACCACCGAAAAAAACAACATCTTGGTCAATGAGTGTATTTTTCACTGTTTGGTAGACATCGTCTTCTTTGTTTTTGTATTCTTCTTCCATTTTTCGTTGAAATTCAATATGGTCACATTTGCTTTTGGTAAGAGGATAATGTTTGTTTAATAAAGACAAACGTTTCAAGACTTTTTCCCAGCGATCCGTATCACCTGCTGGGCGACTCAGTTCCAAAAACATACTCATTCGCAAAAAATTGGGTGGTGCGTACAAAATACCATCCACACGAATGGCATCTTTTTTCAAGGTACGAAACAATTCCTTGTGAATATAAGTGATATCGGCAAACGGCATATAATTGACAAATACTTTGTAGGTACCATAATGTTGCCCTGCCTTGGCTTCCACTTCGGTAAATCCTTTGCTGAAAAAGAGGTCAGCCAACGCCTTGGCGTCGTCTAATGCGTTGGGTGAAAAGAAATCATAATCCGGTAAATCAATTTCTTTATCATAAAATTGTTCTTTGTTCGGGAGTTCTTCATTGATGGCTTGGCCGCCGTAGGCAATCAAATCTTTTTGTTTGATAAAATCGCGAACAATATTGATGATTTCTTGTATTTCAGGGGAATTCACAACGCGCTTGGCTATTTTTTCTTGTGCTAAATCCATACTGGCGCGTAAAATAGCCAGTTCGCATTCCTGAAATGTCATTTTTTTATCGCATTGAATGAGTTTATTTGTCATATATTATACAAGTAAAAAAACAATTATCTTGTATAATATGATTTATTTATCCTAAAATGAACAAAAGGAGGAGCAAAAGAAAAATGATGAACAAAAAAGACATCTTTATATATTTTGTATATTATATTTTATTTTATTTATTTTTTACATTTTTTATAGATTTTTTTACATTTTTTTACATTTTTTCATTTATTTTACATTTTTTCATTTATTTTTTACATTTTAAACCGTGTAAATTATATCATCTATTATATTTTTTATAAAACCATTATCTCTTAATTCTTTTAAATTACAACTATTATTCCTAATTATTTTTACATTTGTAAAACATTCTATATTTTCACAATGCGAAATATGATGAGAACTATTTATATCTTTAACACTTTCATCTCCGTATAAAATATATTTTGTATTATTATTTATTATATTTTTAAGATTTGAATAATTTAAATTTATTGGATTTTTAATTATTGTTTGTGGAATAAAACTAATAACATGATTTACATTATTACACAATGAACCAAATAAAATAGCACCATAACCTCCGGCAGATACACCCATAAATATTACTTTTTGATAATTTCCATCTTTAATGATATTATTCAAATATAAAATAGTTTCATCAATATTATTTGTAATATCCTTTATTCCTTTATGATACCAACATTGATGTTTATCTATAAAAAAAATTAAATCACAATTCTTAGTGTATATAGAAGATAAATAATTTAAAAATTCAAATGGAAGGATTTGTCCAAATTGTAACGCCATTCCACCAAAACAAATTACCAGATTTTTATTTCCATTAATTATTTTATATTCGTTTTCACTCATATATATAAATGATAATTAAAAATTTATAAAAATATAACGAGGTTTGAAATATAAAAAGATGTAAATCAAGAAATACAAATCAAGAAATACAAATCAAGAAATACAAATCAAGAAATACAAATCAAGATATTTATATATTGAAACTATAATAATCCGCTGTCACTGTTCTTGGCGCATAATTCAAATCAGGATTTTGTGCGACGGGAGCGGCTACAGTGGTAGGAACAAATCGCAGATTTTCGGGTTTCAAAACGAAAGCATATCCATTTGTATCAAAAAAGAAAGTATTCTCTTCCAAATATTTATCCACATATTCATAACGTTGCGCAATCATTTGGCATCCAGCGGCACGAACAACAATACCATTGGGATTGGGTGGATTGGAAATACCGGAATCAGGCATGGCAATCGTGATATTTTTTTTATTAAACGTTTGTAATTCTTGTAAATCAGGGGAATTGACTACTTGGGTGATAGTAAGTCCTCTCATAAAAACCGAATTACTAGTCATATTTACGTATTCCATCAACTTGATATTGTTTAGTATATTGGTATTTGTCCGGTCAACAATCAATACGATTTTACCCAAAAGCGATAAAAGAGGCGTATCACCTAAATTGTTACCTAAACTTTCGTAACTATAGGATTTATCCAACATGAAACTAGAATACGATTCAAAAATGGCAGCCAAATTGGTAAAGACATTGGGATTCGCACTCTTGATTCGCAAATGGATTATAATTGGATCGGATGGGTTAGGGCATCCACTATTCGTGAAGGCATAATTTTGGATGGTCTTCATGACGTCGGTAAAATGGACATAATTGTACGTTTGTTTGATGTAATAACTATCAAGGAGAGAGGTGGCGACAACAGGGGTATCATTGATGCTGTAAATTTCAAAATCAAGGGCGCGAATACCTTGCTTCAAGACATCCTTGAGGATGCAAGTAGATACAAAGTCATTTTTGTAGGATCCACCACTGCAACAGTTGTAGGCGGTTTTGATATAATAATCTTTGAGAGTGTATTTGCAAACGGGGTCACTAGAATTGAGACTACGAAGGTTACCATTGATTTGAGAATAGAGGCCATCCATGGCGCTGCATTCGCGAGATTGCAACGTGGCTAAAATGACAAAATAATAGACACAAATCAAAATGACTAAAATAATAATAATGATCCATAAAAAACGGGATACTACTTTATCATCTTCTAAAAATTGAACCATACTTTGTATACTTATTATTATCTAATATAATAATCTAATATTTTTCTTTTCTAAGAATAAGAATAACCCAAGAAAATAAAAATGGATCCCACATGCAAAAATATAATGAAGACAGCGGGGATTGAATTCCAAGAATGGAATGATTTAGAAGGATTTTTTATTCCCAGAGAGAATTTATTGGATATTGATAAATACAATTTAGTAAAAATTCATATTGCTGAATTGAAAAAAAATTTTAGTAGTTCATTCATGACATCTTTACAGAAAAATGCGACAAACAATCAAAAATGGCCTCTTTTGAATCTAGTGAGACAGATACTAAACATCCACCATTTTAAGATGGTTCCAGTGAGAAAAAGTGATGGATACACACCCGAGGGAATTAAAAAATTCAAACGTTTTTTTAGGATTGTTCTCTCCAAGAAGAAAAAACAAAACCCCCAACAAGGAGAACAAGGAGAACAAGGAGAACAAGGAGAACAAGGAGAACAAGGAGAACAAGGAGAACAAGGAGAACAACAACAAGGAGAACAACAACAAGGAGAACAACAACAAGGAGAACAAGGAGAACAAGAACAAGAATAAAGACAAAAAGAAATAAGTATTTAAAAAATAATACAATATATTATACATTATTATTATGGCAGGAGGATTACTTTCTCTCGTTTCACAAGGACAACAAAATATAATATTAAATTCCAATCCATCCAAAACATTTTTTAAATCGGCCTATGCACATACGACGAACTTTGGATTGCAAAAATTTCGCGTGGACTACGAAGGTTCCAAAACATTGCAATTAACAGAGCAATCTGTTTTTACGTTTAAAATTCCTAGATACGCTGAATTGCTAATGGATTGTTATCTTTCTATAGATTTGCCCAATATATGGTCACCTATTTTTCCCCCATCACAAAATGAAATTACGGGTACAACAGGTGTTTGGTCACCTTATGAGTTCAAATGGATTGAAAACATAGGAGCACTTATGATAAGCAACATTACGATTACTTGTGGAAACCAAACATTGCAACAATTTTCTGGAAATTATTTGCTTTCGGCGGCCCAGCGTGATTTTTCGGCGGAGAAACTAGCGCTTTTCAATCAAATGATTGGAAACATTCCTGAATTGAATGATCCTGCGAATGCTTTTAACCGAAATAATATGTACCCTAATGCTTTTTATTCAGAGGCTTATTCGGGGCCAGAGCCTTCTATTCGTGGTAAAACGCTTTATGTTCCATTGAATGCTTGGTTTCAATACAAGACACAAATGGCCTTTCCTTTGGTGGCTCTTCAATACAATGAATTGCATATCAATGTGACATTTCGGCCGATCAATCAAATGTTTCAAATCCGCGATGTAATGGATTCGGTAAATGATTATCCTTTTGTAGCGCCCAATTTCAACATGTATTATATGCAAATGTATCGTTTTTTGCAGCCGCCACCGGACCAACAAATAGGTTTTAGTTCGTATGTGGATACGCGGTCAGTATGGAATCCAGATATTCATTTGAATTGTACATATTGTTTTTTGTCCAATGATGAGTCGCGGATGTTTGCCTTGAACGAACAAGTGTATTTGTTCAAACAAGTGTATGAGCAATCCTTTTTCAATGTAACCGGGGCCAACAAAGTAGAGGTGAATTCCATTAGTATGGTCTCAAGTTGGATGTTTTATTTTCAGAGAAGTGATGCAAATTTGAGAAATGAATGGAGCAACTATACAAATTGGCCATACAACAAGGTTTTACCGAGTAATGTAGTTTTAGCACCTGTAGCGGGTACATTTCCTGTTAATACAACAGACGCACAGGGAAACCAAACAATCATTTATATAGGTCCTGGTGAGAATCCAGATGGTACCACGACGGATTTGTTTCTTTCTGGAGAATACGATATACAAAACGAACCTACTATTTTGACAGATTTAGGTATTTTGTTTGACGGAGATTATCGTGAAAATACGCAGCCAGTAGGTGTGTACAATTTTATAGAGAAATATGTGCGAACGGCAGGGAATGCACCGGATGGTTTGTATTGTTATAATTTCTGCTTGAATACGTCACCGTTTGATTTGCAGCCGAGTGGTGCGACAAATATGAGTAGATTTAACAAAATAGAATTGGAATTTAATACGTTAGTACCTCCTGTGAATACATTGGCACAGACATTGTCTATTTGTGACCCTACAACAGGAGAAATTATTGGAGTCAACAAGCCATCGTGGCAAATATACATATACAATTATAATTTATACATAATGGAAGAACGTATCAATCAGGTAATTTTCGTTTCCGGAAATTGTGGTCTTTTGTACGCGAGTTAAAATTTCGTTTTTTTATATTTTTATATTTTTATATATAAAGGAAAAAATGAAAATACGTGTATTTCTTTTATGTTACAACGAAAGCGCACTTTTACCACATACAATCAAACATTATAAAAAATATTTACCATCGTGTAAAATAACAATATATGATAATAAATCAACAGACAATTCAGTAGAAATAGCGAAAAATTTGGGTTGTAGTGTTATTTCATGGAATAGTAGTAATATATTGAATGAACACATCCAAACAAAAATAAAAAACAATTGTTGGAAAATATTCAATAATGGTTGGATAATAATCGCGGATATGGATGAATTTCTTTGCATAACAGAAGAACAACTTTTCTATGAAAAAAAACGCGGGACAACCATATTGAAAACAAAGGGAGTAGAAATGATAGGCGAAAGTAAAACGATAGATTTAACGGATATAAATTTACAAAAAATAAATAAATACGTTGAAAATAAAAGGGAAAGTAAAAATTTATGTTTTTTCAGACAAAAAATAAAAGAAATGAATTATGATAAAGGTGCTCATAATTGTGATCCAAAGGGTTTTATAAAATACAGTACCATAACATATTATATTAAACATATGTCTTATTTAGGATTAAAATTTATAACAAACAAAATGATAAAACGTTATGAAAGAACGGAAAAAATGCGAAGTCAGGGTTTGGCTACTCATTATACAAACGATATAAAAAAAATAACAAAGTCTTATTATTCAAAATTGGCCGAGAGCAAGATTTTTTTATAAAAATCAAATTTTACGTTATAACGTATTAAAAAAAACATAATATAGTTATATATTCAATGAAAATCATTGATTGTTTTATATTTTATAATGAGATGAATTATTAAATTATCGTTTGAATATTTTGAATGAAGTTGTTGATTTTTTTGTATTAGTTGAAGCAACACATACATTTATAGGAAAACCAAAGGATTTATTTTTTGAAAAAAACAAAGAAAAGTTTGAAAAATTTAAAGATAAGATTATTCATATTATAGTTGATGATTTACCTTTTATTCACCCCAATATCAATTTAAATAATTATGAACAATGGGTAAACGAAAAATTCCAGAGAAACGCAATAAAAAGGGGGATTGATAAAATTAATATGAATCTTGATGATGTTTTGATAATTTCTAATTTGGATGAAATACCTGATACAAATTTGATTAACGCTATCAAAAATAATTCTTTTAAAATAAAAGACAATTGTGTTTATTCCTTAGAACAAAATTTTTTTTATTATAATTTGAATTCACTACATGCAAAAAAATGGTATAAAGCGAAACTTGTTTCATATGATACATATTTGAATTCAAAATCAGCATCTTGTGAAGATATACGTATGGAATACTATCAAGTTATTATAAATAAAGGAGGTTGGCATCTCTCTTATTTTGGAGACAAATATTTTGTACAAAATAAATTACAAAATTTTTCTCATCAAGAATATAACAATGAATTGTATACAAATTTGGAAAATATACAAAAAAGAATAGAAACAAGTAAAGGTTTTACATCCGAACAAACAATAAATTCTATTTCTGTAAAAGACAATCCTTATTTACCTCCAAAATACCAAGAATATTTATCTTCTTTTTATTCTTTTTAATGTAAAAATGCATTGAATCCATAAGAAAGTGTCTACTTTTTGCGGATAATTCACTACCAACGACGTGAGATACAATAGACGTAAACAAACCATCGTGGTAAATTTATATTTATATTTATATTTATATTTACAATTTGTATAAGAGTGAATCAATCAAATTGTTACGCTTTTAACTAACTGTATTTACGACATCAAATAAGTTTACATAGGTTATCCATAATAACAAGGGTATTAAATACCAGAATATAGACAATGATCTATGTATAATAACAAGACTCAAAATAAAACTAAATACAAAAGATGTAAAATTCATAAATCTACTTAGCTTTTCTTGAAACTGTGTAATAAATGGATAAGAAAGACAAAACAATATGAATACTTCTAAAAAATAACATTCAAAACTAATTTTATTATTTATTTTATACAATAAATAATGTATATATCCTAATAATCCAAGTAAAATGATCCATACAATTCCTATTATATAACCAGGAGGCAATTGAATAATTGATTTTTTAATAGATGGAGAAGTATACATTCTAACATTGGTAGAATATATAATACCATTGATTATTATCGTCATTATAATAGGAATACTAATATGAAAAAGAGGTTGGTTTAGATAATTCATTTTTATTATTATACAATATTAAAAAAAAAGATTACACCTTTTTATTTGCGTTATCAAGTGATTTATTTAAAAAATAAGTAAGAGGCATAATACTACTCATTATATCTTCTTCTGTGTTATTTTCCAAACGTTTGTACACACTATTGACTAATACAATCAAAGGTTGAAATTCGCGAACTATAGTTTTGTAATTATCATAAGGTTTATCTATAAATTCTTTTTCACAATGATCCCAATTAACAGGGTACAAATTATCTAGACCATTGAATATATGGTAATTATCGTATAAAGTTGGATGATGAGTATAAATATTTTTGAGTATTTTTCCACCAATATCAGTCCATCCAATAGTTTCCTTTTTGTTATTTAATTTTTTCAGCATATTCTTCTTCCATTGCATCATCAAGGAAGTCTTTTTTTTACTTCCAAATATTGCGTTACAAATACCTTTATTGTTTTGTTTGATAAAAAAACCGTCTTTGTTTTCAAGAATATCAAACAAACAATCAAGTGAATGTATCACCAATGTATCGCTATCCAACCACATTCCTCCGTAATCACAAATAACGTGAACGCGTACAAAATCCGCTTTATGAGCAGGAGATAATTTATTAAAACAGTCTGGTATATCTTGAATATAATTACGTATATTACTATCATCAATTAAAATTACTTGATAGCCTTGACCATTCGTTGAATGTAATTTTATCAAGTTTCTTAATATAGTTATTAATGTATATTCTTTTCCTGTCCAATATAAAAAAATGTTTCTCATAATTGTTCCTTATAATGAATAATATTATTTATTATTTATTATTTATTAATATCAATATTAAAATATTTATTCATGTAAAAATGCGTTCGCGGCCAAGGGTCCATCATCCATAAATTCTCCTGAAAGTGTATATCTTTGAGGATAATTCACTGCCAACGATGGGTCATCTATACTAGGTGCATAACGTTGATCATACATTTGTGCTCCAATGGTAAAAGGTTTTTTCCATGTATTGATGCCTTGGAAATAAGACGGTGGTGGAGCCGTTTTTTTGTCTTTGTAAATATATGTTTCCCTTGTCATGTCGGTAGTCAATTGAGAATAATCAGGCATAATAGAGAGAAGTTTTCCTGCATGATTGAATCCTTTTATATTGCCTGGATTTACATTAGGCGCCATAATGACGGGTCTACAACCAAGACAATCTATATCAGAAGTACATTGCTGTCCTGTCTTGGAACAACGCGCGGGGGGTCCACAGAAATTTTGACATGTATAGGTGGTATTGATGGGAAGATTTACAGTATGGCTTGTTTGGGGTAGACCCAGGTCACCACCATGAGAACGGTCACTCGGGCAAAGTTCAAAACCTTCTGTTACGACAGAAATATAATCTTTTTGAATAAGGGAATAGCCCCAATTCATGATCCATGTTACTAAAAATAAGGTAAATAAAGCCAAATAGAAAATAGGTTCTTTGTTTTGTTTGTGAATCATAGTATATATATATATATATATAGGTGTATAAAAAATAGTTGTATATTTTAGAAATACATGTGGTTTCACACTTTTGAAACTTTACATCTTCAAGTGTGTAAATAGGGAAATTACAATAAAATAATATATATTTTTATTATATTATAGTAACAATATGAATATTTTAAATGATAATTCCAATAATTTACTGAATCCAATAGCTAGTTCTCTACCAAGTAATAATGCACTATCATCATCACCATTAAATGAGCAAAATGTAAACACGGATTCCAACAACAACAACACAAGCGAAGGAGAAACGTTGGGTCAAAAGATGAATGATATAAAAAACTTTGCTATTTATTTGGCGACTTTTGTTGGTAGTGTTTTGTTGTATTTTGTCATAGGTATTGTTTTACTTTATTTAAGCAAAGTATTTCAATCTAATTTGATTCCGGATGATTTGGGATGTTTTCCGTATACGGACAATGAGGGTAACATAGATGAATTATCGGTGAATCCAATGATAAATATAAATCGTATTTTTTTGAAAGAAAGTAATTCGCTACAATCAGAGAAACTAATTTTTGATTACAAGGAAAATAAGAATACGATTTTTTTGAATCGTTTGATACACAAGTGGACGAGTATTTATAAACCAGAGGAAAAAACAACGGGATTGCTTTATTGGATAGGAAGTTTTATACAGCGTTTTTATTATTCCAATATGTATTTGTTAGCGGGATTTTTCGGGATATTAAAAACTTTTACACTTGGATTTGATTTTTTATTTATTCTTTTTGCGCCTATTGCGCTTGGTATTTTTATTTTGATCAGTATGCTTTTGATTTATCCGGTTTATTTTTATAGTTTTTTACCGCAGCTTTATGTAATTACATGTAAAAATATAAGTACCCCGGATACACCCAATACATGGCAACCTCAAATCGGTTCCAATGCGACATATGTAAATTGGTTTATGAATGTAGCCTATTTGATTTTTTGGTTTGTACTAGCATTGATTATTTGTATCCCTCCTTTGGCACAGATTCTATCCTTTATCATGATTTTTGTTATTCTTTTTTCTGGTGTAGTAACAGCACAAGGAGAGAAAGTAATAGATGAAAAAACGATGGAACCCTATGGATTTTTTGATTTTTTTAAGGATACTATAAAGTTCAAATCATGGTTTTTTATGGCAATATTGACGATTGGTGTTGTACAAGGAGTACCTTTGTTTTTTGACAAATTGACGTCAGGTGTTGTGATGTTTGTACTTATTTTGCTTATTATTTTTGAATTGATGGGATTTGAATACAATCCTTTGCCTATTTACAGCAAAATAGTTCCGGAATATTTGTCACCTGAAATGAAAAACACGGAAATAGTAGAGAAAAAAGGATGCAAAATGACGCCTATTTCATTTGACGCGATTCCCAAGGATCCGAACCAAAAAGGATTCTTGGATAGATGGACAGATTGGTTGGTTGAAAAAGGATTTATGATTTGGAGTTTTACCCCTACTGGGCGCGCTGCTACCATAGCAGGAAAAGCGGGTCCCTTGCTTCTTCAACAATCCAAACTTGGAGCTTTAGGAAATCTTACGAATTTGGCGACAAATACCGCAAACGAAGCAGCATCCAATGCTTTAAGTAATGTTTTAGCAAAATCGCCATTGGCTCAGTCACCTTTAGGACAAGCTGCATTAAGTCAAACACCTTTGACAACAGGGTTAAGTCAAACACCTTTGACAACAGGGTTAAGGCAAACACCTTTGACAACAGGGTTAAGTCAGACACCTTTGACAACAGGGTTAAGTCAAACACCTCCACCAAAACCGATGAAACCTGCTTCTTTTGGAAGGAAACGAGGAGGAGGAGAAATGCCAGATTATACAAAGATAGCACAAACTCTCAAAAAAATATTGCACAATTAAAAACTTCAAGAAAATCTTTTACATTTAAAAATACATAAAAAAAAGAAAACAATGTTATATAGAATTTCGCAACAATGGTAAAAAAAAATGAAAAACTATTACCTATGGTGAGTGTTTGTACCCCCACATTCAACCGACGCCCTTTTATTCCTTATATGATTGAGTGCTTTCAACATCAAACCTATCCTAAAGACAGAATAGAATGGATTATTGTTGACGATGGAACAGACAAGATAGAAGATTTAGTAAAAGATATAAAAGAGGTGAAATATTACAAATATGACCAGAAAATGCTTTTGGGTAAAAAAAGAAATACTATGCATGATAAATGCTCAGGTGATATTATTGTTTATATGGATGACGATGATTATTATCCACCGACACGAATTAGTCATGCTGTAGAGACTTTGTTGAAAAACCCATACGCTTTATGTGCTGGTTCAAGTATTATGCATATTTATTTCAAACATATTCAAAAAATGTATCAATTTGGTCCCTATGCTGATAAACACGCAACGGCGGCTACATTTGCCTTTCGTAAAGAATTATTAAAAATAAGTAGATATGATGATACGGCAGCGTTGGCGGAAGAACGAAATTTTTTGAAAGAATATACGGTGCCGTTTGTGCAATTGGATTCCATGCAGACTATTTTGGTGTTCTCTCATATTCACAATTCATTTGATAAAAAAACGCTATTGGGAAATCCAAATGATCCATATGTGAAAGAAACCATGAAAACGGTGGATGATTTTGTAAAAGAACCGAATTTAAAGAAATTTTATATGGATGATGTGGATGGAATATTGAAAAAGTATGAACCAGGAAAGCCTGAAAACAAACCAGATGTATTGCAACAAATTGTAGAATTAAAAGAAAAGAGGGAAAAAATGATTCAATCACAACTGATTGGACAATTGCAAATGTACGAAAAGAAAATCAATGAACAAAATAGTATGATGCAACAAGTGATTTTAGAAAACAATACACTTAAGGAAAAGGTTAAATATTTAGAAGATAAAATGACGAAATTGATTCAAGAGAGAATCCAAGAGAAAAAAACATTACAGGAAAAAGAAAAAGAAAAAGAAAAAGAAAAAGAAAAAGAAAAAGAAAAAGAAAAAGAAAAAGAAAAAGAAAAAGAAAAAGAAAAAGAAAAAGAAAAAAAAAAAGAAAAAGAAAAAAAAAAAAAAAAAGAAAAAGAAAAAAAAAAAAAAAAAAAAAAAAAAAAAAAAAAAAAAAAAAAAAAAAAAAAAAAAAAAAAAAAAAAAAAAAAAAAAAAAAAAAAAAAAAAAAAAAA
>Ga0114962_10002085_pt1 | contig 16967 bp, 18 predicted proteins | sample C_130820_MF_Meta_FD_87017 | JGI IMG/M metagenome (GOLD analysis project Ga0114962, IMG submission 87017) | Freshwater microbial communities from Lake Croche, Canada to study carbon cycling - C_130820_MF_MetaG | ecosystem: Environmental > Aquatic > Freshwater > Lake | place: Lake Croche, Canada...
ACAAAGGATTAGACAAATGATGATATCTGAGGAGATGGTACAATCTGATGCTTGGAAATCTTTAAAGAAGACATTGGACGTTCTTAAAAGTAAGAAAAAAGTTTTACTATTAAGTTGTTCTAATAGACATAATTGGGACAAAAATGATATTGATATACCAAAATCTAAAATGATTGCAATGTATCTTAATGATGAATTAGGTGATAAGTCAACATTAATAGATGTTTCAGAATTAAATATTGTTCCTTGTGAGGGTAATGTATCAAGAAAAGATGGTAATAGTTGTGGTTTATTAAAAGCAAAACTTAAGGATAAAGATAAAAACCCATCAGGTCACCATAGATGTTGGGCTAGTGTCAACAACCCCAAAGATGAACTTTGGAAAATAAGTAAAGAATTGTTTGAATCTGATGCCGTGTTATTCCTTAGTTCAATACGATGGGGACAAACAAATATGTTTTATCAAAATTTAATTGAACGGTTAACTTGGATTGAAAATAGACACACTACCTTAGGTGAATCTAATTTAATTAAAGATATTGAAACTGGATTTATATGTACGGGACAAAATTTTAACGGTGTAAATGTTAACGATTTACAAAAGAAAATTCACGAATTTTATGGATTCAAAATAAATGATGATTTATATTGGAATTGGCAGTATACAAAAGATATGAATGACGAAGATAAAAAATCATATATTAATTCACATATGAAATTTATAAAAGACACTAAAATACCCGATTCTCAATAATAAATAAGATTAACTCCACACTCATTTAAAAGTTGTTTAGCCTTACTTTGGGACTCATCCCACTTTTCTTTATTTTTAGTGGTACAGACTTCGTTACAATACACCGTCTTTATACCAGAATTAACAATTCCTCTCGCACAATCCATACAAGGTAATCCCGATGTTAAATAAATTGTTGAGTTTTTAAGGGATACACCTTCTAATGCAGCATTGTATATTGCATTACGTTCTGCATGTTCCATCCAATAGTATTTCTCGGGTCTCTGTTGACGTTCTTCTAATGAATCATCCAAACCCCTTGGAAATGAATTATAACCCGTAGAAAGGACGTTATTACCCTCACCGACTACAACCGCACCTATCTGTGTAGATTGGTCCTTAGATTTGAGTTTTACCACCTCAGCAATCTGTAAAAAATATTCTGTCCAATTCATTATACTAATTTTTGTGAAGACCAATATTGTATTCTATTATCACAATATCTACCTAAATTACGAGCTTCCTTTTTGAGTATTAGGTTACCCATTTGTGTCATGTGATTTTTATTCTTAATATCTATACCAACTATAAATCCACCTGTTGCACGTTCGTACGTAGTTTCTCGTATATACTTATCCTCATCATCCATTTTAAGGTATTTGATAATCTCGTCTTTTTTATTTTTACAAGATATACCTCTTTCATCGATAAGTTTAATGAGAACATCTAATCTTAAAATATCGTAATTAACCTCTGACATGATGCAAATATACGTAATATTCTGGAATATACCAAAAAATAAAAAACCCCCGATTTCTCGAGGGTTTTCTAATATGATAAATCCGAAGATTATCTTAAACTATCCATGTCAAATGTTTGGATACCACTTACATTAATTACACCGAAGTAACGGTTGTTCACCATTTTCTTTGCGTAACGTGTCATGATTCCTTTGATAGGAGTCATTGTAAATGGATTGTACATTGTTGGAGTTAATTGTAATGGCACGTATGGTGCGTATACATATCCTGCATCCAATAATGATTTTCCTTTATGACCAATCAAGATTTTTCCAGCTGGGAAGTAAGGGTCACGATACACTTGGTAACGACCTGCTACTGAACCGATTTTCTCGATACCCATGTTGTATTGATCTTGCTCAGGTTCTGCGTTTGATACGTGGAAATATTCCAAATCATCAAATACTGCAGAAACTTCAGAAGAAACAACAACCCAGTTAGCACCACCTCTTAAAGTAGTCTTATGGATTTGAGCTGAAATTTGGTTGATTTTTGTAACCAAAGTTTGGTTCCAATCTTTTTGAGTGTAACCTTGTAGAGTTGCTCCGCCAGTTCCACCGTATTTCCAACCATTGTAATCCCATTTAGCAGTCCAAGCAGCACCTTTACGTAAGTCACGTAAGATTTCACGGTCAACCTCAGCAGCGATTTGCTCAGATAACAATGCAGTCAATTCAGCCTCAGCATCGATGTTGTGGAATGCACTAACGTCTTGAGCCAATTCAGGAGACCAGCTAGCTCTTAATTTTCTTTCAGTTACAGAAACTGTTACTGACTCTAAATCAAAAGATACTTCACCGATTTCATCTTCGAACTCTAAAGTTGCGTATTGACGATATGTTGCAGTGAAATCATCACCTTGTAATGTAGAACCTGTGATTGTTGCACTTGCAAAACCAGAAGTTGCTGAATAAGATTGTAAATCAACACTTAAGTAGATTGTACCATCTTCATCACAAATGTCTCTAAATAAGTTACCGTTAGTACCTGCAGATTTTTGTCCGTAAGATACGATACCTTTACCATATTTTTGAGTTACAACGTTGAAAGGTAAGTAAGTAGAACCACTTAACGATTGTGCACGAGGTGCAGTTACCGCTAATGAAGCTAAGAACTCTTCTGTATCCATTTCGTTACCGTCTGGACCAGCTAATTTACCTTGACCTAATTTAGAGAAACCTGTTAACTTCAAGATAACTGAATCAACAGTTGCTCCTGTAGCAATAGTTACTGGAGAACTTTCAACACCATTTGCAAAAGTTACAATAGATGTACCAGTTAAAGAAGCTACAGTGAAAGAACCTTTTGAATAATCAAAAAGACCTTGGTCAGCAGCATCACTGTTTTCGTAGAAACGATCGTAAAGAGGTTTCGCAGTTGCAGGATAACCAGCAGTTGCAGAAGGTGCAGAAGCAGCGTCTGGAAAACCGTATGGTTTGTAATGATCGTTAGCCGTTCTTTCTTGAATTTTTGGTACGAAATAGAATAATTTACCAATAGGTAAATTCATAGCTTGTACAGACACGATGTCGTTAGCTAATAATTTTGAGAATACACGACGAATGATAGGGAAAACTACAGTCTCGAAAGAACCAGACGCATCTGCAATTGCAGCTTCGTTGATTAAATAAGACGCTTGGTTTTCATATAATTGTGCGATGTTATCTTTTTGGTGACCGTTAAGACCTTCTAAGAATCCTAAGTCATCCCATTTTTTGATGGTATCTTCTTTGATAACTCTAAGGTGTTTTAACCCGATGTTACCTACCATACCTGAATCTAATAATGCTCCCATGTTTTGAGTATTTTGTTTTTTAATTTATTATTTTATTTTACCCATCAAATCTTTCATTCTTCTGAATTGTGGATTTTCGTAAGCTTTCGCTTCAGCCAATACTTCAGTTGATGTAGATGATGATGGAGTGTTAGAGATTTTTTCAACTACTGACTCGGTAACTGTTGTTTTTACACCAAGTTCAGTTTTGATTGTATTATATAAGCCCTTAGACTCATTTAATGAAGAAACTGAATCAAATCTCTTAAGAATATTCATTTTCTCTTGTTTTGTTGTAGAATGTTCAGTAAATAAACGTGTAGCGTAAGCTAAGTTTGCGTTGAACACGGCAACTTCGTTAAGTTTGTCTTTGAAAAGAACTAAAGCCTTCTTGTATTCACCGTTTTGCTTTTTCAATGTTTCAATCTCTTCATTTAAAGATTTAACATTTTCATTCATTTCATGACGACCCGCTTTGTATTTTTTACCTTGATTTGCGGGAGTTCTTACGTCAGCACCATAAGTTCTTGCAGCTTCTGTAGCCTCAACTTCTTTAACATCACCTTCTTCAGAAGATTCATCTTCTTCAGAAAACTCAATTTCGTAAATTGGTTCCTCATCAACTTCAGAATTTTCATCCATATCAGCACCCATATCAGTTCCCATTTCTGGTTCCATTTCTGGAGCTGAATCCATTGAATCGTCTCCATCAAGTTTAATGATGTATTCGTTTTCTCCGTCACCAAATTCAACGTTATTACCATCTTTCTTAACTACAATACCATCTTCTGGCTTCATAGCTTTGAAAACTTTAAGTACCTCATCATCTGAAGCACCTGTCATGTCCATAACATCTTCGTCATCGTTATCTTCTCCTGCCGCAGGTAATTCAAGTTCAGGCTCATCCATTGATGAATCGTCACCCATTGCGTCAGAATCTAAATCATCGATTCCTTTACTTGGTTCGTTATCGAGGTCAGTATCATTTTCAGCGTCATCAGCTTCTGCATCATCTGCAGTTGCGTCATCGTCTGACATATCGTCGTCCTCTTCTTCAGGTTTTGTATCGTCCGCTGGTTGTTCGTCCATTGGGTCTAACTTTTCCTCTTCTTCTAATGATTCTTTAAGCAAGTCGCTTAGTTCTTGTTTCATGGTTGAAGCAAGTATACCTTTTGCATTTTGCTTAACAGCTTCTTCAAGATTTTGCACTTGAAGTAACGCTTGTTCTAAAATTGATTTTTCAGTCATTTGAAATTTTTGTTTTTATTACCTTATAAATAGTGTCGTTTTATGAAAAATTCTATTTTTCAATATAACTGCACCTATAAAATTGATTATTTAGATAAAAAAGTATCTAATTTACCCATCAATCTTTTCATTTTATTGTCAACTATTGGTTTTTCTTCTATCGATTCTTGATATTGATCTCTTTCAGATGGGTCTGAAAAGATATAGGCTCCGGGTGTTGAAGGTGATGAAACTAAATCAAAACATACTAATTCAAAATCTTCTTGAACTATGTTGTCCCCTTTAACGTTTTTAAGTGACCCAACACCTCTAGATGAGATACCTAAAACTGCACCATTCATTATTAACATGGCAGCTTGGTCTCCTTTAGTAGAGACAATACCCATTTTCTTCCATCCTGGTGATGTGAATAATTTAATTTTCCCCATTAACATTCTACCGTCCCACCAAGTTTCAACAATAGAGTGTGATACTCTATCTAAATCGATAAGTGAAGATGAAGGGTGATTTAACTCATTAAGAGCTCCACCTTTTTTAATAAGAGTTTGGTATTTTTCGTTTTCTCTTTTGAGAATTGCTTCGGGATAGATTCTCCCGTTCTTATTTGGAGTGTCGTATTTTTGCAAAACAGCATAAAGAACAAGGTCTTGTGAAAAGTCCATGTTCTTCATTTCTGAAATTATTTTTTTATTATCTTCAGGAGATACGTGACCGGCGTCATACTCAATTAAAATTCCTCTACCGGTTTCTTTTGGTCCTAATACCTTCATTTATAGTTTTTATTACTATAAATACATCAATATCTAAGTTATTTCTTATTTACGTTGAAATTGAATAATTTTTTATCAGATAAACCATTATCTATGACATTTTCTAATAAATCTTTAATGATGTTTTTTATTTCTTTTGATTTAACATCAAATTGTTTATCAACATATAGTGTGATTTCTAAATTCATAAAAGACCTCTTTTCAAGTTTTATACCTTTAGTTCTAATGTCTAAATCAACTATTGATTGTTGTTTAAAATTTGGACATTTGAGATTGTATATGATTTCTTTTATTTTTCTTCTTGTTTTGTTAATTGTACTATTAAAGTCGTCAGTTTCATTTTCGGGTTGAGTCCACGAATTTAATTTTAAGTAAATGGTTTTAAGATTTCTAAAATCTACGGTACCATAACCGATTTTTACATCATTGTACGTCCCTAGTGGGATGTATTTTCCAATTTTCATTAAGTTTTTTCATTATATATTATTTATGGTGTTAATAAATTATAATGAAAATATCTTACAATTCCAAAAATATTTTCATATATTTGTGATATACTTATATTAATATGATAATAATTGACGTTACAAAAGAAAAAAGCATCGAGAGTGCTTTAAGAACTTACAAACAAAAAGTTCAAAAAATTAAACAAGTTCAAAAATTAAGAGCAAGACAGGAGTTTGTTAAACCTTCAGTGAATAAAAGAAAAGAGGTTTTAAAGGCGATATATGTCCAACAAAAGAAAAATGGTCTTAATTAAGACCATTTTTTAATTCAGTTAATCTGTAATAATTAATTTTAGATGTTTCCTTTTTTAGGACCTCATCTTTTACTTTAGATAATTTGGTTACCATTTCAGAATCTTTAGATTCATTTATAATTTCACCAATTTGATTTAATATTGATTCTTTTAATTCAGATGTTTTGTTTTTTAAATCTTCACTTGATAAATCAAGTATTGTTTTTAATTCTACTTTTTGTTCTTCAGAAAGTGTGTTAGTGTAAAGTACATTAAAATTGTTTGCTAAAACAGCGTGTAATAAATTTTCGTTTGCAACAAATTTAGTCTCTTGAGACTCGTTAATATCTTTTTTAGTTGTTAAATGTTCTACTAATTTCTTTTTTGCAATAACCTTTTTTTCAATATTTGATAATGAATCTTTTTCAGATAATATATCTAAAGACTCATATAATTCGTTAGTTTCAATTTCAATATCACTCAATCTATTGTGTAGAGATTCACAGAACACATTTAAATCGTTCCAATTACCCATCGGTTGACCAAAATATGTATTTAACCCCTCAACATATAATTTTGCAATCTCTTTATCTTCAAAATATTTATTTTCAATTTCTTCATAAAACAAATACATTTCTTTAAATGCTTTGTTTTCTTTAATTGTGTTTAACATATCTTTAACTTCGTTCTTATTTTGTTTAGAATAAGATTCAGTTATTTTAGTTAACATTTTTGATTTTATCGTTCCGAATTTGTTCATTTTTAATCGTTTAAAATATCGTTCAATTTAGTTTCTATTTCATAAATATTCTGTTGCGCTCTTTTCATATCAAATAAAGAATTGAAATCTTCCTTTTCTTCGCCTAACATACCTAATATTTTTGATTTCTTTGATTTGGTAGATTCACTTAGTGGTGATTCTCCTCCAGCTGCTGGCGGTTCTGGTGTTGACCCTCCACCCATATCCATTCCACCACCTGGTGCTTCACCACCTGCACTATCCATGGCCTTTTCTCTGTCTTCTTCCGAAATACCATATTTTGCATCCACATCATCAAACACACCCGAACGTTTAATAACATTCTGTGTATTGTTTAATTCAAATCCCATTGCTCTCTCAAGACGTTGTTGCTGTAAATCTAAAACAACTTCATTGTCACTAAATCCAAGAATGTTTTTCTTAGCCCATGTGTGAGACACCGGCAATATACCAATTTGTGATTGGTCTGATGTTGCATCTTTATAAAGTGTTATTTTCTCTTTCCACATTTCAATTTTTAATAAATCAGATTGAGATGATGGATTAGTTAATGAAAGTGTAAAATTATTTAATTCATCTTCCATACCTAAAAGGTATAAATGAATTAATGCGACTTTATTAAGTTCTTGTATTAATGATTTTTGAATCTTATTAATGGTTCTTGCAAAACGTATATCCATTAATGCAAGATTCTTACCATCACCAACAACTTCTTCAAATCCTAAGAATGCTTTAGGAATACGTAGAGCTGCCAACATTTTCTTTTGAATATATTCAATGTCGGCGATTTCACCTAAATTTTGTGCACCAGGTAATGTTTCAATCGGCATAGTTTGACCAGGGTCACGAACAGGTACAAAATAATCTTGGTCCACCGCCATTTGATTATATCTCATATCAACTTGACCATTACGTGGGTCAGATACTGGTTGACGTTTAAATTTATTTGCAACTTTTTGTACATACGGTTCGATATCTTTATCGTCCATGTTACCAACAAATATTTTAAATACACGTCTTTCAGGTGCTCTAGATGTTCTGTAAATTAACATCGCATCTTCAGCAAGTAAAAGTTGTTTCCAAATCCTTCTAATCTTATCTAACATAGAAGTACCGTACGGTAACTTTCTATCATCACCTAATAATCTAAAATGTGCTACTTCCCAAGCTTGGAATTCTAAATCTTTATTTTTCCATTGAAATCTTAATTCTCTTGATGGTACTTTACTATCTGTATTAATTGCTTTCTTAGTTGACGCACCTTCAATTCTTTCAATTTCAATATTTGGTAATTGTTGTACACCAATAATACCCTTTTCTGGATCAATTTTTAAATAAACAAAATCATCACCATACTTACACATACCACGAGCCCACATTTGTAAGTTGGTATTAACGTCTAATTTGTTTTGAAATAAATCCTCAAGTATTGTTTTAATTCTATCTGATTCTGAGTATATTGTTAATATTTCACCCTTTTCTGACATGGTAGTAGATTCCTCAGCGTATATGTCTAATGCCGCAGATACCTCAGGAGTAAATTCCATTGATTCATAATCATAATACGCAGCCATTCTTGTTGGTTCATAATAAACCGATTGGTTGTATAATGACTGGTCTAATTTTGACCATTTGTCAGCAATATATTGACTTTGTTGAGCCTGTAACATCGCCTTCTCATATTCTTCTCTACTATCTGTTTTTAATAATTCGTCTTTGTTGAAATTAAAAGATGGTGTCTGTTGTACCTGTTGACCAGGGAAACCAAACATTCTAGTTAACTTCTGAAATACGGTGGAGTTTTGATTTGCCATTTTATATAAATACTTTTCTTTATAATATAAACTATAATTTTGATAATAGGAAGATTATTTAGGTTTCCCAAATAACCACATGTGTTCTCTATAAACGTCCTTAGATATGTTTGTTGGGTTATCTTTATGGTAAATGTTATTAGTGTCCATACCCATTGCACCTATTTGATCAAAAGATGAACCATATGAATAATGTGTTTTAGAAGGTTCATAAGTTCTTTCAGATAGTGCCCAAGATTCAATTACCGCCTTATTTTTAGAATCATTTCGTTGTAATTGATTAAAACACATGTCACCCGCATAAAGTGCCATTGACATACTCATTATTGAGTCGTCGTGAGATCCTTTCATGTGGTCAGGTCTTCCATTCATGTAAACAAATGTGTTCAATTCGTTTAATAAACGACTTGACCTAACTAAAAATCCTTTTCTAAGTTGTTCTTCAAACGCGGCGACTATTTGAGTTCTTTTGTTATTAAAATTTATACCAGGAATTTTATCTAAAGCCTTTTTATTGTATTCCCAAATATTCTGAGTGTTAATACCATCAATAAAAAGATTTTTATAATCCATTTCTTGTAGTTTTCTTGATGTTGCAACACCCATACCTCCTGTGATATCTATTACAATAAAACAATCATATAAAATACCCCATTTGTATGCAATATTAGCCAAATCATCTGGTGGTATTTTTCCTATATATTCGACCACCTGTTCTCTATCGTCAAAATCAACAATATTGATTGAAGAAAAATCCTCACTATCTCCTCTACTAACATCAACACCCATTATATACCTATGACCTTGAACAGGTTCTTTCCATTGCCAAAATGTTCCTTGCATATACTTTTCTTTAGGAACCCGTATCATATTCTTAGCAATATTCTCTTGAATATCACCAGGAATAACTCCGTCCCCTGAACCTAAGAAGTCACATTCCAATTCCTGCGCAATTTTACGTCTATCATATTTAAATTTCTTAGACATAGATTCAAACCAAGATGAAAATGGTTTATATCCTTGTTCAATTATTTCTTGATATTTTTCAATATCAAAGTCGTGTAAAACAACTTCGTTGTCATCATATTGTTCTCTATTTAACATATAATGACATATGTCGGAACATTTTACCCAACATAAGTCTTTAGTGTAACGAGGGTCATTAAACCACCTTAAATCAGTTATATGGAAATCATTGATTCCACGTAATGCTTGGTCGTAAACACCATAATAGATAGGGTCATAACCATTTGGTGTAGAGATAAGAATAATCTTACCACCCGTTGATAGAGACGCCATAGATGCCGCCCAAAAATCATCACCCGCTTCAATATAAGCCGCCTCATCAAATACAAGTATGGTTGGTGTATAACCACGTAATGCATCCGCAGATGTTGCTACCGCCTTAACCTCACAACCATTGTTTAATCTAAATCTACTTTCTGAGTTCTTATCGGGTGAGAACCCAACATTAATCCATTCAGGCCATTGTTCAATAAAGTGTCTAACTTTATTGGCCATTTCTACGGCCGTATCTCTTTTGTTCGCAATAAGAAGAACTCTTTCGGGTTCACTTTCTTTTGCTGTCTGTAATTTTTTTGAAATCCACGCAGCGGTTACTGTTGTAACACCCGCCTGTCTATATTTTCTAGTAATGTTTTCATTATAATTTTCATAATCCTGAATTAATTGAACTTGGTCAGGAAATAACTCTAATGGAACATATTTTTTTTGAGTATTATCATAAGTCTGCAGATATGTTTTTAACGCATATGGGGCATCTTTAATAATCTTCGCATATTCTTTTAATTGTTCTAATTTGGAATTCATATATATAAATACAAAAAAAGGGAGGTTAAACCTCCCTTGTATTATTTTTTAGGTCTGTCTAATCCTAATTCTTTATAAATGTCATCATCATCTTCATCATCGTCATCGGATAATTTAATCCCTAAATCACCTAAAAATGATGTTAACTCATCGTCCTGAGTTTCATTGGACATACCCTCTAATTCATCATTAAATTTATCCATTTGATATTCATAGTCTTGTTGGTTTAACATTTCTTGAATACCTCGTAATAAATTAATCATTAAACGTTTACCCTTATCTGAATCAGAAATAACTTCTTTCATTAACACTAAAAATTGTTTAGCGGGTAATTTGAAAATACTCATCATAATATAATTCTGCAGATATCTTCCATTTTCCATTAATGTTTCTTCAGGAAATTGTGCTCTAATTCTATCCCATATTGCGGGACCTAATCTTAAATCCCACATTTCTTTTTCTAATGTATCTTCATGTTGAGATACTTGTTGAAATAATTCAGGGTCAGATGGTTGTCCTTGAACGGCAATTATTTCCATTAATCCTTTAATTAATTCATGAACTAAAACTGGAAAATTAATTCCTCGAGCAATTATTTTAGGTTTACCATATTCAGCATCTTCTTCACCACCCTCTTCTTCATCACCACCACCTGGTCTTTCAACTTGAACTTTACCGGCAACATTATCACCAGCACCCGCGATTGTTTCGTCACTAAATTGCCAATAATTAACGTCATTGATTGACATCATTATACCATATAAATTTAGTAATTCTTGTGACCCTGTGATTTCTCCAATTTTATCCGCAACTAAATGATACATATAATGGCCTCTTTTAGAAGCACCTTGTGTCATTGCGTTTATTAATCTTCTTTTAGCTCTCTCTAAGTTAAGCTGTTCTAAATCTTGATATAGTTGTACCTCTTGTTCAGGATTTTCTATTGTGGGTTGTTCTTCTTCACCATTTTCATCATCAACGTTAACCTCACTAGGATTTTCTTGATTAACATCTTCTCTATTAAAATCATCGGTTGGTATTTCTCCCATACCAATAATTTTAGCGTCAAATTCAATTTCATCTTCAGAAATTCCCATTTCAGCAACGATTAAATCTATTGCTAATCTTTCCAACTCTTCTTTATGTGTACTTTCTAATTCGGTTATACGGTAGAATGCTCTTCCCAATATTTGATGTAATTGACCCATTCCACCCATACCAGTAAGTGTTCCTTGAAATTCCGGAACATAACGCCTTAAATTTTCAACAACTTGTTTGTATCTTTCTGATGCTAATAGTTCTTGGAAATTTTGATTCGGTTCTTTTCCTGTTTTAGGTAAAGGAACCTTACTTATCGGTGTGTTGTCCTGTTGTAATTTATTTTGTAAATCACTATTAGGTCTATCTTGGGTATCGAAATCCATTGCCATCTCATTAATATTTTCTTTAATTAAAGATAACAATTTTTTCTTAGATAATTCCATAATTTAATAAAATTATTTACTTTCTTTTAATGCCTTTGGTTTTGGATTTGGTCCAGGTCCTGGCTGAAACGGAGTTTTTGGTTTTGCAGGTTTAGTACCTGGTTCAACTTTTGGTTTTGCAGGAGCAGTTTTTGTACCGTTACCAACAATAGCATCATAAGTCATAAATTCGGGAATACCGTTATGTCCTTTTTTTACATTAGCACCGTGTTGTGGTTCCATAACTTCAGATTCATTAAGTTTACTTTGAATAAGTTCCATTATTTCATTTTTTGATGTGAAACTATGAAAATTATTTTCAGCTAAACTTTCAACCCATTCTTTAACGTTGGATTTTTTATCCTTACTTACTTCTTTCTTTTGTCCTTTTAATATTTTAAAATCTTGACCATCAATTTTACCATTGTGATTCTTGTCTAGTTTCTTTTGATTACCCTTTAATTCTTCCTTAACTTCAACCTCAGTGTTTGGGTCATTAGCTAATGCTTGTAATTTTGGGTCTGTTTTTAATTTGTCAGCATCAACAACAATTCTTTCATGTAAATCAGAAATTTGTTTATCACTGAAATTCACTAATGTTTTTTCAGAAAATCCTTCTTTAATAAGTTGTCCAACAATTACGTCTCTTTTCATAAATTATTTATTTTTATATCTTCTTTTAATAGAATATAATCTCTTTGTTTTAATTTTTTTGTGACACTTTCCAAAGATTCCGCAAATTTAAAATATAATCTTTCATTTTCTGAATCAAAATCAAATTTCTCCCAAGCTAATGAAATTACACCATCTACCGCATCAATCACTCCAAAATAATCGGAGTTTTGAATAAGTTCTAATTGTAAATTCGTATTCTTTAATAACCCAACTACATCAACATATTCGATGTCAGGAGATTTAGATTGTTGGTTAGCCGAAGCAGGAATGATGAACCATTCCCCCATATCAATTTCAGTATTTTCACTAAAAACAAATTCATACTGTTTTTGACCTTTATAATCTGAACCAATCTCATTGACATATATTAAATGCATTTTAGTTGAAATATTTACTTAAAGTTTGACCAATACTTCTATGAATCTCATTTTTAATTTCGTCTAAATCTATTTCCTTCTCCTCGTCTTTTTGTTTTTTATCATTTCCCATCTCTAAATCCGCACTTTTTGATAAATCAGAATCAGTATCATCTACAAAATCATCTAACGATACTTCTTTTTGTTCACCAGGTGCTGGATTATTAATGAACTCATCTAATGCTGACATTGTGTTTTCCCCCAAATCTTCATCGGATGTTGGTTCTGCTGCCGCTTCAGGTGATGGTTCCATTGCAGGTTCTTTTGAATCCATTTCACCACCTTCTTCCTCTTCACGTTCAAATTTCTTTGCAATGTCTTCAATATCTTCATCATCTAATTTATCTAAATCAACCGCCGATATAATCATATTTAAAATATACTTTATATCGTCACTTTCCATTCTATCATGTAAATCCCTCAATTCTTGACCTAACTTTCCTGCAAATTTTTGTGCTTCTGCCATATAGTCTGAACGTTTAGCAGAATCACCACCTTCTAATCCGGCCATATCTACACCATCAGCTGGCGGAAATTCACTAGATGGAGCCTCAGGTGCTGGTGCTTCAGGTGCCGGAGCCTCAGGAGCGGGTTCCATACTTGGTGCAGGTGCGGCATCCATTGAAGGTTCGGCCATTGGTGCTTCTTCTTGTGGTTTGTTTTGTTTTAAAACATATTTTGTGGCTTCTTGTAAATCTTCTTGACCATTTAATAAGTTTAATCTCTTATACGCTTCTCCGTATGAAGAGAACTTATTTTTGTTTTTCATAAACATACCACCAATGTAATCCAATGATGATTCGTTCAATCCTCTTTTTACGTAGTAACCGTCTTTTTCCTTTATAATACCAAACACTCCACCTGTTTTTGATTCTTTAACCAATTCAGGTTTAGTAGATGAATTTGATTTTTTATTTTCGTTGAAATAAGTTAACTCAAGAATTCTTTTTAATTTGTCTTCTGTGTTAAGTTTTTCACTGCCTAGGGGTTTTATCTCTGCCATTTTTTTTGATTGTTAGATATACTTATTCTTATCCTATAAATACATACATATAGGGAAAAAATAAGGTTCTTTATTGAGCCACCGACAATTTCTTGTCTGTAAGTTTAGTTTTAAGGTCTAAAAGTTTGTGAATATACCCGTTTCTCCTTAGTAATTTAAAAGTTAAGTTCTCATAAGAATACTCTCCACCTACATCTAAACCACTTTGTCTGAAGGATTTTAATTTTTTTCTCATATTTTCAATATCATCAATTACATCAACACCTTTACTTCCCTTCTCAATAATTGAATCAATTTTCCTCATATAATCTTCACCTTTTTGTAATATCATTTTATCGTCAATCTTAGGATTATCCTTTTTTGGTGATATTAACCACTTATTATTTAAGATTGAATATACTCCAGATGAAACATGTTCTTCATTAACATCCTGAACATATAATTCAACATCAAATCCTTTAATTACGATATTATGTTTTTCGTTCCAAACATTCTTCTTAGCATCAAAAAATTCTTTTAATATATCAGAATTGTATTTTGATTCTTTAAAATCAATAATAATGTGTAAATCCACATCTGAATAATTTGACCAATTATAATTTGATAATGATCCTGTTAATACGATGTCGTGTATGAAAAATTCAATCCCTAAAGTTGATATGAAGTCTTCAGAAATTTTAATTAGAGCCTTTCTGATATCGTCACGCATAGTGAATTTACCCTTTGATTCCTCAAAAATATTGTCAGATAATGTATCTTTAGTCTTAAAAGACTTTACAATTTTCTCATCTCCAACCTTATCCTCAATTAATTCTTCAAATAAACTCATCCTATTTTTTTGTATTTATGACCTTTAGCGATATTTTCATTAAAGTGTTTTCCTTGTGATTCAGCAAGTCTAAACTTAGTAAATTTTGTCCAAGGAACTTTATTGTACTCATAAATAGTTCCATTATTAAAAGTGACCGTTAAGTCCTCCGTCTCTGTATTATAAGACGCCTCTTTTAAATTTGATGAGTTGATGATAACATGTATCATCTTACCCTCGATTCTTTCTGATGTTATTCCCATATGATTAATATATGTAATAAATATCAAAAAGAAAACCCCGATTTCTCGGGGTTTAGTTTTAATCTAATTTTTTAAATTTAAACTCTTTAGAGATGAACTTGTTAAAGTACGTCCCTTGAGACTTCGCTAGTCTAAATTTAGTAAACAATAACATTGGGATTTTACGGTATTCGTAAGAAACCCCCGAATTGAATGTGATTGTTAATCTTTCTGATAATGAGTCATAAGATGCTGACTTAAGACTTGAAGAATTGATTGTAACATCAATCATTTCTCCACTGATTTTTTCTTTTTTTATTGACATGGTGTTATAGTTTTATATTACAATATACAAAAAATAATTGATAAAAAAAAATATCTAAAAAAGACATTTAGACATTTTTTAAACATTTATTAGACATTTTGTCTATTGTTTGGTTTTTAGTATATAATATGTTATGTTTGTGTACATAAAACTTATTAATATGGCAGTAGATTTTTTTGATGATGGACCAACGGTTAATCCTAAGAAAGTGAGGAAAGGTTCGAATACACCGATTTTGGATAATTTTTCTCGAGATTTAATAAAACTCGCAGAAGAAGGTAAGATTGACCCTGTTGTTGGTAGGGACAAGGAAGTGAAAAGAATTGCTCAAATTCTTTCTCGTAAAAAGAAAAATAATGCAGTTATTGTTGGTGATGCTGGTGTGGGTAAATCCGCGTTAGTTGAAAAACTTGCATTGATGATTCTTAAAGGTGACTGTCCAACAAATCTATTGGATAAAAGAATTATGTCTTTAGACTTAACATCTTTGGTTGCTGGTACAAAATACCGAGGTCAATTTGAAGAAAGGATTAAAGCAATTATCAATGAATTACAAGAGGCTCCAAATGTTATTATATTCATCGATGAATTACATACTATGGTTGGTGCGGGTAATGCAAGTGGTGCTATGGATGCTGCGAATATTCTTAAACCAGCTTTAGCTCGTGGGGAAATACAATGTATTGGAGCAACAACATTCGATGAATTTAAAAAACACATTGAAAAGGATGGTGCGTTGGTACGTCGTTTCCAAAAAGTTATTTTAAAAGAACCCACATTAACTGAGACCATAGAGATTTTAAAAAATCTAAAAAAATCGTACGAAGAATTTCATAAAGTTAGTTATGAAGATGGTGTTATTGAAACTGTAGTTAAACTTTCGGCTCGTTATATTACCGATAGACAATTCCCTGATAAAGCGATTGATGTTTTAGATGAACTTGGTTCTGAAAAAAGAATCTCAACAAGAATTCCCGAATCTATCGAGAAATTAAAAAAACAGGTAGACGAAATTAAAGAAAAGAAAATTCAGGTAGTTAAATCTCAAAATTATGAGCAAGCGGCAAAATTAAGAGACGATGAACGAAAAATAATGGATAAACTTGAAGATGAAAAATTCAAGTGGTCTGAAAAACAAAAAGATAACAAGATACCCGTATCGGTTGATGACGTTTACCTTATTGTATCTGAAATGACAGGAGTACCTATTTCAAAATTAGATACAAAAGAAACTCAAAAGTTATTAAATTTTGAAAAATTACTTGGGGAGAAAGTTATTGGACAAGATGAAGCGGTAATGACAATATCTAAATCAATTAGACGTAATCGTGTTGGTATTAAAGATGCAAATAAACCAATAGGTTCATTTATCTTTTTGGGTTCCACTGGTGTCGGTAAAACATATCTTGCCAAAACATTGGCCGAATTTTTATTTGGTGACCCTGAAAAAATTATTCGTATTGATATGAGCGAATACATGGATAGACATAATGTTTCAAAATTAATCGGTTCTCCTCCAGGTTTTGTTGGTTATGATGAAGGGGGTCAATTAACTGAGAAAGTTAAA
>Ga0114962_10002086_pt1 | contig 16964 bp, 16 predicted proteins | sample C_130820_MF_Meta_FD_87017 | JGI IMG/M metagenome (GOLD analysis project Ga0114962, IMG submission 87017) | Freshwater microbial communities from Lake Croche, Canada to study carbon cycling - C_130820_MF_MetaG | ecosystem: Environmental > Aquatic > Freshwater > Lake | place: Lake Croche, Canada...
CAATAACTGGTTCTGGAACAATTTCAGGTTCTGGTTCCGGTTCAACAACTGGTTCTGGAACAATTTCAGGTTCTGGTTCAACTACTTCAATAACTGGTTCTGGAACAATTTCAGGTTCTGGTTCAACTACTTCAATAACTGGTTCTTGAACAATTTCAGGTTCTGGTTCAACTACTTCAATAACTGGTTCCGGTTCAACTACTTCAATAACTGGTTCTTGAACAATTTCAGGTTCAGGTTCTGGTTCAACAACTTCAATAACTGGTTCAACTACTTCAATAACTGGTTCTTGAACAATTTCAGGTTCTGGTTCCGGTTCAACTACTTCAATAACTGGTTCTGGAACAATTTCAGGTTCAACTACTTCAACAACAGGTTCTGGAACAATTTCAGGTTCTGGTTCAACAACTTCAATAACTGGTTCAACTACTTCAATAACTGGTTCAACTACTTCAACAACAGGTTCTGGAACAATTTCAGGTTCTGGAACAATTTCAGGTTCAACAACTTCAATAACTTGTTCAACGGTTGGTTCAGGTTGTTTTAAGACACAAGTTTCTTCTTGTTCTTGTTTATAACAACAAAATCTATTTTCACTTTTACCACGTCGTTCCCAATGATTTTTTGCTTTTTTTTCATTATTTATACCTGCATTTTCAAGATCTGGATATTTTTTAATATAGTATTGCCAGTCTAATAGATGTTTTATAGTATTTCCCATTAAGTTATTAATTTTGTTAATTTAACCATTTATTTTTTTTTAGAACTTTAAACCAAAAATAATAAATTTTTTACAAAATAAAATTGACTTTAAAAAATAAAAGTAATAGTAACAAGAAAAAGAAAGATGTCTTGTAATATTTGTTGTGAAAAGTACAATAAAAGCACACGTTTAGAAGTAACTTGTTGTTATTGTGATTTTAGTAATTGCCGTACATGTTTTCAAAAGTACACCTTAGAAACACAGGACCCTTATTGTATGAATTGTAAAAAAATTTTTACAAAGGATTTTATAGGTAAGTATTGCACAAGTACTTTTATTAATAATGATCTTAAAAAACACCGTGAAAATGTTTTATTAGAACAACAGAAGAGTTTATTACCTGCTACGCAAGTTTACGTTGTTGCTGAAAAAGAAAGAAATAAACTTCGTAAAGAAATTAAAGAAATTGAAATGGAAAAAACTGAAATGTTAATAAAATTAAGAGAAAAAGACCATAAAATAAATAGTTTAAATACAAAAATTTATAATGTAAGAGTCGATGAAGGTAGTTCAAGTGAAACTGTAGAACGTAAGAAATTTATTCGTAAGTGTCCAATGGATCATTGTAGAGGTTTTTTAAGTCAACAGTGGAAATGTGGTGTTTGTGATTCTAAAATTTGTAATAAATGCAATGAAGAAAAAATCGAAGATCATGAATGTAATCCGGAAAATGTTGCAAGTATGGAACTTTTAAATAAAGATACTAAACCATGTCCTGAATGTGGAACTATGATTCATCGTTATGTAGGTTGTCCAATGATGTTTTGTGTAGAGTGTCACTGTGCTTGGAATTGGAATACTGGTTTAGTTGAAAAAGGTGTTATACATAATCCTCATTATTATGATTTTATTAGAAACGGCGGTAACCCAGCAAGAAACCATGCCGATATTCCTTGTGGAGGTTTACCTGATCTTTATACATTAAGAAGTCCTTTTAATAAAATGACTCGTTACGAGATATTAACTGTTACTGATATAACGTTACTTTATGCATTCCATAATTGTATTACCCATATTCAAAATTATGAAATGAGAAATCCAAATCAAGATCTTAATGAACAAAATACTCGTGAACTTCGTATTTATTATCTTATGAATTCAATCACTGAAGATTATTTTAAATTTCAATTACAAAGAATTGAAAAAAATCGTTCAAAAAATAGGGACTTTCAAAATATTTATCAAATGTTTATAGATGTCGGGTCGGATATTTATAGACAAATATTTTTATCAATTGAAAATCACGATGTTAGTTCTGAAACAAAAAAAGAAACTTTAAAAGAAAGTTTAAAAGAAAATATTCAAATTTTGATAAACTTGAAAAATTACTTTAATGAAAATATTAAAAAAACAGCAAAATATTATAAATGTGTTTATCCAGGTATTAGTGATGGTCATGAATGGATATACAATTATGAAGCATACATGAAAAGAAATAAAAATCAAAATTAAAACAGTAATTAATTTAAAAATAAAAGAATAAAAATTAAAAAAGAATGGAACTGTTTAAACAAAAACCAAAACTTAAATTTAAATTGCTTAATACACTTTCAAAAGTACCTACAAAAGCAGAACCTGGATCTGCCGGATATGACATTTATTCAACTCAAAATGTTGAACTTTATTCACGTACAAGAAAGTTAGTTTCAACTGGTTTATCAACAGAATTTGATAAAGACTATTATTTAAGAGTAGCACCTCGTAGTGGATTATCTGTTAAAGGAATTGATATAGGTGCAGGTGTTATTGATTCAAGTTATCGTGGTGAATTAAAGGTACTTATGATCAATAATTCCGACAATACTTTAATTTTTGAAACTGGAACACGTATTGCTCAATTAATTATGGAAAAGTGTTATGAACCTGATATATCAATTGTTGATGAACTTTCTGAATCTGAGCGTCATGGAGGTTTTGGTTCAACTGGTAAATAAAATAAAATTAATTTAATAAAAATAAAATTAATTTAATTTAAATATATTAATTTTATTTAAATATGTTTAAAACATTAAAATTTGATAAATATAAAATAAATATTAGATACCGTGATTTGCAAGTACCACTGTGTAGATATCCAAGAATAAATAACAATAACGAATATATAATACCTTCAAGAGTTTATTACAACCACAACGAGGTATTGGTAAAACAAATAACTTATAAACCTCGTGAATTATGGTACAAACCCATTTTACTAGATGACCCCTTAGAAAATTACATTATTGATTTACAACATTATTACCCAGATTGGGAATTGATAGAAATAGATTTAATTTAAAGTTTAAAGTTTTAAAGTTTTAAAAACAAAATGACTTTGAATTTAAATTTGTGTGTTATTATAAATAGTTGTTATAAATTTCATCAAAAAACAATTCCAAAAATAATAGAATCTGCAAAAAAGGCAAAAATACCAGGTGAAAATATTTTCATCGTTGTTGGAGAATGTGTATTTGAAAATATTATAAAAACAAACGAATATACAATTATTTATTGTAAGTACTATAATGCAGATTACAATGGAATAATTTATTTTACCCAAACTGACAATGGATTAAATTTATTAAAAAAGTTTAATAAATTTTTTTATACACATGATACTGCTTCTTTTCAACCTCAATTTTGGGAAAACATTAATAATTGTGAATGTAATGATTATATTAAATTACAAGAGTATTATTCAAAAAACACAGGATTAATTAATATAGAGTGGTTTATTTTTAATAAAAAAGAACTTTTTAAATACTTTATTAATTACGACCCTTCTAAATTGATGGGTTATAAAACAGGAATAAATGTCCATAATGAACAATTGATTTTATCAAAATTTAAGAATTTACCTAAATATTTAAATGAAGATTCTATTTTTTTATTTGAAAATGAAAAACCAATGGGAAATTATTTTAAAAATGAAATTAAAAGTTACATTGAAAATGTTTATGAAATGCCGAGATTAGTAACGGAATACAATAACCCTGGTGTCAATAAATATCAAAAAAACTGGAAAGGTGATTCAACATGGAAAATTAATCTTTAAAGTTTTAAAATTTTTTTTATAGGTGAAAAGTGCATTATTAACAATAAACTCAACATATACAGTACCATTTTATACTTGTTATTTCTTAAATTAACAATATGATCCATAATGTCATAGAGATACCCTTCTTCTTTTTTCACTTTTCTTATTTTACATTCTAGGTAACTAAATGTACATTTTCTATAATTTGTTAACATTTTAAATGTAAAGAAAACAATAAGACTAATGTAATTACCACTTGTTATGTTTTTATCAAATATAACATAAAGTACACCAATTAATAAATAAACAAAAATTATTATATTATAAATACTCTTTTCTGTAAATTCAAATTCTTTCATTTTATTTAATTCAAATTCTTTCATTTTATTTAATTCAAATTCTTTCATTTTATTTAATTCAAATTCTTTCATTTTATTTAATTCAAATTCTTTCATTTTATTTAATTCAAATTAATTATTAAATAAAAATATTTAATTATTTTATATAGAACTTAAAACTTAAAAGATGGCTGGTATTGTTTCAAACGTTGTTAAAAGCATGCCTGCGACTACTTTAGCATTAAATGCAAACGGTATGTTTAATGATCTATTTGGTAAGACAAAAAATAGTAATTTTGGTGAAGATTTAAGTTCACCTTCAAGTTCACCTTCAAGTTCACCTTCAATGGTGAATTCAATGAGCAGTTCAACACCAGCAACTGTTGCAAAGGTTATTTTAATACAACCTGTAAATACAAAATATCCAAAACTTTCAGCATCACCTCTTTCACAGATGATTCAATTTGTTGTTTTAGCAATTGCTGTTTATATGGCATGTAAATGTAAAGTAGGTGGTAAAATTTCACTTGTTCATATTATTTTAGCAATTTTTTGCTCTCCATGCTATATTCTTTACAGACTTATTAAACCTTGTAAAATGTAAAAAATATTTAAAAAAGATTTAAAAATGATTTAAAAATGATTTAAAAATTAGTGCATTAAAAGATTAAAGAAATGGAAACCTTGCCAAAACTTATAAATCAATATCCTGAATTGCTTTCCATTACTAAACCAAGTTTAAAAAATGGAATTTTTTACAATGTCGATTTTAACATTGTAGAACCACTGATATCGATTTATAAATTTTATTTTGAATGTTGTGTAAACTTGTTTATACCTAAAAATTACAAAATGGACAAAATTAATGAAAATGTTAATGTTTTTGAAGGAGACATTGAGACACTTGAAAATTTTAAATCAAAGGAAAATGAAATTTGTATATTCATTTATACAGATATCATTTTCAATAGTCTTTACAACAATAAAAGAAGACTAAACACAATTTTAAGAAGATTTAAATCAAAGGTTATTATGTTAAGTATTACTGATTTAAAAGTTCTGTCTTTAACTTCATTGGATTCATTTGAAAGAATTGATTTAAAACAAAGTTACCGTTTCAATGAATTTAATTTGATTGACCTAATTGATAAAGAAGATTCTGTTTTTGAATCAAATGTAGAATCATTTGTTGAATTAGTTAACAACTTTGAAAATAAAAGTATTTATCTTTCGTTAAGTCTACCGATTAACAAAATATTATACATTGAATCAAAACTTAAGGAAAATGAAATTAAAACGTTTCGGAAAGAACCTGTTGATGAACAAGAAACAACTTTTGTTGTTTTAAATGCAACTAAAACAACACAGCGCAATTTATTAAAAAGGCAATATCAGATTTATATTTTCATTCTTCCAGAATTTGAAAATCCATTGGATCTTTTTTATTATTTTAAAGATACCATGCATAATTCACTTGAAGAAATTTATATAGATTCAAGTAATTTATTTCAAGTTGAACAAACCTTGGAATTTAAAGAAAATAAAACCCTTGTTGCAAAAGATTCTAAGGAATTTGAAACACTTGCTTGTGTTAACACCGTTAATACCATTAACACCGTTAATACCATTAACACCGATAATTTAATATTTGCAAGTGATAATTATTATCAATTTGAAGCATCTGAAAAAATAAAAGACCTTGATCTTAGCAATTTAACAAAAAAAGATTATGACATCATTCGAAATTTTATAAAATTGAAATTGAACAATAAATTTGATCTTGATATCAAAACATGTCAACTGAGTACTCCATCGAGTCCAAAAGACCGTTCAAGAAAATTGAATAGTCTTTCAAATAAAATAAGTTCAGTTGATTATCGATGTGATATAACTTGTGAAATATTTAAAGACTTTACAATTGGTGTTGTAATATGGAATGAAATATTTAATTCAAAGGAAAAATTAAATTGTTTAAAGAATGAAGTTTATGTATATCAAACAACTACTGGTAAGTGGAAATACACAAGTTTAACTTAAAAATTTAATTTTTAATTTTTAATTTTTAATTTTTAATTTTTAATTTTTATGGATAAAATGTTAAGTTGTCAATTAATTTGTCCATGTAATAATAAAGAATATATTTCAAGTGCAAGTTTAAAACAACATCATAAAACAAATTCACATAAATACTGGGAAAAGGATAAAGAACAAAAAGATATACTTATTAAAATTAATCGTTTAGAAAATGAAAATGAACATCTTCGTCGTCTTAATATTCTTTTAATTGAAAGAATTTCCGATTTGGAAAAGAATTAAAATTTAAATAAATTAAGTTTAAATTAAAAATTAAAAATTAAGTTTAATTACAAGTTTAATGAATTCTAAGAATTTATTTAAACTTTTTACTAACATTGTTCAAAGATGTTCAGAATGTATTTATTTTAAAAAAATAAATGAAATAAATGGAAATGGAAACTGTAAGAAATTTGGAGATATTGTTTATGCACGATCACGAGATAAATATTGTGGAATTGATGCAAAATATTTTAAACAGAACAACAAAAGGATGTTCTATACAGAACAACAAGTGTAAGTAACACCTGTTCGAGGATTACCAACGCACCCTGTTCCTTGTTGATAAGTACAAACAGAATCCGTAAAGTAGTAATTATTTGTTCCAAGTGCATTTGCACAATATTCACACATCCATACACAACCTGTTCCTGCCGATACTTCAAAACTAACACAACCATTTGAAAGTAAAAAGTTACATGTTTGAGCAAATACTGTAGAAAGATAAAGTGTAGAATATACAAATTTAGTGTAAAGTTTCATTTAAAAAAGATTGTTAAAATTAATAAATATTTTATTTATTTTATTTTATTTATTTTATTTTTAAATGAAAACTTACAAAAGTTACAAAACTTACAAAAGTTACAAAAGTTACAACAAATTAATCGATGATCTTGAGTTTAAGAAGTACCATGGTAAACATTTTAATGAATCTTGGTACAAATCTTCTGATGGAACGATTGTTGATAGTTCCCAGGATGGATACCACGATAATCAAGTTCTTTTTAAGTTTAGAAAAGGAGTTATTTCAAAAGAATTGATGGATATTTCTATTGATTCTTTTTTGGAACTTTCTAAAAAGAAGCATCCCAATAGAGGAATTGCTGGAGGTATACCAGATGGTGAAAAAAATTCAAGGCATCTTACAAAGTCTGGTCAAAGTGAAGGTGAATACACTGCAAGTAATATTTCAGGATATTATGATCGTCCCCTGAGAGAACATCGTGGAATACTTGGAAAGAATAAAGTTTGTAGAACAACTGCATTTACCCTTAACAATAAGGAACTTTGGAACAAAGGTCTTCCATTTATTGAACGTTGTTCAAAACTTTTTAAAAAGTATGCACCTGAACATTACCGATCGCAAAAGCGTGAATGGAATTTAATTAAACCTGAATTGAAGGTACCAAAAACTGTTTTTACAACAATTACTTCAAATTACAATTGGAGAACTGCGTGTCATACAGATTCAGGTGATTTTTCAAAAGGATTGGGGAATCTTATTGTTGTTGGTAAAGATTTTACAGGTGGGTATCTTGGATTTCCTCAATTTAAAATACTTATTAAAATAGAACCTGGAGATTTTTTACTGATGGATTCTCATCAATTTCATTGCAATACAAAAATCCATGGTAATGGATACCGTCTTTCATTTGTTATGTACATACGTGAAGATATGAAAGAATGTAAACGTAAAAAAATTATAAAAAACAATATTTACTATATTTAAAACCTTTAAATGGATACTTTAATTATTTTAACAACAACTGTTTACATTAATCCAAATAAATATTACATTTTTCAAAATAACTCAGAAGAAAGAATTAATGTTTATCTTTCAAGTATAAAACAGTGGTTAAATAAAACAAACTTTAAAATTCTTGTTGTAGATAATTCTGGATATCCATTTAATGAATTTGAAGAAAATGATCGTTTTCAAATAATTTCATTTAAAGAAAATGAACTTCCGGAAGCATCTTACCTTTTAAACAACAATAGCAAAGGTGCAAGTGAACTCTTTTCAATTAATTACTCATTTAACAATTGTAAATTTAATTTTGTTAAAAATGTAATTAAAGTCACTGGGAGGTACTTTATACCAAATTTTGAAGAATACCTTAAAGAAATTGAAATATTTGGTGAGTTTGATATAATTTGTCAAAATGACCTGGAACGTTGTGAAATGTTAGGTTGTAATAAGTTACACTTTGAGAGTCTTTTCAATACTTCTTTGCAACTTAATGATCAAACTTATTGTAACAATTTAGAAGATCTTTATATGGAAAGAAAAAATCTATTTAACAAAATCCTTATATGTAAAGAATTTGAAATTTCACCAACCCAGCGTGGAGGAATTAATAAAATTAATTATTTTCTTTAAAAAAATAATTGTTTATTTTATAAAAATCTTAAATGTCTCAAGTTTTTTATGGCGTTTATTACCCAGGTCGTTGTGTTGATGTAACTGAAATGGCACTCGAACATTGCATAGTAGATGGTGAACTTATTATTCCGATTGTTGATCAAAATAGAGCAGATATTTTTGGTGATCCATTTTTTGGAGAATGGAAATCCATTTTTATTGTTGAAGTTGATGGAACTGTTTATACATTTGATCATTGTACACCTGTAAATATTCCTCAATTTGAATAAACTTTAAACTTTAAACTTTAAACTTTAAACTTTAAACTTTAAACTTTAAAATTTTTTTCGTTTAATGTTTTAAATTATATAATTTATATAATTTATATAATTTATATAATTTATATAATTTAAGATATTACCATGGTTTCTTTTTATTACGGAACCGATAATTTAAAAAAAGATATTACCAGTCTTGTTTTTGAAAAATGTAAAAATGGCTATTCGATTGTTATTCCAGAAGGCGATCAAAATAGAGCATCGCTTTTTGGTGATCCATGTGAAGGTGTATTAAAAAGTATTTATATTGAAAAAGATAAAAGTATTATGAAATATTCATCAAATCAAAGGATAAATATTTCATTGGATTTTTCAGTTAAAACTGAAATTCCTCTTAAAACAGCAGTTGTAGCAATTGCTAAATTTGAATCGAATTACATTAATGATTTTGTTAATTACCACCTTCTTCTTGGATTTGATAAAATTTTTATTTATGACAATGAAGACACCCCAACTTACAAATTTGAAAATAAAAATGTAACTGTTATACATCTTCCTGGTAATAATCATTACAAGGCAGTTCAGTATGTTGCCCTGGAGCATTTTATAAATAATCATATAATGAATTTTACACACGTTGCACATATTGATATAGATGAAGTTATTGTTTTGAAAAAACACAAAAATATCAAAGATTTCATTTCAGAATATATTGTAGGTGATTGTGCAGGTATTGGAATGAACTGGAGACATTTTGGATCAAATGGACATTCTAACCGAAATGGTCTTCCTGATATTGCAAGGTTTACAAAATGCGAAGAAAAAGGTAATAATCACATTAAAACTATATTTAATACACTTCTTTGTGCATGTTGGACTACACCACATTCTATTCATACAGTTAAAGGTTATCATGTAAAAAATACAAAAGGAACTATTATCGATGGAGCATTTAATGAAGACATCGATTTTTCAGTTATTCAATGTAATCATTATAAATCAAAAACATTAGATGAATTTAAATACATCAGGACAAGAGGTAGAGCAGATCTTATGATACAACCAGATGAAAATATTATTGAAGATTTTAATAAAATAGATCTTAATGAAATAGAAGACTACTCTGCACTTGTTTTTTATTCACAAGGTATAACCAAATTTTTAAGATTTATTGGTCTTGAAATTAATGAAGGATTTTGTGAACAAGTCCCTCAGCAACTGGTTGATCTTAAAGAAATCACAAGATTTAAAAAGGATATCTTAGAAATTGGTTTTAATGCAGGTCATTCTTCACAATTATTTTTAGAAAATGGATGTGAAAATGTAGTTTCATTTGATATCGGTATACATAATTATACTATTTATGGAAAGAAGTACATCGATCATTTTTTCCCGGATCGTCATTCACTTATTTTAGGTGATAGTAACTTTACAGTTCCACTATTTAATAAAACAGTTGATGTTATTTTTATAGACGGTGGTCACGATTACCCAATTGCTAAAGCAGATCTTATAAATTGCAAAAGGTTTGCAAATAAAGACACGATTGTAATTCTTGACGATACCGTTTATAACCCAGATTGGCAACATTTCTATAATGTAGGACCAACCAAAGTATGGAAAGAATTTGTTGAACAAGGATTCATTGAAGAAATTAAAAGAGTTGATTATTCAGTAGGTAGAGGTATGAGTTGGGGAAGATACATATTTCGTTAATAAATTTTAAAAAATAAAATAAACAAGATAAATGGAAAGTTCTTTGAATAAAATTAAACGTTCTTTGAACGTTGTTTATTATATTTTCATTAATCCAGATAGAGACTGGAAAATTATTGTAAATGGTCAAGTAAGAGACCTTGTTATTTATAAAAATATTTATAAACAAATTTATGTTCATATTTGTTGTGTAAAACCTGAATTAATTGAAGAATGTAAAAAATTAATTGGGGAGTATGAAATTTCTCCAATTTATTCTGAAAGTAATGTCAATTATTATGAATATCCAGGAATGTTATTACTTTACAATCTTTGTCAAAAAGAACCTGAATCAATTTTTTTCTATATGCATTCTAAGGGAATGGTGTTTAATAATAATAAATTTACAAGAAGTATTGAAGAACAACCTGTTTTAAGATCATCTATTTATAATTCTCAAAAAGCAATGGAACAATTTAATAACGATTCCATTAATAAAGTTGGATTATGGGTTTCTGAACATGGATTTATTTGGTTAAATTTCTTTTATATTAGAGGAAGTTATTTAACATGGATTCCAGAAATAAATTCAAATAGGTATTATTATGAAAGTTATATCGGAAAAGGTGATTATACAGATTGTTATTCACTAATAAATGAAAATATTTGTTATCATGAACAACCACATGTTGTAAATGATTTACTTAATTTAAAAAATATACCCTTATTTAATAAAATTAATACCCATTTTAGTAAATTAATAAAGGAATACACCTTTTATTATGGAACTGAAGATAATTTATTAGATATTACTGAAATTGTTTTCAGAGAAAACGGTAACTTAATTTATATTCCATCAGGTGAAGAATCTAGGTCAGGATTATTTTCAGATCCAGCATTTGGTAAATTAAAAAAAATATTCATTAAAAAACCTGACAATAAATTGTACAGTTATCCTTATTATACATCCATTTATCTTGATATAAATGAACATTCCTTTTATACAGTTGACGATATACCTGACGAGTTTTTAAAGTTAAAAGAAAATTTCAAAAAAACTGAAAAAGAATTGAAAAAGATGCAATCTGAATTTATTTTAAATTTTGGTAACTTCGATGAAGAATATCCTGAACAAATAATGTCCATGAAATACATCAAAGGTAATGAAAAAGTTCTTGAAATTGGTGGGAATATTGGAAGAAATAGTCTCATTATAAGTAAATTACTTAATAACAGCACAAATTTAGTAACACTTGAATGTGACCCCATTTCTTACAATAAATTATTAATGAATAGAAATTTAAATAATTTAAAATTTAATACAGTTTGTGCAGCATTGTCTAAAAGGGAACTTATTCAACAAGAATGGAATACAATTATTAAACCAGATGGAGATATTCCAGATGGTTATACTCCAGTTAAAATAATTAATTTAAACGATCTTTACAGTAATTATTTCTTATTCGATACACTTGTTCTTGACTGTGAAGGAGCATTTTATTACATCTTACAAGATTTCCCTGAAATACTTGATCCAGTTAAACTTATAATTATGGAAAATGATTACACTGACATTAGTCATAAACTTTATATAGAAAACGTACTTAAAGAAAATAAGTTTATTGTGGTATATACCCAACCTGGAGGATGTGGTCCATGCTTCGATAATTTTTATGAAGTATGGAAAAAGGATTAATTTTGGTAACTTTTTTTACAAAGAATTGTAACAACTTTTAGGATACCTGTTTATGTAATGATCTAAATTTGTTTGATGTAAACAATGGTAATCTGGACACTTTGAAAATAAATGATACTCAGCATCATTTTTATTAACATTATTTTCTGAAATAAATTCCAGTTTACTGAGGTATTCACTTGTTGCCCACCAGAAATTACCACTAAAATGAGGCAATGGATCTCTTCTGTAAAGCGATCCTACACAATCGTAAGTATTTAACAAATCAGGTGTTTCTGGTTTTAATAAAAAATGAAGCATGAGATCAATCCAATCATCAACTTGTTCTTTAAACCGTTGAATATTTTCAGATACCCCTTTTGTATGGATATAAAGAATTCTTGCATTTTTGTTAAGTTTACCAAATTCTATCATTTTGTTAATTGTAGGTATTTCAAATAATTTTGGATCATCGGAATAATGTTCTATGTTATCAACGGGTTTTCCAATGTTATTTATAAAAATGGATGTAAAATTAATTTCCGATTTATTTAATGAATCAACGAGATAATTTAATCTTGTAAGATCGTTGTTTAAATTACAACTGTGTATAAAACAATAAAGAAATGGATAATTTGGAGGAAGGTATCCATTTTCATGGATAGGTACGTATTTTATATCTATATTTCTGTTGTAAATATCAACACGGTCTTTAATCCTTTGTTCAATTAAATTAACATTTGTAAATGTTAATTTATTGAATTCTTGGTGAGCAAAATTTTTAATTTTATTACTAATAAACTTTGGTGTACCGAAGTAACTAAGATGCCAACCTCCATATGGTATTGTTTCAAACTGGGTGTATCTTATATCACTTAGTGTTAAGTTATTACTCAAAAACCATGAATAAGAAAATATTTTTGCAAATAACCAAGATACTTGCATTTTACAAGTAAGGTTGTAATAGTAAAATTCTTGATCAAATTGTGCGGAACCTTTAAAATTTGAACTTTTAATTTTTTTCAACGTTAATGGGTCAGGTATTTCATCAAGATCTGAAAGTAAAACGATGTCATCGGGTTTTATTTTTAAAAGTTTTAACCCCCTTGTTATACAATTTCTTTGAAATTTTTCATTTATCCATTGTTGTTCTTTGGAAGTATCTATATTATTTTCATTAAATGGAAAATCTTCAACGACAACGTGAACAATTGGATAATTTTTAAACTTAGAATTATCGAAGTACATTTTTTTGGGTTTTCCAACATGCGTTAATGTTGATTCAACTATAACAAAGTGGTCAACAATTTCTTTTAATAAACTCAAACGATACTCCAATAAACTTATTTCATTATAAAAGATGAACGTATCAATAATTTGTTTCTTTTTTAATTTAAAGAAATCGTCATAGACCATTATTTCCAAATTTGGAAAATTATTTTCAAAATAAATGGAGTCTTCTGAAAGAATACTATACCCAGCATCTAATAAACGATCACAACGAATGTGTTCAAATATTTTACTTGGTAAATCTTGGTGTTCTCCATGGATATTTAAAATTGTTTTACACTTTGCCAATTCGATGTCCCTTTCCAAACCGTAACCACTTATAATGTTTATTTTAAATCCTTCTGAAATAAGATATTCAATAACTGCTTTTCTTCTTGGAGGTGAAAGTAAACTGATGTCATTTGTTAAATTACCTGCACTGCAAATTATACCATAATCATAAATTTGTTTGTTTTCTTGTTTTAATTTTTTTAGTTTATTTTTTTCTGTGTCATTCAAATTATAATTTAAATGAAAAGTATTACTTATCCCGTTTTCATTCATAATTTTTATGTTACTCATGGAATAATCATAAAATTTCATTTTTTCATAATATCCAGGTGGTATATAATTTTTAACACTGTGTTTTAAGTAATATATCCTGTGTTTTAAATTTAATGGTTCTGTATTGAGATAATTAACTTCTTTAAATTTACCAAAAACAGATTGATCAAAAATATCATAAATAAAAATAAGTTCGTCGTAATTGTCGTAATGGTAATCGGTAATCTTGGTGGTATAATCAATATGATATAATTCCTTTAAACTGTTAAAATAGTCTTCTAGTACATTTATAAAAAAATTTTCTGTAGTGTAAAAAAGTATTCTTTTTTTAAAATTTAATAAACTTTTCCATTGCAAAGCACGGTTTTTCCATGAACAATTTTTGGAGTATTCTTTTCCCAAAAGTTTTAATTCATTTTCTTTTTCTGGTTTTAATCCAAGAAGAGTTTCAATTTCATTACCATGTTTTACAACAACACCGTATTTAGAAATTGTATCGGTTAACCCTGCTCTTGGATAATATAAACAAACTACTTCAGACATTAACATTTCCATTGCAGTTATGCAACTAGTTTCATCGAAAGAACATGGATATAACCAATAATGCGAACTTCCCATAAGATTGTAAAGATCAATTTGATTTAGTTTCCCACAGTGTTTAATGGAATCTGGAAAACTTTTAATAATTTCATTAAGTTTGTTATCAAGATCATTTTTTGGAAATGTTTCATAAGAACTGATAAACAATTTAGCATCTGGTTTAACTGCAAGAATATCTTTCCATAATTCTAAGACTCTTTCAAGACCCCTAAAACTACCTGAGGTATAAATAAAGGTATTTTTAATTTTATTTACATTTTCAGGAAAAAGTTCAGGGAGTATTCCATTGTTTATAATAAAATTTTTTTTATAAATTAATTCAGGGTGTGTTACCATACGATAATGTTGTTTTTGCCATTCTGTTAAATAAACAACCATTTCAATTTTATTGAAATTTTCTTGAATAATTTTATTGGGACTTATTTCAGAATTTTCAAGATTGTTCATAAAGTATGTATCATGTGGCATTAAAATAATTCTTCCAGTGAGATATGGAAATATCAAAAAGAATGAAACATAGCGACTTACGATAATTGTATTGAACTTGTAAGATTTGTCAATTTTAAAACGATTAATAAAATGGATATTATCGACAATTTCATCCTGAACATCACCTGTTATAACTATACTTAAATTTTTTGGAAAAAACTTGGTAAGGTAAAGAACTGCTCTTTCAGAACCACCTAAACTGTTTGTTAAAGAATAACTCCAATTCCACAATTGATTTGAAAACCCTGTATAAATAAGTAAATCAAATTTTTTCAAATTTTGAGTTTTTTCAAATTTCATTAAATGTGGTAAGGTGTAATCAACTGTTTTTCCATTCATTTCAAGAAAATTAATATAACCTTTTAACAATTCTAAATTGGTAAATTCAAAAAATTGAAGATTGAAAAGTAAATTATTTATCCACCATTGACCAACATTTTCTTTTTTATTAAAAATTATATCAAACATTTTAATACCTGTCGTGTAGTCTTTTACCTTTTCACAAACAATAATTGTGTAATAAGGTAAATAAAATGTATAATCCACGATATTTGCAAATAACTTTGTTGAAAGGTCATCCAACGGGTATTCATTTTCATAATAATTTTTAATAAAATTATAATAACCCATTGCAATAGTGTACATTCCTTCACATGTATAATGACGTATAAGACAATAAATACCTTCTACACGTCTTGAATTAAAATGATAAGACATTACAAGATATTCTTTTTTATTTGTTAGTTCATACAACTTTAAACAAGAATTAAATTTTTCTTCACTCCATCCATTTGAAGTAAGTGTACGCTTATACCAATCAATAGCATTTTCACGTTTACCTGCATCAAGATAACTATTAGCACAATAGTAAACATAACGGTTAAAAAGAGGATCATTTATTTTTAAACATTCATAATATGCATCTTCCAATATTTTAGCATCTTTGATGTATTTTTCAGGATCATTGTTTCTTGAACTTGTTCTACCTGAAACTATGTAATAGTCACCTGGAATATTACCCTTTGTAAAATGTAAATTTTCAATTTCAGTTGTTATGTATTCATGTAAAACACCAATGTATTTCCAATTTATATCATTTTTAACTAAACACATACGTTCATAATTTCCAAATCTTAGCATATAAGAATCTAATTTAAGTTCTGGTAATTTAAAATCACCTTCAATGGAATCATCTGCATCAAATATAAGAAGGTAATCTGTTTTTTTATACGCACATTTTAAAGCAAGTGTTCTATTGTAACCAAAATCTTTCCATTGGTGATTGTGTATTTCTCCATTAATTTTGTTTTTATCAAAAAATGTTTTAATAAGATCTATTGTATTATCTGTAGACCCTGTATCACAAATAACATAATAATCAAATTTAATTTTTAAAAGTAATTTTGTAAGTGTTTCTGTTATTATATGTGATTCATTTTTAACGATCATATTTAAACAAATAGTTTTCATTGATTTTAAATATTAATCAAAGTTAACTTTTTTAATTTTTTATATTTTATATTTTTATATTTTTATATTTTTATATTAACTTTAATTAACAATAACAAATGTCACATGTTGGTTGGTCTTACGCTAATGCAACTAGATCAGGTGCTACAGGTTCAACTGGTGCAACTGGATCGACGGGGTCTAGTGGTGCAACTGGAAGTACAGGAGCAACAGGATCAACTGGAGCAACGGGAGCAACAGGATCAACTGGAGCAACTGGTTCAACTGGTGCTGCTGGTTTTAGTGGAGGTACAGGTGCAACAGGTAGTACAGGTGCAACAGGTAGTACAGGAGCAACAGGAGCAACAGGATCGACGGGGTCTACCGGTGCAA
>Ga0114962_10002087_pt1 | contig 16944 bp, 11 predicted proteins | sample C_130820_MF_Meta_FD_87017 | JGI IMG/M metagenome (GOLD analysis project Ga0114962, IMG submission 87017) | Freshwater microbial communities from Lake Croche, Canada to study carbon cycling - C_130820_MF_MetaG | ecosystem: Environmental > Aquatic > Freshwater > Lake | place: Lake Croche, Canada...
ATATCATTTTTAGAGACCCTAGAAGTCGGTTTAATCAAAAGATTTTTTACTAAATTATTTAAAATTCTAATATGAAAAATAATACAGCATTTCAGTTCCTGTTAACGCTTCTTTTATTTGGACAATTTTGTTTTGCACAAGTTGATGTTGTTTATAATGATTTAGTTTGGTCGGATGAGTTTGATGCAAATGGAGCTGTTAATTCTAATAATTGGTTTCAACAGACCCAATTGCCCGCAGGTGGAAGTTGGTATAATGGCGAAGTACAGCATTACACCAATCAGACCGCTAATTCTTTTGTTGCGGCAGGTTTATTAAATATCGTGGCCAAAAAACAAAAATATACTGCTCAAGGAGTCACAAAAGACTATACCTCAGCACGATTAAATTCCAAGTTTGCCTACAAATATGGTCGCGTTGACATCAGTGCCAAATTACCGGTTGAAGCCGGAAGTTGGCCCGCAATATGGATGCTGGGTAAAAATATAAATGAAGCAGGAGGCTATTATGCAGACACTGCAGGAACGACAAGTTGGCCGGCTTGCGGCGAAATTGATATTATGGAGCATGGTATTTTTGGTGGTCAATCCATCAATTACGTTCAAAGCACCGTACATTCTCCCTCTTCTTATGGGAGTTCTGTAAATTTTGGAGGTAAACTTGCTTCGGATTTAGCCAATAGCTATCATGTTTATTCGATGAATTGGTCGCCCAAACAAATTTCATTTCTATTGGATAATGTAGTTTATTACACCTATAATCCTGCCGTTAAAAATGCCAGCACTTGGCCATTTGATACCGAACAATATATTTTGTTAAACGTAGCTATGGGTGGAATTTCGGGATCGATAGCCCCTAATTTTACACAAAGTACGATGTTAATTGATTATGTGCGAGTGTATCAAAACACGAGTACCTCTTCAACATGTAATTGTGCCGATCACTAAAGCCCATTCCTATTCAAAATTGTAACGTTTATTTCGTTTTATTCCAAGATGATTGGGGTTTTATTGCTAATTGGTTTTCATGATGAATGGGGTTTTATGGTGATTTGGAAGCCATTTTTAAATTTGCCTTTAAGGCTTTAATTTCCTCTTTATCTGCGATTTCCCCTTCGTCAATAATTGCGGAAGAATGATAAAAGGACGCCTTGGTATTAGAGCTTAGGAGTTTGATGTTCTCGGCACGGATTCCGCCGCCGGGCATAATTATAATTCGGTTATTTGCTTTTTGAATCAGTTCCGACAGTGCTTGTAACCCATCGACTGCATTTTGTTCTAGGCCAGAAGTGAGTATGGTTTTGAAACCGCATCTGATGAGTACTTCAAGTGCTTCTTCTTTAGTGTTTACTTCATCAAAAGCGCGATGGAAGGTGCAGGGTAGGGGATGTGCTAGGGCTAGTAATTCGGTATTTTGTTCGTGGTTGATGCTGGCGTCTTTGTTTAGTATTCCGAAAACAAAGCCATCTACTTTTAGTTTTTTGAATTCTATTAAATCCGTTTTCATTTGGTGGAATTCGGTGTCCGAATAGACGAAATCTCCGGCACGAGGGCGGATCATGACCATTAGAGGAATCGACAAAGCTGTTCTTGCTTCTTGGATTGTTTCAAAATTAGGGGTCGTACCCCCATCATTTCGGTTGGCACATAGTTCGACTCGATCGGCACCATTTTCCTGAGCGATTAGGGCGGATTCCAAATTAAAACAGGCGATTTCTAGTTTTGTTTCTCGCATTTATTTCAAATAATATTGGGCATCTATTAGGTTATTCCCCATTTTATCGTGCACGGCATAATTAAAACCGCCTTGAATGCAGTAGGCACCCTGTTCCCCTTGTTTGTTTAGGGCTATAAAGCCGACCTGAATGTCTTTTAATTCTTTATTTCGGCGTTTTGTAAGGCTTACAATTCGCATTACGGCTTCTTCGCAGGCCTGTTGAGGTGATTTTCCTTGGCGCATTAATTCGACCACCAAATGGCAGCCTGAGATTCGGATGACTTCTTCACCGTGTCCCGTTGCTGTTGCTGCGCCAATTTCGTTATCGACATATAATCCGGCACCAATAATTGGGGAATCGCCCACACGGCCGTGCATTTTGTAGGCCATTCCACTTGTTGTGCAGGCGCCGGAGAGATTGCCCTCAGCGTCTAGGGCAATCATGCCAATGGTATCGTGATTTTCGATATTGGCAATGGGTTTGTATTGACTGGTTTTTAGCCATTCTTTGTATTCTTTTTCGGATTCGTCGACTAATAAATTTTCTTTTTTGAAACCTTGAGATAGTGCAAACTGAAGTGCGCCGTCACCTACCAGCATTACATGAGGCGTTTTTTCCATGACCGCCCGCGCCACGGCGATTGGATGTTTGATGTATTCCAAACAGGCGACTGCACCGATGTTGGCATTTTCATCCATGATACAGGCATCGAGGGTCACGCGACCGTCTCTATCGGGTCGGCCGCCGTAACCAACAGACCGTTCAGTGGGGTCGCCCTCGGGTATTTTGACCCCCGCTTCCACGGCATCGAGAGCGCGCCCATTCGCTTTTAGGATCTCCCAGGCAGCGACATTTGCTTGAAGGCCAAAATTCCAGGTCGAAATAACGATGGGTTTTGTCGCTTTGGCGGAGACGAAAATTGGAAGTTTCTCTGATTGGGCTGCAAGCGGAATAAAAGCGAGTGCTGCTGTTCCGAAGGCTGCTGTTTTTATGAATTTTCTACGGTCTGTCATAGTTTTCAAAATTTTCTAAATGTAGCACTTTTGGATGAATTTTAGAGAGGCTTTTAAATGCGTTTATTTTGATAAACTAAATTGGTATATTGTAGTTTGATTGTAATGTTCCCCCGGATTTAAAACCGTAGATGGGAAATTTGGCTGATTAGGTGCATCCGGATAATGTTGAGTTTCCAGGCAGAATGCCGAACGGTGCAGGTAGGGTTTATTTCCTTTTCCAATAATTTTTCCATCAAGGAAGTTTCCGCTGTAAAACTGAATTGCAGGTTGGGTTGTATATACTTTCATCTCTATACCTGTTGAAGCTTCGGAAACGAGGGCAGCAAGTGTAAGTGTATTGGGCACTTTGTTTAAGATCCAATTGTGATCGTATCCAAGGCCGTATTTTATATCGGTTGTATTTTCATTGATGCGCTCCCCTATGGAGTGTGGCGTATTAAAATCCATGGGGGTGTTTTTTACTTTTTCTATTTTTCCAGTAGGAATTAGCGTACTGTCTGTAGGGGTATATCGATCTGCAAATAGGCTTAATTGATGCGAAGTGATGTCGCCATTTCCAGCACCTTTAAGGTTGAAGTAGGCGTGATTTGTTAGGTTCAGCACCGTTGTAGCATCAGTTTGAGCGACATACTCTATTTCTAATTCATTTTTATTCGATAGGGTATAAGTTAGCTTGATTTGTAAATTTCCAGGGAAGCCTTCTTCTCCATCTTTGGAGTAATAGCTCAACTCTAGTGCCTCTTCTCCTTTATCATTTTTAAAGGGACGGGCGTCCCAAACTACATTGGCATATCCTTTTTTACCACCATGTAAAGTATTCGGTCCGTTGTTTTTGAACAATACATATTTTTTGTCATTGAGACTAAATTCTCCTTTGGCAATCCGATTTGCATAGCGTCCCACGATAGCTCCCAGGTATTCGCCGTTTTTGGTGTATTGGTCGATTGATTCCAACCCCAAAACTACATCCGTAAAAGTATTGTCTTTGTTGGGAACAAAAAGGCTTACCACACGAGCACCATAATTTGTTATTTGGCAGGTGATACCGTTTTCGTTTTCAAGGTTGAAAAGGGAAACTAGTTTGCCGTCTATTTGTTTGTTGAAATTTTCTTTTGAAAGTAGGGCCATATTTGTGTTTTTGTCGGACTTATTACAGGATGCGAATAAAAAGATTAGGCATATTGGAGTCATTACAAATTTGTTTTTCATTTCATTTTATTTTTTTGTAGTTCATAATTTATAAACTGATTTCTACTCTTTTTTTAATGCGTTAGTTATCTCTAAATTTATTTTTTTAATTCTTGCTTCGTCAATTTTTATTACTTTTCGGTCATAAGTCATTAAACCATTAACTTCACCTTCAACATCAGTAGTCTGAGTATAAACTGCTGCTGAAAAACCTACTTTTATCATTTTTTTCAATTCTTCCCCAAATTTTATATATTCATCAGTAACTTCTTTTGAACTTTTAAACTGCACATACCCCCAATTTTTATCTGTTTGCCAAAGATGATTTTCTAGAGGTAGACCAATGCCACCGTATTCTCCAAGCACAGTTGCACGTTCTGCGTCATAAAGGTAAAGTTCAGGGCCAGGATAGTTATGTAAATCTAAAATATCACCAGTTTGGTAGTGATTTCCACCACTTGCAGGGTTTACAAGGCGAGAGGGATCATAATTTTTTGTCCATTCTGCTATTTCTTTAGTTTTGAATTGTCCCCAAGCTTCATTAAATGGAACCCAAACTACTATAGAGGGATATGAATCCAGAAAGTCAATAATTTCTTTCCATTCTTTTCGGTAATTAGTTTCAGATTCATTACTCCGTATAAGCTCTGTACCTGAAAAATACTCTTTATTTTGCCAATTTGGAGATTTACCGCCATTTGGCATATCTTGCCATACTAACATGCCTATTCGATCACAATGGGAGTACCATCTAGCCGGTTCTACTTTTACGTGTTTACGAATCATATTGAATCCGAAATCTTTTGTTTTTTGGATGTCATAAACTAAGGCATCATCAGATGGAGCTGTATATAAACCATCAGGCCACCAGCCTTGATCAAGAGGGCCAAACTGAAAATAGTCTTTATTATTTAGTTGCATTCTAACAATTCCATTGGCATCTCGTTTAGTGCCAATTTTACGCATAGCAGTATAGCTAATTATCTTGTCTTGGATTTTATTATTGTCTGATAAAGTTATTTCTAAATCATATAGGAAAGGTGATTCAGGAGACCAAAGTTTGATTTTATCAAATCCGATTTCTATATTTTGACCAACAGCAAATTTAGAAGTTTGGATTACTTTATTTCCGTCTTTAACTTTAACTTCAATGATATCTGAATTTGTTGTATTTTCTGAATTAACATTTAAAACTAATTTTTTAGTGTCAATATTTGGAACAGCCTTTATTGAACTTATGTGTTTTTTATTTACAGGCTCTAGCCATACCGTTTGCCAAATTCCAGAAACTGGAGTGTACCAAATCCCTTCTGGGCTTTTTACTTGTTTGCCTCTTGGTTGAAATCCCTCATCAGAACCATCCCAAACTTTAACAATTAATTTTTGATTACCTGATTTTAAATAAGGAGTTATATCGAAACTGAAGGGAGTATAACCTCCAGTATGAGATCCGATTTTAATGTCATTTAGAAATATCTCTGTTTTCCAGTCTACTGCTCCAAAGTGTAGCAAAATAGTTTTATTTTTCCAATCGGAAGGGATAGTAAATTCTTTTTTATACCAAAGTTCTTTTTTGCTTCCCAATTCTTTTTGGACACCAGATAAACTCGATTCAACAGCAAAAGGAACCAGTATTTTACCATTATAATTTTCGGGTTCGCTTTCTCCTATTGGAAGAATAGCAAAATCCCAAAGGCCATTTAGATTAGACCATTTTGATCTTTCCATTATTGGCCTAGGATATTCAGGTAAAATGTTATTTGTGTCTATTGATTCGGCCCAAGTTGTTTTTATTTTGTCACCCATCGGTTTCCATTGAGCAGAAAGCATATTTGATATAAATAATAAAGCTAAAAATAAGATTGACTTTTTCATACTATTAATTTTTAATTTAAAATATATTATTAGAATACCGGTTTTTCAGCAATTATGGATGGACTGCCATTTTTTATAAAAGGCCACCCCTCGGAAGTCCATTCTATTTGATCAAGTAATAAAACCCTACCGTTAGGTTTGTTCACATCAACTCCGTGATATAATATCCAATCTTTCCCAGATTTATCTTGAATTATTTCTGAGTTATGTCCATTACCAACAAATCTTTTGTTACTATTAATAACCATCTCATGATTATTCTGTAGCATTGATTTACCAGATTTGTCCAGATATGAACCTAAAAGATCCTTTGAGCGACCCACAACTAATCGATAAGTACTGTTTATTCCCTCACAACAGGAACCAATAGAAGCAAACATGTAGTAGTAATCATTCCTTTTTATGATGTATGTACCTTCATAAGCTGTTCCAGCTATTTGTTGTTTTTTTGCATTTGTTGTTATTGATAATCCATCTTGAGATAATTCTATTGCATAAATCCCACTGAAGCTACCCCAAAAAAGGTATTTTTTACCATCCTCTTCAATGTAAAAAGGATCGATAGAATTTCTAACACCGATTTCATTACTTCTAAACATTTTTCCTTTATCCGCAAACGGACCTTCAGGTTTATCTGCAGTAGCAACACCAATACCACAAGTTTCCTCACCACCCCAAACTGACATCGAATAGTAAAGAACGTATTTTCCATCTATACTATTAATATCGGGTGCCCATAAGCCCCCATTTGGTTCAAAAGTTGGTCTTGAAGTGTCTGTAAAAGCTGTTCCTGAGAAGGTCCAGTCCACTAGATTTTTTGATTTTAATATTGGAATATTTTTTGTATCCTCGGTGGCATATAAATAAAAGGTTCCATCGGGTGCTTTTAATATAGTTGGATCAGGCATACTTTTTGAAAAAACAGGATTCGAAAAGGTGTCTAGATTTGTTGGGGGTTCTGTTAAGGAGTTGTTACAATTTACCAAAGCTAATGTCCCAATAAAAATTAAATGTATGAATGTCTTTTTCATTTTCCTTTTCTATTTTTTATTTTTTGTTTTCTCAAAATATTCCTTGACACGATTCGGACTCAACATTTGCCACAATGAAGCAACAGTCCAACCTGGAGCAAAAATATCATTATAAAACCCTTTTCCATTTTTGCCGTAATCCCAATTAGTATGTTGGACAACTTCGGGGTAGAAGCCCACTTTTCCAATATCAAACATTGCCCCTTTAACAGGCATAAGCTGTAATAGTGAACTTTTTATTACTGATGCGAATTCGCTAAATTCAGAATTTTTTCTTTCTAAAGCGAGCCAATCAAGTACCGATGCAAACTCAAAAATAAAGACATCTATATGATTATTTTCAACAGAAACATTACCCCAGCCTCTTGATTTAAAATTAACATCCCCTAACATTTGTCCTTGAGCAAACGGCACATCCCACATATAATACCAGGATAAACAAAAATAGGCAGCTTTTTGGCAGAGATCAATATAGTGTTGTTTTTCTTTACCTTTAGTTACCATAGCTAAATAATGCATTGCGGTGGCTGCGTAAAGTGAAGCTTCCTTGTCTTCACAATTTGCATCTAAAGTAGAGGAGAAATAATCAGCTTTTGATATTAATTCTCTTTCTAGATATAATCCAGTTAGCTTAGCGGAATCTAAATAGGGTTTAGATCCAAAATAGTTGTAAGCCATTGTTAAGGGAAGAGTAGCAGAGGGTGTGCTTCCTCCACTTTGATCTACAATCTTAAAGTTATCATCAAATTTTCGTGGAAAGCTTCCGTCTTTGTTCTGTATACTTAAAAAATTATTCAACAATTTTTTAATTCTGATTTCCCAATCAGGATGCATTTGTCCTTTTCCTTTTTCATATTCTAAATAATATAACATTGCAAAAGCACCTTCAGATTGTCTTCTTATACTAAAAACTTTCTCTTCAGTATTGTTAGTGATATCTACAAATTCTCTAAAAAAACCAGCATTTGTAAAACCATTTTTTAAATAACTATCAAAAATAGATTTTGCTTTAGTAACAAGATCCGGTCGATTGTTTTTCTCTCCATATTCAAGGGCATTAAATGCATTTAATAGTACTCTACCAACAAAACCAACTTCAATCGACCCAGTATTTTTTGCGTCATCAGTTCTCATATGCACTCCAGAGAAATAGTTTAAATCATTGTTTGCAACATAACTTTCTGTAAAGAAATTTGTCATAATTTCTTTAGCATCAATATCTGATAAAGGATTTGGTAAAGGCTTAGGTTTTAATTCAAAAAAAGAATACTTCCAAACATTAGCTACAAAAGAGGAAAAATCTTTTGTTTTTGATCGTTTAATATCCCAGGTTAGCACTTTTGTTTCTCCTTTAAGCATTTTTTCAAAAGCCTGAACAGCTGGAGTTAAAGTGAGTTTTCGAAGATAGGTTTTAGGTGCTTCGCTAAATGGAAAGCCAAATACAAGGGCAGAAGTTCCATTATTATTTTTAAACCCTGTAAATCCCAAAGAAGTTTTTCCGGATAGAATTACCTCACCTTGATTATGAACAGCTAAAGCTTCATTTTCAAATTTATCTCTGCGTAATACCGTATAATATTCACCAGTTTTTTCATCAAAAACACCTGTAAGAGGAGTACTTAAGCGATCTTCACGAACCATCCAGCTATCACTTGTATGAAATGACGGAGCCTCTTTAGGAGATCTTAAATTGCGTCTGTACCAAAATCCAGGCATATAAAATTGTGCGTCCTCGTGTTTTATTTGCGGTAAATTACAAGATTTCTCAAAATTAAAACAGATATCTTCTTTAGCTCTCAAGGTGATTATAATTCTCAATGTTGAATCTGTTTCAATTTTTTGCTGTGTGATTTCGACAGGAAGATCCGTTTCATTATTAAAAAGTTTACCAATATTATCTTCTTTCAAAGGGTATGAAATTGCTTGATTTCCGGGAATTTTTAATGTTATCTTACTCTCTAATTGGTCAGATATTTTTTGAGCTTGTACATTACCTATAAAGGCAAATAAAAGAGTGCATAATAAAAATTTATTTTTCATAAAAAGATAGTTTAAAATTTGATTTTGATCCAACTATATGGAGCGTCAGAGATGCTATTTGCGGTATGTTCTATGTAGTAATCATTGCTGCTATTGTAGGATGAAAGAGCTATATCTAAACGAATCGCCTGAGAATTAATCTCTCCTAAAGCTTCTCTTGGAATGGTTATATTTAATTTATACCCTTTAGTTAAATTAGAAAAGGTTGATTTAACAAGTAAATTTTTTATTTCTATCCAATTATCTTCTTTACCTTCCCAGAGAGAGATAGCTCCGGCGTGGCTAACCCAAATACGATAAACTCCTTTATCTGGTCTTTTTAGGGATGCGTTTTTTGCATCAAGATAAATATAAACACCATCCGATTTTAAGGAATCGGACTTGTCGGAATATAAGAAGCTATCATTTATAATACAGTTTAAATAAATATTATTTTGATCTTGCCCTATTCCAGCATGAATATTTGTTTTGTCTGTAGAACCTACAAATAATGGATGTTCTTTAGGTATTCCTATTTCCGCAACAATTTCAGGAATTATATATCCTTTAATCATCCAAGGAGCTACTTCGTTGCTTTTAAAATTAGTGGATGAAAGAGCTGCAATGGTAAAATTATCAACTAATGCAATAGAGTTCCACTTAGCCTCTTTATTGACTGGTACTTCAAAGGGACGTGTTGCTTTTTCTTTATCGAAATTTTGAGCATGATTATTTCCAATTACCACTTCCATTGTAGATAATTCCCAATTTGTTGTTCGTCCTTCGGTTGTCTGGTAGGAAATTAAAGTTTCTCCTGAAGGTAATTTTAGAGAGTAAGGAGCTCCTAAATAAAAGTTATCTGGTATTTGTTTTGAAAGCGCATAATTTCTGTTTGGTGAATCTGCTAATACTGGACTAGACCAATTATCATTAATTGAGGTTCGAATAGTGTAAGGTTTAAACTGATCTTTAAAGTTATCTTCAATTGTCAAAACAATTTCATCGCCAATTATCTGAGGCACGGGCATTCCATCACGACGACCGGCTCTAAAGCTTATGGTTTTACTATTTGTAGTCCAATTAATTCCATTATCGGTAGATTCCAGCATTGAAATTTCTTGCTCATCGGTTTTTTGATATGGATTTTCGTTTGCAAAATAGACTTGTAATTTACCATTGGGTAATTGTAGGAATGCAGGCTCCCAACATCCATCGATAAAACGTGGCGCTGCTTCGAAAAGGACTTGAGGCTCTTTCCAAGTTAGTCCATTGTCAGTACTTCTCATAATTGCTATAGCAAAGGGAGCGATTTCTTCCAAAACAGGCCTGTAATTGCATCCTAATATTAAATCACCATTAGTCAATTGAAAAATTTCGGAATTAGCCATATTTACAATAGTTGACTTTCCTTCTCTGTTAGTAAAGGTAAATTTTCTAAAAGTAATAGCCGGTTCAGTCCAAGTATTTCCATTGTCATAACTTCTTATCAGTTCATGATTTCCATTTGCATCATAAACAGCGACTAATGAATTATCTTTTAAAAGTTTTAATCTTGGGTATCCTCCCTTTTCTGCAAGTTGTTGAACAGAGGAATAATCCCAGGCGATACGGATACCATCTAAAGGAGGATTTGAAATAAGATTATATTTTACCGCTTCTTGAGCAGAATCACAACTAGTATGGATCAGGAATGGAAAAAATAAATAAAGGATAGATTTCATAAACTAATTTTTTGAAGGTTATGTATATTGAATCAGGAAAACTTTTTTTTGCTTAAATAAAAAATTAGTGTCACTTAATTCAACGTTTTATGGTTTTTAATATACAAATAGCATCCTGCTTTATCCAAATAGCATAATAAAATAAGTCAGTAATTTGGATAATGTGAATTATTGCATCAATATTGTGTTTTCAATATTAATACCTATTTGCATTATGGGTTGAGAGTCCTTTGTAAAAGTCACATTACTAATATACATTCCTCTAGGATGAATATTATTGGAATCTCTATGGGCATGAAAAACAATTCGTAAAGTACCAGATTTGTCAGTAAACATTGCGCTGTGTCCAACACCTTGAAGATTCTTTGGTTTTTGAAGAATTGGATTTTTGTTATATTTTGTCCAAGGACCTAATGGCGATTTTGCAGTAGCAAATCCAATTCCGTAAAATGGACTTTCGTAACTATTGGCAGAATAAGTCAAATAATAAAAGTCTTTATGTTTCATTACATATGCACCTTCATTGACACGTGGCCAAACTTCTTCCCATGATTGTGAAACATGAATACTTTTTTTAAGTGTTTCTTCTTTAAGATTTAAGAGATTTTCATCAAGTTCTGCGACCCAAATATTATTTCCATCATTAAAACGGACAAAATAGAGATAGGGTTTTCCATCAGAATCGATAAAAAGAGAATTATCGATTGATTTTTCATTTGGCAACATTGGTTTTTTTTCATTTTGTATAAAGGGTCCCAACGGAGAATCCGAAGTTGCTACGCATATATGTTCGTCGGCAGAATAATACATATAAAATTTTTCATTAACAAAGTAAACCTCCGGAGCCCAAAACCATCGATCACCCCAAGAATCTTTTTTGTTAAGCGCTAAATTTTTACTTAATTTCCATGTTTTTAAATCATCAGAAGTATATACTTCAATACCATCATCGGATTTAGTACCATAAGCATAGTATGTATTCTGGTGTAAAATTATAAAAGGATCTCCTAAAAGAACTGTTGATTTACTTATAGAATCAATTTGTTGTATTGGAGGGTTTATATCTGCTCTGCATGAGAGAAATAAAGGGGAGATTATAAAAAACAGATTGAAATAAATAGTTTTCATAATTAAGGATATTTTTTTGACTGAAAAAAATCTTCCTGGTAAAATATTTAGCCAGGAAGTCTTCTTCTTTATATTCATGATACTAGCTTAATCAAACTTAATAATTAGGATTTTGCTGAATATTAGGATTGTTATTTATTTCGCTAGAAGGAATTGGCATACTATTATTTCTACCTATAACGAAATTATTAAAATCAGGATCTCTGGATTTGAGTTCATTTAAACCATTTTGATTATCAATCAAACCCCATCTTTTGATGTCAGGCCAACGATGACCTTCGCTTGCTAGTTCTAAACTTCGTTCCATTTGCAATCTTTTTAAAAAAGAAGAGCTAGAAGTAGTTGCAGAGAGGTGGTTTATAGCAAGAGGAGGCATATTTACACGAGCTCTAACTCTATCTACTAATGCAATTGCAGTAGGTAAATTACCTCCGGTCTCAGCAATACATTCGGCATACATCAATAACACATCTGAAAAGCGTATTAAACGAATATTTATGGGGTTATAATAATCCTCAAAATCCCGGTAGTTTTCGCTAGAATATTTTCGGAAAAAGGCTCTGTTGTTCCAATTTCCTTGATTCCACAAATTGGAGTTGCTTGTTAAGTTATATATTCTAGAGTTGTTGTCGAAATCAGTATGCATAGAGCTATAGAAAGCAGTCTGTTTTAGTCTAATGTCAATTTTTCCGGTTAAGTCGGCTTCTTTTTTGAATTCATCAATGATCCATGTTCTCATTTCGCCATCGTTCCAGCCTACACCAGGAGGTGCGAAAAACTGACCTCTGTTTTGGCCTAAATTAGCATCTGCAGTAAAATCATCATCACCAGCTGGTGCTAAGTTTGCATCTGAATATTGAATCTCAAAAACAGACTCAATATTATTTTCATGGTCCTTGCTAAAATTATCAGAATAATTTGAAACTAAATTATAATAAGAACTTCCTTCACCGTCTACTAACCAAGCTAAATCAGCTTGTGCTTCGGCCCATCTATGCAATTGCATATAACATTTTGCTCTGAAAGCTAAAGCAGCTCCTTTAGTCGCTCTTCCTTTGTCGTTATCTCCCCAAAAACTCGGTAATGTTTCAACTGCAATTGTTAAATCGGCAATTGCCTGTTCATAGACCTCAGTACCTGTATGTCCTTCAGGAGTCATCTCGGGAGTAGAAGGTTCTAAAATTATTGGTAGACTTTTACTAGTTGTTCCCCAAAGGACAGCAAGATTATAAAAGTTTAGTCCTCTTAAGAAATGAGCCTGCCCTAGAATAATATTTTTTCTATTTTCATCAAATTCAATTTTAGGTACATTAGTCAGTACTTGATTTGCTCTAAAAACTGATTCGTAACAATCACGATAAACCCATGCATTACCTTCCCAAAAGTTGTAATTTTGATATGTAAACTGTGTCCACTCTTTTAATTCAGCCCAGGGACTACTGCTAAATCCTTCGTCAGAGGTTAAATCTAATTTGAACCAAATCCAACGACTATAGCTACCCGGTTTATAAAACATATTATAGACCGCATTCAGTCCTAAATTTGCATCAGACTCTGTTTTCCAAAATGTGGGTACTGTTATTGTATTTGGATTTTCTACTTGTATATCACTACACGCCCAGACCACGAAACCAACCAAAAATATATATATTATCTTTTTCATGTTTTTATTTTATTTTAAAATTAAAATGAAATTTGTGCACCTAGCGTAACACCCACTGGATTTGGATAAGCACCATAGTCATAACTACGCTCCCAAATACTTGTATTTAAAAATGCAGGATCTAATCCAGAATAAGAGGTGAGAGTAAGAATGTTGTGAAGGTTTACAAAAATTCTTGCATTGATATCATCTCCCAAAATTGATTTAGGAAGATTATATCCTAATGCAAGTTGAGATAGACGTAGAAAATTCCCATTTTCTAACCAACGGTCCTGATCTCCTCTCACATTACGTGAGTCTTGATAAATAGGTCTTGGATCAGAAGCATTTGGATTTTCAGGTGTCCAAGGGTCATAATTTGCTCTATAGGCAGAATTATCACTAAATAATTCGTAAGAACTTTTTGGGCCGTTGTAAATTTTAGAACCTAGAGAACTTGTAAATTGTAGCATTAAATCGATTCCTTTATATTCAAAAGTAGCATTCATTCCAAGCTGAACTTTAGGAATAGAAGATCCAACTCTTTGTCTGTCAGAATCTGTAATCTGCCCATCATCATTGAAATCTATAAATTTCACATCTCCAGGTTGTGCATTTGGCTGAATAAGATTACCGTTGCTATCGGTATGAGATTGAACTTCAGCGGTAGATTTAAATAGACCATCTGTTTTAATCAGATACCATTCTCCTATTGGTTGTCCTACAATTGATCTTGTTCTAGCTCCATCTTGCATAGTTCTGTTATATCCTAATTCCATTATTTTATTTTCTAAATAAGACCCATTTACATTTAAACTGTAGTTAAGGTTTCCAACTTTATTTTTCCAAGATAAGGATAAATCGAATCCAGTATTTTTAACGCTAGCCGCATTTACAAGTGGGTTTCCACCATTATTTCCAGTAGATAAAAGAATAGGCATTTCCGTTAAAATGTCATTCGTATTTTTGATGTAAAAGTCACCTGAAAGTTGAAGCTTGTTATTGAACATTGAAAGATCAAATCCAGTATTCATGGAATGCATTTTTTCCCATCTAAGGTCAGCATTTGCTAATTCTACCTGAGTCATACCATTAACTACATTTTGACCGGTACCAAAAACAGCCTGTGGATAAATATTGATGTAAGAAACCCAATCCCAAACACCAATATTAGAACTTCCAAGTATACCGTAGTTTGCTCTAAATTTTAAATCATTAATCCAGTCAACGTTGAAAAATTTCTCATTACTAATTCGCCAAGCTCCAGATATTGAAGGAAATATACCTGTGTTGTAGTTAGGTGAAAATTTTGAAGATTCATCTCTTCTGACTGTGAAGCTCAATAGGTATTTATCGGAATAATTATAATTTAGACGTGCAAACATGGAAAATAATTTGTCTATATTTTTGAAACTACCTGTTCTTGGTCCAAGAGTACCTGCATCTAATTGGTCAAAATAATCGTTTCCATTAGATAAAATAGTGTTTTTTATACCCCAAATTTGTTCATAGGATGTAGCCTGATAACTAATTCCACCAACAGCAGATACCTCATGTTTTCCAAAACTTTGATTGTATTCTAAGGTATTATCATAAATCATAGTACCTGACCGTGCTTGGTTTTTGTTTAAAGTAGAAGGATCGACAGGTTGATTGTATGTCCAATCACCGGCTTTCCTGAGATTACTATACATATCACTACTTTGATCAAAACCTAAATTAAACCTATATTTTAATGTTTTTTTAAATTCTAATTCAGCAAATACATTACCACGTATTCTAAGATTGCTATTTTTTATAACAACCAAGTCTTCAATAGCAACCGGATTAGTTCCAAAAGTAACATCTCTTGATCCGTCACCAAAACCATAACCACCGGTGTTATTCGAATCATATATTGGAATAGTAGGAAGCATTCTAAATACATCTATTATCGGATTTGTGCTCAATTCATCTACTTTATAGTTACTCAAAATAATATTTTCTCCAATCCTAAAAGTTAAATTATCGCCAAATTGTCGTTCTCCAGATGTATTGGATCTCAAAGTTAGTCGCTCACTTTTTGTACCAATAGTAGTTCCTGAATTTCCTTGATAATTTGCTGAAATATAATATGAGCCTGTTTTGTCACCCCCTGAAAATGCAAGATTATTATCTTGGACTAAGCCAGTTTTAAAAGTTTCTTTCTGCCAGTTAGTATTTGCATCAAAGTGATTTGCTGGTTGCCTTCCTGAGTTAGCAAAAGCAAGATCATTTAATTCTATCCATTTATCGCGACCTGCTAAATCATACTGAGGTAACCATTGTAAAGTACTTTTAGATGACACTTCAATTTTCATCTTACCACCCTTTCCTCTTTTAGTAGTAATAATTACCACACCATTTGCAGCCCTAGAACCATAAATGGCTGCAGCAGATGCATCTTTTAAGACTTGGACGCTTTCAACATCGTTAAAGTTAAAATCTCTGTTAGCTCCAGATATTACACCATCAACCACATATAACGGATTGCTATTTCCAAAAGTTCCTGTTCCCCGTATTTCAACTTTACCTTCACTTCCAGGAGCTCCTGAAGTTCTTAAGGTTACACCTGGAACATTAATTAAGGCATCACCAACACCTCCGGTAACTACAGTATTTTTCATTGTTTTTATATCCAATACAGAGACGGCACCTGTTAGATCTGCTTTTTTTACAGTCTGGTATCCAATAACAACTGTCTCCTCTAAAACTTCGATATTTGAAACCATCCTGATTATTGGTAAAGAACTACCTGTATAAAAGATTTCTTTATTTTCAAACCCAATGTAAGAGAAAACTAGAGTTTGATTATTAGCGATTGAAATAGAAAAGCTTCCATTAGCATCCGTCATAGTTCCACCCGTATTAGTACCTTTAATCATAATATTCACACCGGGCAGTGGGTTATTAAGATTATCAACCACTTTTCCTTTTACACTAACTTGTTGCGCAAAGGAATTCATGGCGCAGAAAGCAAATAAGATAAACGCAATTTTTTTAAACATGTGTTTTGTAATTTAAATTTATACTGATTTAATAAGTTGGATTTTTGTGGCTGATTGTATCGTTTGTACTATTAGCAAAAGGGTACCATCCTAGGGACGTTATTTGATGACTGTCTTTAGTTCTCCTCATCTGAGCGATGTATTTTTATTTCATGAATGGTTTTTTATACTGTTTGTAGTTCTACTTTGGTTGCCATAGGGTATTCTTTTTTGTGTTAATTCTTAGTTAGTTAGACTGTTTCTTACCAGAAAGCAGCATAGACCACTACTAGAATCAGCATAATAGCAAAGGCTGAAATATTAAAAAGCGGACTGGTTTTGAATGTTTCTTTTGTCAAGGGTATTCCTTTGGCGTCATCACTTCCTTTATTTTGAAGTAAACTGATTGTAACAATTAGAACCATTGTAATTAGGGCGGTGTATCCCATTTGGTCCATAAATGGTACCGATGGGAAAACATTCTGAAAGCTGCTGCCTTCTGCCCAGGCTTTGGGACCTACTTTGAAAAACATTGCGATTGGAATAGAAAGTAAGGCGCCCCAGATTGCTGCTTTATTAGTTGTTTTTTTCCAGAACAATCC
>Ga0114962_10002090_pt1 | contig 16935 bp, 39 predicted proteins | sample C_130820_MF_Meta_FD_87017 | JGI IMG/M metagenome (GOLD analysis project Ga0114962, IMG submission 87017) | Freshwater microbial communities from Lake Croche, Canada to study carbon cycling - C_130820_MF_MetaG | ecosystem: Environmental > Aquatic > Freshwater > Lake | place: Lake Croche, Canada...
AGGACAATGAGTAAGACTAAAATTAAAAGGAATTATACTTTTGAGTATAACCCAAATAACAACATCGTAACAAAGACAGACGTTGAAACCGGTAACAGTTGGAGCTATCCGTCCAGATCTGCTCCAAGGAAGCCTACGTTCTCTGCCAAGAACGGCATCACTGTAGCACAGCTACAAGAAGCTGGACATAACGTGAGAGTCAAGCATATGCGCTGGGCTATGTATACCCCACATGTAGGTAGACAGAGTGTAATGGCTGTACCATCAACATTCAGAAAAGACTATAACTACTTGTGTTTCCCTAAAGGGGGGTTTACACATGTTGTTATTAAAAAGAGTGATGGCGGCTACATCTGTGTGAGTGGCGAATGCTCTATTGATGATCCATTCTGCTATGCTGCTGGTGTGGCAGCGGCACTTGACAGGTTGACTGCACTAGATATTGCTTCACTCAGATTATAATATTTGGCAATGAGTAGCGACTATCAGCAAAAGCTAAAAGAAGTAGAGAAACTGATTTCCAAGATGGATCTTCCATTGTACAGGAAGTCAGTAAAACATAACGACGATGCAAGATGGTTAAAGAACAATCTGAGTGTCAGAAACGCGCAGCATAAGAATTATGCTAAAGTTGTGGAGATTCTCGAAAGTTTAGTTTAACTTCCCCAAAGGCTCCTGGAGGTCCAATCCCTCCGAAGCCACTTTTTATTATGTTATTTATAGGATTCGACAACGGAGTAACAAGCAATGGTATAGGTGTGGTATCTTCAAGTGGAGAAGCCCGCCTGTACAAACTGCCTGTTAAAAAAGAACTCAGCTATACAAAAGAAGCAAAGCATATCTCAAGGATAGATTACACAGCACTGTGTGGGTTATTTGGAGATATTGTGGCTGACTTTAATGAGCATGTAGTGCTAGTAGGACTGGAGAGACCTATGGTCAACAGTACTAGATTTAATGCGTCCTTGAGCGCTATACGCGCTTTGGAAGCTACCTTGATAGCTCTGGAGGCTGCGCAGTGGTCTTATGGTTATATCGACAGCAAAGAATGGCAGAAGGTGCTATTACCTTCAGGAATAAAAGGCAGCGATGAGCTAAAGAAAGCTAGCCTGGATATTGGTAAACGACTGTTTCCTAAACTTAACATAAAGAAAGATGCTGACGGACTACTGATTGCAGAATATCTCAAGAGAAAAAATACTAATCAACTATGAGATCTACAGATGCAGCTTAACTTTCTGACAAGTTATGAAAACAAAGCTAAAGACTTAACTGAATCTCCTACGCAGTATTCTTTCTGGGACGAGAATTACAACATTCAGAAAATTCCTAGAAAGCCAGAATACGGCGATGTAGACAAATTCTTTAATGACTTAGATTATAAAAAGGTACCAGCCTACAAAGACTACTGGGAAGAAGTATCCCCCAAGAACGACAGTCAGCTATTCCAACGCTGGCTGTTTGCTTTTATGAGTGTGCACACTTCCTGGCAGGCTAATGTAACTGGATATCACGCTATTAAAAAATGGTGGGAGTGGATGAATAGATGGGATGACCTACATAAAGCTATAGACGATAGCCGTGTAGGTATGCAAAACAACAGGGTAAAGTACATCTCGGCGTTCTCTCATAAATTCTGGAAAGACCCTGGGCGATACAAGAAAAAGCATGGAGAATCTTGGGAGGATCTGAGGGACAGGCTTAAAGACCATACACTAGGGCTAGGGCCAGCTAAAACTAGCTTTGCTTTGGAGATGTGCTATCCTAACCAGGCAAAAATAACTTGTCTTGATACGCACATGTTCAGAGCATATAGACTAGACCAAGTAAAAGACCTAAAAAAGTATAGTACAATTGAACAGCATTGGGTAGACATGAGTACCATGTGGAACGTTCCGTCTTACATCGCAAGGTGTATATACTGGGACGAAAAGCAAGGACACAAAGACAGCAGATATTGGAGTCACGTATTTGAGGAATAAAACTATTATGGAAGAATCATTCGAAGAGCAATTCAACAGAGTATTGAGTGAGATGGTGGAAAGTGGGGAGCTCGACTCGGTTACTATTAAAGAACAGCGATACTATAAGCTTAACAACACCCCTACTCAGGATATACAGCACTATGTGTATCGTGTAAACGTAGGTCGGAAAACCACAAACCAAAAACTAGTTTATAAAAAAAGCGGCAACACTCTCGTACGTAAATTTAGGCCTTTACATTAATTCTGTAAGGATAAATAATAGTACTATGCATGAAGAAAACGAAGATTGGTACGAAGAAGACGAGCCTAGAAATGCGTCAAAACAAGAGCCTAATTCAGAAGAAGTGCAAAAAATGCTGCTAGAGATAGACAGAAAGACTAAAAATCATATCCGCTATCTCATACTGGAAGGGTTCATCGAAACAACAGACAACCCAAAGGTGTTTAAATACACACCAGAAGGTCTTGTGATGGTGAGTGCACAGTATAAGAAGTTGAAAGAAGAAGGCTTGATCTAACCGCTTCTTGCCGATAATATGGTACGCTAGTGTAAAAGCTAGCGTACCTAATCAGCCAGCATAGCTCAGTGGTAGAGCACCGGTTTTGTAAACCGTAGGTCCTCGGTTCAATCCCGAGTGCTGGCTCCAATTTTAAATGTATTCCTGGATCTTCACATTCCTGTCAGTTTTCGTAATAAACGTAGCCTATACTTATTACCTAAAAGCTGTACAAAAAAATAAAATCATGCTGGCCAGCTCATGGTCCATGTTTATAAATATTGTTGCCAGTGTGGTGGCTATAGGGTACATTCAAGATCATTGGTTACTCATTCCTTCCTGTGCCGGCTCTTTTGTAGGAACAATGGTAGGTATGAAGATAGACAACAAGCGTGATGTCGCCTAGCGGCTATGGCACTTGCCTTGGGAGCAAGTTATCGAAGGTTCGAGTCCTTCCATCACGACCATTTAAATTGCTGCTCAAGCAGAACTAGCGTATAATAGTATGTGTAGGTTATTAAAATAATAAACATATGCGAAAATACGGCTATATCAAAGATAAAGAGGATGCTAGAGACTATAAATTTCTAGCCAGAGCTACACCACCTGTAGTTTTCAACCCTGTAGATTTACGCCCACTTTGCCCTCCGGTTATGGATCAGGGTCAGCTAGGTGCCTGTACAGCCTTCGGTACAACAGAGATGGTGAACTTTGTAAGAAAAAAACAAAAGTTACCTAATTTTACACCTTCACCTTTGTTCACGTACTATACAACAAGGCAGATTGAAGACACTGTAAACTTAGACTCTGGTGCAATGGTCAGAAACGCGCTAAAAAGCGCTGTGGTTTATGGTGTGGTACAAGAAGAAAAGTGGCAGTATGATATTAGTAAGTTCACGCTAGCTCCCACCACGGAAGTTTACGCCGAAGCTTTAAAGCATCAAACTTTACAGTATAAAAGAATTAATGATGGAGACCTAGTTGGCATGCAGCAATGTCTGCTGGAAGGTTATCCGTTCACTTTTGGTGCTATAGTGTTCCCTAGCTTTGAAAGTACTTCTGTAGCTAAGATAGGTATAGTTCCCACACCTGCACCTAAAGAAAAACCTTTAGGTGGACACTGTATGCTTTGTGTTGGCTGGAAAAAGCTCTTCGGTAAAAGTTATTTCATTGTTCAGAACAGTTGGGGAAAGAATTGGGGAGATAAAGGCTTTTGTTATATTCCATTTGAATATATAGGTAATAAAAACCTTGTAAATGACTTTTGGACCATTAGACTGGAAGAAGCTTAGCAGCTCTTTAACATTTAAATCGCGAGATAGTGAAGTGGTAAAACACCAGTCTCATAAGCTGGAGTCAGAGGTTCGATTCCTCTTCTCGCAACCATTTGTGCCTTGAGATCCCTTCCTACGCTGCGTAGCAGAGTAGAGGCCTCAAGGTTTCTTTTCTCAGTAACCACAACCCCACTGGTATATAGGTCGGGCTGTGATTGGAATGTAGCAGCCTGTAAATCCTGCTGAGATTTGCGACACATGCCCCCTGACTATCTCGGGGTGAATGGTCCGGGCATACTCGGACGACAAGTTGTGTGACACTGGGAGAGACTAGACAATTTATTCCTGGATAGCTCAATGGTAGAGCGCGTTGCTGTTAACGACGATGTTCCTGGTTCGAGTCCAGGTCCAGGAGCATAAAGGGTAGTTATACTGTTAAGGACACAGTCCAGACTGTAAATCTGGCGCAGCAATGCTGGGTGGGCTCGATCCCCACACTACCCACCACCTAAGAATTAATATGAGTGAAGAAACACCAAAAGAACGACCCATAATTATATCAACATCCAACGTGTATCGCCCAAAGGTGACGCCCGTCGTTGGAAAATTTTATTATATAGACTATGTAGATAAAGAAATAGCTACAGGGTCGTTTGAAGGTATAGCTGAGTGCGTTAAAATACACACAGAAAATGCTGCAGGCAAACCTATCAATCCTCCGATGTATGAGTTTGTCCACATGGACCCTCTCTATAAGAGCAGAGGTAAGCAACGGATGATTCGTAGCTTGTTCCTTGAAGAAGAGATAATCATGGAAGCTAGACCTTAGTACACTGGCCTTTGGTGTAATGGTAACACAGGAGATTTTGAATCTCTTATTCCAGGTTCGAGTCCTGGGAGGCCAACCAATTTCCCCCTAATAAACAGGGCGGGTAGAGAATAATCTCTACCCGCCTTTCTTGCGTACACACATGAGCACAATACACACAATAACTTGGGAAACGTACAGAGCTATGCAGAACAGAATAATCTGTCTTGAAAAGCTGAATAATGAAATCATTCCCCTCAGAGCAGACTATGAGGTAGCTACCGAGATGATTCTCTTGGCGGCTGAACGTGAAATAGATCGGTTGAAGCAGGAAATTAAACAACTAAAAGGAGAATAATATTATGGCATGCATGGGATTCCCAGAAGATAGCGACCCTAGAGACGAAGAACCTGAACACGAGTGCCCTAAATGTGGAGACATTCTAGAGGTTGAAAATGGGGAGGCACACTGTAGAACTTGCGATTTTCATCACGAGCCTGAGCCTCCAGAGCCTCCTGACTACAGCAACTACGACGGGCCAACACCTAACGATAACCTATGAGTAACGTAAACCATCCAGATCACTATAACCAAGGAGAGATCGAGTGTATCGACGTTATCGAACAACTCGGCTTGAGCTTCTGTCTAGGTAACGCCTTAAAATACATTTGGCGCTGCGAAGATAAAGGTAAAAAGATAGAAGATCTTAACAAGGCCATCTGGTATATCGACAGAGAGATAGCAAACACACGGAAGGCTATTTATGTGGAGAAAGAGAGAAATAATGAGAAGAGCAAACTGGAATCATAATCACCCACCTAAAGAGCCTTCACATTTTGAGGTGTTTGACGACGGTGTGTTGATATACTCAGGCAATTACGATGAGGGTATGAAGCTTATGGAAGAGGTTTCACCCATCGCAATGCTGAGGGCTGAGTTGGAAAAAACAAAGCTGCAGCTAGAGAAAGCCAGGGAAAGACTAGCGATAACTGAGAAGCAGCGAGATGCTGCGTCTCAGCTACTAACCGATCTGAATGATCTAAACGATGACTCAGATAGATCTACATGTGTACACTTCGTACCAGTAAGTTTGACATGCGAGGAATGCTCCCAAAACAAACGCTCAACTCTTTCAGATAGATACCTAGAATTGTTGAGCTTGGTAGATGGAGCTAAAACCATAGTAGAAATATATACACCAGGGGCAGGTACGTATACTGTAGGTTGGAAAAAGCGCTGGCTCTCGAAGGTTCGTGAGTTACTAGCAGAATACGTCAGCAACAACAATAATAGTTATGAACAGAGAAGAATTGGAGAATCTTAGAAATAAGGGTCCTTGCGTATGTGCAGCGCCAGATTGCTGGTACTGCTCAGCTATAGGAGACTTTAAGTTTCAATGGGCCCTAGCAAAAGCTGAACGAGATATTTTTGCTAACCAATTACAAAGAGCTCTTGAAACTGCGGCGGCCTTAGCTGAGTATACAGATGACCCTGAGAAGCTGGGTGACTGGCGCATAATGCTAGAGCACCTGGTTTCTGAAGTTCATTGGAAACATAAACAACCAGAAGAAAATGCCGGCTAAATTTGAAAATATAGAAGTAACACCAGAATTCTTGAATTCAAGAGGGGATATATACTATGTCTACGGAGACAATGGTAGCAAGCAAGGAAGCACAGACGCAGCCAAGTTGCGAGGACACCCAAGAGCGATAGGTTTCATTGTCAGGAAGGCTCCGGATGATGCCGCCAAATCTTGTTTTACTCCAGAAGAGTATGTGAAACCCTTCTTTGATCAACTAAAACAATTAAGCACACATATTGTCAACAACAAGCAGCAAACGTTCTATGTGTCGAAACTGGGTTTCGGCTCGGCAAACAAACACTATATCTGGGAAAGATTAGTTTATCATAACCTGGTGAGTGAGCTTGGAGTATATGACAATGTGGTATTCTGCTGGGAACAGGAAAAACTAGCATCAAACTGATATGGAAAAATTAGCAGTAATAGCAAAAGTATTAGAGCTAGCTCCTATTGAGGGAGCGGATAGAATAGAGCGCGCCTCTGTGTTGGGTTGGCACGTTGTTGTTAAAAAAGGAATGCACAAGGTCGACGATCTTGTGGTTATGATCTTCCCTGACTCATATGCACCTAAAAGATATGTCGATGACGCCTATGTCGGAGAAGAGAAAACTAGGATCAGGACAGTAAAGATGCGTGGGCAATATAGCGCAGGGTTAGTCTTACCGTTATATGAACTAACACAGGCGGCTCTAACCTCATCAGACACTCCCCCAGAAACCTGGGAAGAAGGTATGGAGGTAAGTGTTTGGCTAGGTGTTGAGAAGTGGGTGGCTCCCGTTAGTGCATCCCTAGGAGGAGAAACGAAAGGAGACTTTCCTACAAACATAGTAAGAAAGACTGACGAGCTAAACTTCCGCAGTGAACCTCAGGCCCTAGAGGAGGCTAGAACGTCCGGTAGCTTTGCTGGTGTTGAGTTCGTGGCTACCTTGAAGTGCGACGGTAGCAGCGGAACATTCATACTCAAGAATGGTGAGTTTCGTGTGTGTGGTAGAAACAGAGAGTTTATAGAAAATGAAGGTAATAGCTTCTGGAGGATAGCCAAGAAGTATAAAATTGAAGAGATGTTGCGAGCTGCTCCTGTAGAGATAGCCTTGCAGGGAGAAGCTTGCGGTCCAGGTATTCAGAAGAATCCGCTTAAACTAGACGAGCTAACCTTCCTGGTCTTCCAGATCAGGGATGTTACGAATCACAAATGGTTCACCTGGGATCAAGTCAAACAGCTGTGCAAAACCCACGGAATTCCTCACGTTCCTGAAGTAACCAGGTTCATGTTCGGTGCAACGGTGCCAAATATCGAGGATTTGCAAGAGTTGGCAAATAACGCTAAGTATGACAATGGACGAGCTAATGCTGAAGGTGTTGTAATCCGTCCAGTGGTACCGATCAAATCAGTAGCACTACAACAAGATTGGTGGAGTCTCAAAGTAATGAATCAACCATACGACATGAAGAAAGGAAGAGAATGATGAAGCTATTACAATTAATTCAAGCAGACGACAATCAGTCGATTTATATTAAAGTGGAAAACCTAATAGCGTTTTCTTCTTACGCTGAGGGAGCAGCCATCGAATTAACCTCAGGCTCAGTGTTTATGGTGAAAGAATCACCTAAAACTATCATAGCTCTACTCGATATAGCTGCACGCGGAAATCTAACCACGATTGACAGTTCAGACATAACAATCTAACAATATGTTAATAGCAAGAATATCACAATACTCAGGAGAGTTTAGAGAACTGGATCTTGATATCACTCAAGAGCAGATAGACAAATATAACGAAGGAGAGCTACTACAAAATGCATTCCCGAATTTATCTAAGGCAGACAGGGAATACCTCAAGTCAGGAATCACTGACGAAGAATGGAAAGAAATGGTCGGCGGATTCAGTGATGTCGAAGACGAAGAGGAGGACGACAATGAATAAAGAACTAGAAGAAAATCTGTACAAGGATTTCCCTGATCTTTTCTTTGAGAAAGACCTACCTATGACAGAAACATGTATGTGTTGGGGCATAGACTGCCGCGATGGTTGGGAGCCTATACTCAGAAGCGCTTGCAAAATGTTAACATGCAGGAATTCTCAGAGTGTTCGTTTAAAGCCAGCCTTGCTTAATAAGCTATGGCTGAAGTTCACAGCCAGCGTTAAACCCCTGTTTCGATGGCTGGAGAAAAAGTTAAAAATCCCTCCCTACAGGATCACCCTTCCTGAACCTCATTTATTTGACAGATTCCCAGGCTGGGAAGTTAGGTTTACGCAAATAAAAGAGAAGTTTGGTACCCTCAGAATACACTACTCAGTGATCCCTAAATTCAGTGAAGAAGAAGTGGTCAGATTTGATCCGGCCTCAATAAATGAAGCCAATGAAAGGTTCTGGGGATATGTAGACGGTGTCACAAGTTTTGCTGAGTATATGAGTAGCAGGACTTGTGAAAAAGACGGTAAGCCGGGCAGACTGATAAGGTCTGGTTGGTGGTGCACACTATGTGCAGACTGCGCACCTGAAGAAACAAAAAAAGCTGAAAACGATGAATGAGATTTATTTCACAAATAAAGGACATACAAATAAATTAAATATTCCGAATATCTGGCCCACAAGAGAAATAACTCATGTGCGGCCAGAATTCTTTAATGGTAAGAAGCTGGTGCTGCTGGTGGACCCTATATTGGTAGACAAGGCCTATTACACAGCAGCGTTTCAAATCTATGATGCGGAGCGAGTAAATTATTATACACTAGGAGACGGCACTAAAGTGATGATGAATGCCGGGTTTATGTGGGCCTATCTTATACAAGGGGATATAACTATAACCACAAGAAATATAGGCCCTGCAGGTCTTCTGAAAATGGATGCTTTGGAAAAAGCCCGTTTCTGGGCATATAGAGACGAAGCTTTGCAGCTACTTAAAGAAGGAGTTGCGGAGTTTGATAGGTACTTTCGTGTACAAAAATATAAAAAATGAGAACATTACTGGTTAATGCAATAAAAACTCCGGATGGTACAATACTCGAATCTAATCACAGACACGACTACACATCGTATCTGGACAAGAATGGTGAGTATTACTTTATAGATGGTGGACTAGACTACACACGCCGCAGTGTAAACAAGGAACCTGCAGAGGATGCCTGCGTTTATACTGACGATCCTCACGAAAAAATCAGAGAAAGATTTAAGTGGGGAACACGAGGTAAGGATGGTGATGAGCAGTTACACTGGATACCTATCTCCACAATGTCTACAGAGCACGTAGATACTGTGATAGCTACACAAAAGCACATCAGGTCGACGGTTAAAAAAGTATTCGTAGACGAACTAACCTACAGAAAGACAATTCTAAACGAAGAAAACAAATAACATGGAACTTCCAAAGCTATATAAAAAGACAGCGACTGGAGCTACTCAAGAGTGGCAAATATTCATCGAAGACGGCCGCTATCACACAGTTAGTGGGCAGGTAGACGGTAAGAAAATAATCAATGCGCCTACCAGGTGTCTTGGTAAAAACATTGGCAAGAAAAATGAAACCACTCCTGAAGAGCAGGCAGAAGCTGAAGCTCAAGCCAAGTGGCAAAAGAAATTGGATGAGGGATACGTCCAAGATGTGGATGCTCTCGATGGTGCCAATCCTTTGCGGCTGGATCCTATGCTTGCTAAGGATTATGAAGACTACAAGGATAAGCTAGTGTTCCCTGTATACAGTCAGCCCAAACTTGACGGATTAAGATGTGTTGTCACAAGACAAGGGGCATTCAGCCGTCAATGGAAGCTGTTTGTTACATTGCAGCATATCAGAGATGTTGTGCAGCCGTTGTTTGATATCTACCCTGACTTACTCGCCTTGGATGGCGAGATGTATTCTCACGAGCTAAAGGATAAGTTTGAAGAAATTGTGAGTATTGTTAAGCAGCCAAAGGCGTCAGCTGAAGATATTGAGAAATGCAAACGGTCTGTACAGTACCATGTGTATGACATTATTACCAGTAGAGATCATCTCTTTAACCAGAGGCAGACAGACCTCAGCTTGATGCTTAGGGGACTGGGCAGTCCTTATGTAAAAGCTGTAAGCACTATAGCTGTACACAATCAAGCAGAGCTAGATGCACTTAGTCATCAATACATCACTGAAGGCTACGAAGGGCAGATGATTCGTAAATGGAATAGCCCATACCAGCACAAGCGTACAAAAGACCTACTTAAACGTAAGGACTTTCATGAGAACGAGTATGAGATCGTAGGCTTTAAAGAAGGTAAGGGCAGCCGAGAAGGCTGCATTATCTTTCGGCTGGCCATGAGTGACGGTAAAGAATTCGATTCTGTTCCTGTGGGCGGAATTGAATATCAGAAAAGGTTGTGGACTCGCCGTCTAGAGATTCTGGGAATGCAGGCAACTGTGAAGTATCAGAATCTCAGCAGCGACGGTATTCCACGGTTTAATAATACAATTAAAATTAGAACAAAAAACCTCGAAGAAGTAGCAATCTAACCAAGCATTTATGGAACACAATAACAATTACGTATCTGATAAGGGTGTAAGAGTACAAGTTGTGAACGGTGAAACGCAGCTTTGTGTAGACGATATCCGTACAATACTTTGTGCGGAAGTGGCTAAACTACCAAAAGAAGCTAGACCTATGGTCACTGCTGCCGGTGAAGCTAGAGCAGCTATAGATATTCTTACCAAAGATCTTGGAGGACAAATAGACGATTTCAGAGCAAAGTCAAAAAAGCATCTAGAAGATCTGCGTGGGCTTAAGTTTGCTACTGTGGCTGAAGTTACGGCCATGAAAAAAGAGCTTGCTGACATGCGTACATTCTTTTTGGGAGCTGACCACGATAGAGAAATCGCCAGACTGCGAGAATTCGTGGACCTCTGCGAAAGAATAGCCAAGTTAAAATCTGCAGGAGTATTAGATGCTGTGGCAGATACTGTACTTAAATTAGCGTAACCTTTTAGATTAAAAATATGGCAATCATTAAACCGCAACCGCGTAAAACCTCAACCACAACTACAACAAAATTCGTCGTATATGATAGCTTTAATAACGGTATCTATATCGAAGACTCTTTTGATGCCACACAAGCAAGATTGTCAAACTGGCCAACCAACCGACCTGGAGATATTGGAGATTTAATGATTATGGAGGTTGTGAGTGTATATCGCCCAGTGCGTCAGCAGGTGAAGCTGCAGAAACTGACTGAAAAAGAAATCCCAGCATATTTCGATAATGAGTAACCGTAGAGATCAGATAGACGACTGGGTAGGTGAGCACTACCCAGATTATGAAATATTGCTGGCTGACGGATTTGAAGAGGCATTCAAAGGAGTAGCCATTCAATTCAATACGCCAATAGCTGTCTTTGATAGGCAGAAGTGTATCGAGATTCTTATGCGTGATATGAGTGAAGATGATGCATACGAATACTTCGAGTTTAATGTTGCTGGTGCGTATGTAGGGGAGAACACGCCGGCGTTTATGGAATTTTTCTCCCCAGAAGAGTAGAATGAAAACAACAATACTATTAATAATTACCGCTCTAGGTGCGGTTGCGATAACACAGTCTTTTAACGGACCTAAACTTCCATTAAAACCAGCAAAAGATGAGTTGCCTGAAGTAATCATTAAATCACGTAAGAGTCAGGCGCAGGATTTTAATCCCACATTAGCCTGTACGCGGGGTCTTCCTCCAGGAACAACAATGAGTAATTACGGTACTTCCTACGAATACACTGACGAGCATGGTGAAACCCAGGTGACAAGACACTGCAATAAATGTAACGCAGGTGTTTATGCGCAACATGAAGGTCAGGATGTTAAGACCTGCTCCTTTTGTGGAGAAAAAGAATGAAGACGTTTCAAACTGATAAGCCAGGCTGGAGAATAGGGCTCTTAGTGTTAGGAGCCATCATAGGTTTCGCTACAGGTATTATTGCCTCAGCTTTACTAGGAGCAGTTTTAATTAAATAAAAACATGAATAGCACATACACACAACGAGACACGGTACTTTTAATCAGTGGGAAAGTGGCGATGTATAACTCTAAAATTGACTGGCCGGACCTTAATTATCCAGGATCAGGGCAAACCATTCTAAGAACCTTACACAATATCGATTACGTACACATGAAAGTGCAGCTAGACGGCCCCACAGGTCCTTGGTTCTACAAGGACAGTTTACCTGAAGGTGTGGGGTTTTATAAAAAAATGACTAAAGATGCGCAAGGCTAGACTAGACCCCATTCAAGCAGAAGCTACAAGAATGTTTGACGCATTCATTAATGCAATAGCACTACCCACCATCTATAGCAGGGCAAGCGTAGCTCTCCTAATCGATGAAATAGGTTTCCAGATAGAGTCAGAAGGACCAGACATGGAAGAAGCTGAACTAGAGACGATGAAACATTACGAACGCTATCTCAAAACGCTATGAAACCTAAGGTAATTATTCTCAGAGGTCTTCCAGCCAGCGGTAAAAGCACATGGGCAAAAGATTTTGTTGATCGTAATCCTGACTGGATGAGGGTCAACAAAGATGATCTTAGGCTCATGATGCACAACAGCAAATGGAGTAAAGATAATGAGCGCCAGGTGTTACTGATTCGAGATGCAATAGTCGAGATGGCGTTGACTAGTGGACATAGTGTGGTGGTAGACGATACTAACTTTGCTAGCCAGCATATTTCCAATATTCAACAGCTTGCAGACTCTTGTAGTGCAGCCTTTGAAGTTAAAGACTTCGATGTCTCATTATCCGAATGTTTATTGCGTAACCGTAATAGAACCAATCAAGTTCCTGATAAAGTTATCATCGACATGTATAACAAGTATGTGTTGCCTAATAAACCTAGGGTAGTGAACAACGAAAACTTGCCTCCTGCGATTGTCTGTGACCTGGATGGTACATTAGCCATCCACGTAAGCAGGGGTCCGTTTGAATTCGATAAATGTTACGAAGATGCTGTTAACGGTAGTGTATTAGACTGTATCCATAATCTTCGTAGGGCAGGGTACAGGATTATATTTGCGAGTGGTCGAGAAGACTCTTGCAAAGCTGAGACCAAGAGGTGGCTGCGCGATAAATGCGAGTTGAGTGACTCTTGTTATCTGCTCTATATGCGTGAGACAGGAGATAATCGTAAAGACAGCATCATTAAAGAAGAAATCTACAAGCGAGATATTCTTCCTGAGTACTATGTCTCATTTGTGCTCGATGATCGACAGCAGGTTGTTGACGCATTGAGAGAGATGGGGTTGCAGGTATGGCAGGTCGCACGAGGCGACTTCTAAAGTCAGTAACAGGGGGTGCGCATCTTTCACGCACATTTTATTATGAAACAGTGGCCCAAAGTTGGCAGCAAAGTGAAGTTCAAAGGCACACACATGTTCTGGTTCACGAATATGGTCAAAGATGCCGAGGAGCTTCTAGAGATTGATAAAGAATATACGATCTCTGATTTAAGACTAGCGTCCAGCTGGTGCAGTGTGTGTTTAGAGGAATTCCCAGATAATAAATTTCCTCTAAGCTTCTTCACATACGACAAAGAACTAACAACAGAAGAAGCTTGTTCTCTGGGCTAGTTTCTAGAGGACAAGTGGGAAAGAGTAGTAACTATTGAGTATTCAACAAGAAAGAAAAAAATAGACGAATAATATTATGGGATTAGACATGTACTTGACTGCCGAACTATATATTTCGGAGTTTGACGACGACAACATAGCGCTGATAAACAGCATCAAACAAACTGCGCCTCGAGGTTTGGGAGAATTTACGCCAAAGAAACTATTGTTTGAAATAGCCTACTGGCGTAAAGCCAACGCCATACACGGGTGGTTTGTTAAGCATGTGCAAGACGGCTTAGACGAGTGTCAGACCCGCCACGTTAGCCTTGAACAGCTTCAAAAGCTTAAAGACATTTGTGAAAAGGTACTAGCAGACATTAGTCTCGCTCCAGAGTTATTGCCTGCGACCAGAGGCTTCTTCTTTGGTGCTTACGAATATGATGAGTGGTATACCACGGATTTACGGAATACTGTGAACAAGCTAGACAAGATTCTCAAGAATCCTGACGCAAAAAAGTGGTTTATCGAATATCACGCAAGCTGGTAGCAATCAATCAAGGGGGTGCGCATCTCTCACGCACATTTTATTATGATCACACTTAAAACGTTAAAAGACGCAACCGAACAAGAAGTATTTGATCAGGTTGCAACACACATTCTAAAACAAAATGCACAGTCGCTCATGGGCACTATGTGCGCATATCGAGGAGATGGAGGCCTCAAATGTGCAGCAGGTTGCCTTATCGGAGATGATGAGTATTCTAGAGAATGGGATGAAAATTTTATTAGTTGGCCAAGATTAGTTACGGCAGGTGTAGTTCCTCACCTGCACGGCGCATTGGTGGGTCGATTACAACAGATACACGATAGTTATTATCCAGAGCAATGGAAAGCTGCCCTAGCTAATGTTGCTGATTATTTCAAACTCAATACTAACGCATTACTTAACTTCAAATAATAGTATGTTTGGACCAGAAATGTTTGATGGTTTTGGAAAAGGCTTACTAGTGATACTCTTAAGTGCGATGCTGTTATGCCTTGGCGTGGGTATTGGTGTGAGCTATTTGATCGGCAAATACAGGCCACGCGTCTCAGTCATTGTAGAAGTAAAAGAAGATAAATAATATGAATACAATTTACAAATATTAAATAGATGAAATTAACAGAACAGCACAAGCAGATCATCCTAGATGCAAGAAAATGCATCATGGAACACTATAAAGTTATTGATGAGATCGAAAAGAAAGTTCTTGAGGGTTTGGGAATTGAGGAAGATAGTAATGCTCATTGTGAATTGATAGACATCTTTCACAATCAATATGTAGTAGCAATCGAGGGCATGGATAGATTATTAGAATTGGTTGCTCTTTATATGGAACAAGATAAACAAAAAAAATTAAAAGAAGAATAATATGAACGAATTTTTTGAATTGCTAGAAGCTGAACATAAAGACGCCATGGACTCAATCAAGCACATGATTGACGTCGAGGCTCAAAAATATCCTGAAGACAAGGATGCTGCGATACTTTGCAAGTTCCTGGTGGATAGTACGGACAGGTATGCAATGATACTGGAGTCTGAGGTGTTTGATGGTTTCTACGACAACGCTCAAGTTTTTGAGTCGTTGTGTAATAGTATATATCATTCACTGACTGACGACGGCGATATAGCCTTCGTACAGGTGAACAACCATTGCCCTGCTATCGTGTTTCAGTCTCGTTGGGAGCTTAAACTAGAGGATCTAGTATCAAAAAACGAGCAGGCAATGTATGATAGATTAAACAAGTTCAAAAAGGAAAAGGGGCTGCCTCCTCACGAAAACACTATATTGTTCTTCAATAACGTTTACGAATATATAGCAGCAGTCGATCAGTATCGCATAGATTCAGAAGCTCAAATGCGGCGAATCGATGAATGGAATAGAATGCGGGGGAGATTAGAAGGTAGAGAAAAACCAAATATGGATGAAGTTGAATTTGGAACACCTCACTTGAAAGAAGACTAATATGAAAGAGAAATGTTTTGCTTATCAGAATAAGAAGACTCAGGAATGGTTAGAGATTAACCCCAGCATTAAAATATACTATGAAGGATACGGATACGGGTATTCGATCTATGACGCATTTGACAAATCTGTATTGTATTGTGCTAGGAATATTATTGAAGAAGATTTCTCTAAAACTAAATTAGAGAACAGAGAAGATTGGCAGTTGATGGAAGTTGAGATTGAGTATAACTTCTTCGGGATTTAATCAGGTTAATAAAAATAAATATTAATATATGAAATTATTTGACACTGAATATAGAATCGAAATTTACAACGAGGGCAACGGAGAGTGGCAAAAACATGTTTCTGGTTTTCTTTCAAAAAATGATGCTATTGCAACATTAGAGCAAATGCGCCAATTTTATGATAAGTCTGTGTATCGTTTGGTGGAATTGACCATATCAACAAAAGTACTTGATGTATGAAATTTGACCGAGACAAGCTAGAAGAGGAAGTCCTAGAAAAAGTTAAAGAAGTCAATGAGGAGTCGGGCTACCGCCCTTACTTTGAGCTGCCCGAATATGTACACATCGTTGCTTCTATTATGGAAGATAAGTTTAGAGTTGAGTATGATGATCTTGTGAATCAAATACATCTACTCTCCAAAGAGCTAGACAAAGCTCAGATCAAAGCAGAAAATTTAGAAGAAGAGTTAATGCAATTAAAAGGAGACATGGATGTGATAACCTTATGAACGAAGAATATAATAAATTAAAAAGCATCACCGATAGAATCCTTAGCGAATTTCCAGTTGGAAACATTACAGAGCATACTATTGAATCTATTCCCGATAGGATAGCTTATTATTTAAAAGAGCTTGCTGAGTATACTCAAAGAGTGGAAGATTGGGAACAGTGTGCTGATAATTTAGTTGACTACGCTCACGAATTTGTACAAAACTTATCCGCATGGGGTAAGGGTTACGATAGATACGATAAAGATATCAAACAAGCAGAAGATGCTATTGAAGAATATAAAAGATTAAAAGATGAAACGTAATCTAATGAATGAACTAACGGAAGGTATTGATGCTTTGGCTGAACGGAGAAAAACGGAACGAGAAAGACTAGACGAGAGATTAGGTAAGAATCAAGAACGTGTAGAACAAGAAGAAACTTTTGCTCCACATATGGATGAAGAACAATACATTAACAGAGATCAACTTTTAAAAGATTATGC
>Ga0114962_10002094_pt1 | contig 16918 bp, 17 predicted proteins | sample C_130820_MF_Meta_FD_87017 | JGI IMG/M metagenome (GOLD analysis project Ga0114962, IMG submission 87017) | Freshwater microbial communities from Lake Croche, Canada to study carbon cycling - C_130820_MF_MetaG | ecosystem: Environmental > Aquatic > Freshwater > Lake | place: Lake Croche, Canada...
ATTATAAATTTATCATCTATAACGCATAATCTCCGTAAAAAGTATCAAATATTTTTATAACTTTGCATTCTTTTGGACCTTCCAAAAAAAAGAGCGAAAAGCACTTAAATGATACGACGATATGAGTAAAATGAAACTTTCCGAATTCAGTTTCGATGTTCCGCACGAATTAATTGCACAACATCCAACTGAAAATCGTGATGAAGCGAGAATGATGGTAATCAATCGTAAGGAGAACAAAATTGAGCATAAATTATTCAAAGACATCATTAATTATTTTGACGATGGCGATGTAATGATCACTAATAATTCACGTGTTTTTCCAGCACGTATGTATGGAAACAAAGAAAAAACAGGAGCAAAAATTGAAGTATTTTTGTTACGTGAACTAAATCGTGAGTCCTTACTTTGGGACGTATTAGTTGATCCAGCTCGTAAAATTCGTATTGGAAATAAATTATATTTCGGAGATGATGATTCATTAGTTGCAGAGGTAATTGATAATACAACATCCCGAGGAAGAACATTACGTTTCTTATTTGATGGAGATTACGATGAATTTAAAGCAAAAATTACAGAATTAGGAGAAACTCCACTTCCAAAATACATCGAACGTGCTGTAGAACCAGAAGATGAAGAACGTTACCAAACAATTTATGCGAAAGTAGAAGGGGCGGTTGCAGCACCAACTGCAGGTCTTCATTTTTCCCGTGAATTATTAAAACGTTTAGAAATAAAAGGAATAGACTTCGCTGAATTAACATTGCATGTTGGTTTAGGTTCATTTAGAACGGTGGAAGTGGAAGACCTAACAAAACATAAAATGGATTCAGAACAGGTTATTATCCCTGAAAAATGTGCTGAATTAGTAAACAATGCGAAACGCAACAAGAAACGCGTTTGTGCAGTTGGAACAACAACAATGCGTGCTATCGAAACTTCTGTATCTACCGAAGGCATGTTAAAGCCTTTTGATGGTTGGACAAACAAATTTATTTATCCTCCATTTGATTTTAGTATTGCAGATAGTTTGATTACAAATTTCCACCAACCATTATCCACCTTATTAATGATGATTTCAGCATTTTGTGGGCATGATTTAATGATTGAAGCGTATAAAACTGCGATTAAAGAAAATTATCGTTTTTACACCTATGGGGATGTAATGTTAATTATTTGAGGTATAAATTGAATGTATAAACAAAGAAGGGGCGTAAAATATTATGCCCCTTCTTTGTTTAAAAACGTTTATAATTATTCTTCGGCCTTATATTCAAAAGGATATCCCTCGAACATTTCGGTCAATCGATGCACTTGATAAACACTTCGTGTATATGCATTCGATAATGCAATAATACATACTGTGTCTCCTCGAAGGGTTGCATAGCATCCTGTATTTCCATGCCACCATCCTGTATGAAAGAAATATGGTTTTTTATCCGGAACTTCTACCATACGCATTCCTAATCCGTAATTTCTAGTTCCTTGATTTTCATAGCTATACCCTTTGTATATTTCATTACGCGCTTTTTTCGAGATAAAATCCGTTGAATAAGTAGCAATGTCCATTTTAAGTAAATCACGTGCAGTGCTATACATGTTTTTATCCCCGTAAATTCCATCTAAAAAATCAACCGCCTGTATTTGAAAACGAGAATTATAAGATGGGGATATTTCATTAATCTTATCCGGCGTATCTAGTATAAAACTATTAGACATTTTTAATGGATCGAACACCAGCATTTTCATCGCCTCTGGAAATTTTATTTCCGTAACTTTCTCAACAATAAGTGCTAACAATGCATAATTGGTATTACAATAGGCGAAATGTGTCCCGGCAGGGAAATTCAGTGGAAATACGTGTTTATTCAAAAGTTTCAACACATCTAGATTGGTCATCTTTTTAGAATGGTCCCAAATAGGATCTGCGAAATAACCATAATACGGTACACCGCTGCGATGCGTTAATAACATACGAATCGTGATTCCTTTATATGGAAAAATCGGTAAGTGTTTTCGGACATCGTCTTCTAATGAAAGCTTATTTTTGTCCGACAAACGCATGATTGCTAATGCAGTAACAGATTTACTTATGGAAGCAAGGTGAATTGGGGTATTTACTTCCAATTTTTTTTCTTTCGCAAAATCTAAATAACCGTTTACCTTTTCAAAAATTATTTTACCATTTTTTGCCACCAAAAACATTCCATTAAATTTATCATCCCCAAGTATATGATTGTAAAATGGATAAATGTGTTTTCTTTTATTTGAAATGTATTGTTTGGAAATTTCGTTAAATTTCGGGGTATATTTTGGAATATCTAAGGATGATTTTGTAGACTTTTCGTTCTTATAAGTACAAGATGAATTTGTAATCAATACCAGATAAAAAAGAAAATAAATGCCTTGTTTCATAGGATTCACAAAAATACTAAAATAGCCATACATTTATTCCCCTACCTCTAAACTTGCTCTGTATAATTTTAACTCATCCCACGAAAACGCATCGCCAACTTTTTCTTTTAAGGGAGTCAAGGAAAGTTCTGCATATCCCTCGAAAATAGCTGCTAATTCGGAAATCCGATCGGTAGGCATAACATCTGCTAATTGAATTTCTCCCATTTTAATCAATTTCACGAAATGCGATATGATCGTTCCTTCTGACATAACACGATTGACAGCAATTTCAGACAAAGACTTATTTTCACGTATAAATTCTAATGTAACTTCATATGTCGTTTTTTTTGGCGTTTTTTCTTTTTTTGTACTAGACTGTTTTTTAGGTCTTGACTCTTCTTCCTCGAAAATATCCTCCAAAAATGAAGTGGGTGTTTGCAATTGTTCTGTTTTAATTTGGTCTAAAATGTTTTTTCGGTAATTTAAAATCTCTGGTTTCCAAATCTTATCCTTCGTAATTTCCTCGCCATTTAAAAGCATTTCCAACATATTGTTTGCGCGCAACAAAGAAGTTAAGACTTCAAATTGAGCCGTTTCTAACTCTTCCAACTCTTCGTAATACGCTTTAATTTTCTTAATGCGCTTTACTTCTTCCATTTTTTTTAAGGTACTAAGGGCACAATTTTCAAGTGTTTTAAAGAAGTACGTATTTGCAGCTTGCACCCGCTCTGCAATAAATGTAAGAGAAATTGGATGCGTAGAAAATAATTTATTTAATTGACTAATAAATTTTTGAGATGGTTCGATTAAAGTATGAAAAACATTCGCTTGATGCGCTGCCCAGGACTTATGTTTCCCTTTTTCACTTTTAGACCCCAACAAATGATAACTTGCATCGTGAATCCTCCATAAAGAATCAAGGTCACGCCATTCAAAGGATTTCACTAAAAAAGTATATACAAAATGCAAGGTATCATTTTCTAGAAACTTTTCTAAAATAGCATCTTCTTGTTTGGACGCAGAATATAGCATCACCTGTTGATCATTACTCAATCCATTCATTCGCATAGGAGAGAGTAATACTAGGCCTTTCAAACTTCGCAAACGGGACAGCGCAACATAGGCTTGCCCAGGCGCAAACACTTGAGAGACATCCAAAATAGCCTTTTCAAAGGTTAATCCTTGACTTTTGTGTACCGTTATTGCCCAAGCTAATTTTAAAGGATAATGAACAAAAGTGCCCAAAACTTCTTCTTTAATTTCTTTTGTGCCTTCATCCAGAGTATATCGAATATTTTGCCATTCGTATTTCTCTACTTCAATTGTTTTCTTTTCTTCTGGAAAATGTACTAAAATTTCTTGGGAAGAAATTTCTTTCACTACACCCATTTTACCATTATAATAGTTTTTTTCAAAAGATAAATCATTCTTTACAAACATGACTTGCGCTCCTACTTTTAATTCCAATACTTCATCTAATGGATACATATGAACTGGAAACTCACCTGTAATTTCAGTAGCATATTTTCGGGACACTCCCTTTAATTCGTGAAGCGATTGTAGATTAATGGTGTCTGCTTTTGCATTATGTGTTGTAAGTGTAATATATCCAGCATTATTTTTAATATCAAAATTTGGATGGACATACTCATTTAAAATTTGGATATCTTTTTCATCAATTTGATTATTCCGTAAATGATTTAATAAATGAATAAATCGTTCATCATCTTGTCGATAAATTTTAGTAAGTTCAATAAATAAAGGTGGATTTTCTTGAACTACCTTCGCGTGAAAAAAGAATATTCCGTTGTAATAATTTTTTAATTCTACCCACTCTTCATTTTTAACTACTGGTGGTAATTGTAATAAATCGCCAATATAAAGAACTTGTACTCCGCCAAAAGCTTCATTGCGTTTACGAATAGTACGTAAGGTCCAATCAATCGCATCCAATAAATCTGCACGTAACATACTTACCTCATCAATTACCAATAATTCCATGGATTGAAAAAGTGCTTTGCGTTTTGCAGGAATGCGAAAATGTTTAACCAGTGTGTCTTTAGTTTCCCATTTTACGCGGTCATTAAATTTTGGTGTTACCCCAAATTCTGGAATAAATCCAGAAAAAGGCAATTGAAAAAAAGAGTGTATTGTAACACCGCCCGCATTCAATGCAGCGATACCTGTTGGAGCAACGATTACTGCTTTTTTATGGGTTGTTGTAATAATTCTTTTTAGTAAAGTAGTTTTACCTGTCCCTGCTTTTCCAGTTAAAAATATGGATCGATTTGTTTGATTTATAAAGCGAATTGCTAATTCAGAGGAAGTCGTTGTTTCGAACATGTATTGTTATTTTTACTTGAAATTAAGCATAAATATTCAAAGAACATTGCGAAAAATAATCGCAATTCGAAGAATAGTGAACATGGATACTATGAAAAACAGAAATTTTGTATTTTTACTCGTATGAAATATTCACTCCCATTTTTAATAGCTATAGGTATTCTATTAACTACAAGTTTTACAAATTCAACCGTTATAACTATTCCGATTATCGTCAAAAACATTAAAAATTCAAAAGGGAGATTATCTATCGGAGTATTCAAAGATGCAAGTTCTTTCGAACAGGAAAAACCATTTAAAATAATACTCGTTTCCAAAAAAGAATTGGTAAATGGAACATTAAAATCAACGATTGAAATAGAATCTGGAATTTATGGACTTTCAATTCTAGATGACGAAAATAGCGATCATAAAATGCAATATAACATGATTGGGATGCCTAAAGAAGGATTTGGATTTTCAAATTATTATCATGAAGGATTTACTAAACCAAACTTCAAACAATTTTTAGTTGTAATTAACCCAAGCCAAAAATCCCCAATTACTTTCAATTTGCGTTATATTTTATAGAATAAATGTAAATGACTTATTCTCAAAACTATAATTTTCACAGAAAAATAGTACCTTTGCACTCAATTAAACAAAGCTTAAAGTGATTGATATTCTTAATAAATCATTCGAAAAATACATTTCTCTTGAAGAAATTCAAGAGCGTATTGCTTTGTTGGCCCAGAAAATCAATGCAGATTTTACAGGAAAAGAAGTAGAATTTATAGCTGTTTTAGACGGTTCTTTCATGTTTGCTAGCGATTTATTTAAAAAAATAACCCTACAAACAAGGATCTCTTTCTTAAAAGTTAAATCATACGAAGCAACTGAAAGTACTGGAAAAATAAATGAATTAATTGGACTACAATCAAATGTAACTGGTAAACATATCGTGTTATTAGAGGATATCGTAGATACAGGCACTACGATGGATTATGTTGTAGAAATACTTCAAAAACAAGAACCTGCATCCATTTCTATTGTAACCTTACTATTTAAACCAGCAGCATTTAAAGGAAAATATTCTCCTAAATACATCGGATTCAACATTTCAAACGAATTTATCGTTGGCTACGGAATGGATTTTGATGGTTTTGGCAGAAATTTAGAATCTATTTACCAAATAAAGGGTAGTGACCCAAAAATACCACTATGTTAAATATCGTTTTATTCGGACCTCCAGGGGCTGGGAAAGGAACTCAGTCAGAAAGATTAATTCATAAATATGGATTAATCCACCTTTCCACAGGAGATATTTTTAGAGCTAACATCAAGGGCGAAACAGAACTTGGAAAATTAGCAAAAAGTTACATGGATCAAGGTTCCCTTGTGCCTGATGAAGTAACAATCAACATGTTGCGTACCGAGGTGTTAAAACACCCTAAAGCAAATGGTTTTATCTTTGATGGTTTCCCACGTACAAATGCACAAGCACAAGCATTAGATACTTTTTTAGCTACATTGAATTCAACAATTTCAATTATGTTGGCTTTAGAAGTAGAAGAAGCCGAACTTCGAACACGTTTACTTTTACGTGGTCAAAACAGTGGTCGACCAGACGATGTAAATCCTGAAGTAATTCAAAAACGCATCGATGTGTATAACAACGAGACTAAACCGGTAAAAGACTTTTACCAAAAACAAAATAAATTCGTTTCAATTGATGGTCTTGGAGAAATTGATGAAATTTCTCACCGATTATATTCAGCAATTGACGCTTTAAATTAAAAATATGGCTTCTGATAATTTCGTAGATTACGTAAACATACATTGTACTTCCGGAAACGGAGGAGGCGGATCTACGCATTATCGTAGAGAAAAATATATTCCTTTAGGTGGACCTGATGGTGGGGATGGTGGTCGTGGCGGACATATTATTGTACGTGGAAACACACAATTATGGACTTTACTTCACTTAAAATTCAAAAAACACATTAAGGCTGGTCATGGGGTACATGGAACCGGAAACTTAAAAACTGGAGCTGAAGGGGATGATCAATACATCGAAGTTCCGATTGGTACAATTGCAAAAGATTCTGAAACTGGAGAGGTTCTTTTTGAAATAACTGCAGATAAAGAAGAAAAAATATTAGTCCCAGGTGGTCGTGGTGGTCGTGGAAATAGTTATTTCAAATCGAGTATTAATCGCGCGCCACAATTCGCACAACCGGGTGAACCAGGGCGTGAGAATTGGATGATATTAGAATTAAAAATTTTAGCGGATGTTGGTTTAGTTGGTTTCCCGAATGCTGGAAAAAGTACACTTTTATCCGTTTTGAGTTCTGCGAAACCAGAAATCGGCGATTATGCATTTACTACACTTCGTCCAAATCTAGGAATTGTACCTTACCGAACCCATTATTCCTTTATTATGGCAGATATTCCTGGAATTATTGAAGGTGCACATACTGGAAAAGGGTTAGGATTGCGTTTTTTACGTCATATTGAACGTAACTCTATTCTTTTATTCATGATTCCTGCAGATTCAGATAATATCCAAAAAGAATATGATGTATTACTGAACGAATTACGTCAGTATAATCCTGAATTGTTAAACAAAGAACGTGTTCTTGCAATAACTAAATCAGACATGTTGGACGATGAAATGAAAGAACAAATGAAAGCCGATATTCCAGCAATTCCCTATTTATTTATTTCTTCGTTAGCGCAACAAGGTTTAGTAGAACTTAAAGACCTACTTTGGAAAAAATTAAACAATGCTTGATTTTTTGGAATCAATCGACCATGCGATTGTACTTGCAATAAATTCCTTACATACACCCTTATTAGATGAGATTATGTGGCTAATTTCAGGTAAAATTATCTGGATTCCAATGTATCTTTTCTTAATTTACTTAGTATACCAGCATTTTGGAAAGAAAAATACCCTTTACTTTGTACTATTAGTAATTACGGCGATTGCACTTTCTGATTTAGTTTCTTCGCAAATAATCAAAAAATCCGTAGAACGCTATCGGCCATCCCATAATATAGAATTAGCACCGCAACTCCACTTTTACAAACAAGAAAATGGAGAATATTATCAGGGAGGAGAATATGGTTTTGTTTCTTCACATGCTGCAAACTTTTTTGCAATTGCATTATTAGTAGGACTAATTTTTAGAGAAAAAGCACCAAAATTAATCTATACATTATTTACAATAGCTGTTTTAGTTGCATTCTCACGCATCTACTTAGGAGTACATTATTTAAGTGATATAGTGGGCGGTGCATTAGTTGGCACAATTATTTCTTACCTGCTTTGGAAATTTGTGTGGAAGAAACTAGTTTTGAAGCAGTTAAATCAATAAAAATTAATTAATTACTGGATTTTTACGCACAAAAACCATATAAAATACCATGAAATATTAAAATTTAGTTTTAATATTTCATGGATTAAATTATCTTTGTTACTATGTTAACGAGATATATTTACAACGAACTATTAGAAATTATTCATGAATTTCCTGTTTTAGGTATTGTTGGTCCTAGACAGGTGGGCAAAACAACCATTGCTAAATTATTAGTAAAGGATATCAAGAAGGATACCATCTTCTTAGATTTAGAAAATCCGAGAGATATCGCTAAGTTGACTGATCCTATGTTGTTTTTTGAAAACAATCAAGACAAATGTATCATTATTGATGAGGTTCAAATTAACAAAGAATTGTTTCCAATAATTAGAGCCATAATTGACTTAAACAGAGAGCCTGCACGTTTTATTTTGTTGGGGTCAGCCGATCCAGAATTAATCAGAGATAGTTCAGAATCACTTGCAGGAAGGATTTATTATAAGGAATTGACACCTTTTCATTTTGATGAGGTAAATACAGTTGTGAGTTATCAAAAACATTGGTTAAACGGTGGATACCCTGAGGCATTACTAACAGATTCAAAAAGTAAAAGCAAACGATGGAGAAGATCTTTTATTCAAACGTATATAGAGAGAGATTTACCAATGTTAGGCTTACAAAGTAAAACAACAGATATTCAACGACTATTTAGAATGATTAGCCACCTTCATGGTCAACAATTAAATTATCAGTTATTATCTAAATCTTTAGGTTTGAGCGGGCCAACAATCAAAAAACAAATTGATTTTTTAGAGCATGCATATATCGTTCGTTTGTTGGAACCATATTATTACAACACTAGTAAACGCCTTGTAAAATCTCCTAAAATCTATATCAGAGATACCGGATTATTACATTCCTTATTAGAAGTGGATGAAATTGATCAGTTATTTGGTAATCCAGTGATTGGGAATTCGTGGGAGGGATATGTAGTTGAACAAATTTATGCTGTTTTACCTGACGGTTGCTCCTTAAATTATTACCGAACGCAACAAGGAGCAGAATTAGACTTGATTATTTGTCGAAATTTAATCCCATTAATGGCTCTAGAGATTAAATTTAATTCTAACCCAAAAATCAGTCATGGGAATGAAATTAGTTTACAGGATTTAGAAATAAATAAATGTTTTGTTGTAGTTCCAGAAACAGAAAGCTATTTCCTAAAATCCAATATCGAAGTCGTTTCTTTATCCAGTATTCTCTCTATAGTAAAAGCTATTTAACGCTATTTTCTTTTCTACTTTGGAAATTTGTCTAACTGAAAAGAGCAGTAAATTAATTCTTTTTGTATATTTGCAGTCCGTTTCAAAGTATAACAGCGGTTATACGTTAAATGCCCGAGTGGCGGATCCCGATAACTATCGGGAGGTAGACGCAAAGTAAAATGCCCAGGTGGCGGAATTGGTAGACGCGCTGGATTCAAAATCCAGTTCCTCTGGAGTGCGGGTTCGATTCCCGCCCTGGGTACACAAATGAGTGCTGGTTCGTTCCGAAAGCTTTCGGGACCCACCTCGAAAAAACAAATGAGCGCTTCCAGCTCAGAAGTAGTTTAAATCTTGGTTTTCGTAAGAAAATCAAGGTTTTTTCTTTTTAATAGATGGCATCTGTATACATTCTCTATTCCGAAAAATTAAACAAATATTATACTGGTAGTTGTAATGATTTACAGCATCGTCTTGAAGCACATAAAAACAAAACTTTTAATAAAGCATTTACAATAAATTCAGAAGATTGGATACTCTATTTTAGTTGTATTAACATAGATTACAAACAGGCACGCAATATCGAATCGCATATTAAAAAGATGAAAAGTAAAGTTTATATTGAGAATTTAACCAAGTATCCTGAAATTATCGAACGTTTAAAAGAAAAATATAAATAAGTGCAGGTTCGTCCCGAAAGCTTTCGGGACCCGCCTCGGGTACACAAGTAGACGCTTCCAGTTTACGAGTAAGCTTAAGCCTCAATTATCGCAAGATAGTTGAGGTTTTTCTTTTTAAATAACTTGTCCCATTTTCCCTTTTTGCGTATCTTAATACTAAAAAGAACAAAATGACCAACCAAGAATTAGGAATCCTAGGAGAAAAATTAGCACAAGAATACTTACGAAACAAAGGATTTATTCACCTCGATTTAAACTACCGATTTGGGAAATTAGAGGTAGACATTATATCCATCGAAAATAATCAACTTGTTGTTACAGAAGTTAAAACAAGACAAACAGCAGAAATTGGCGAACCATGGAGAGCAGTAACGCGTGCCAAACAACGCCAAATTATAAAAGTTGCAGATGCATATATCAAATGGAAAAAGTTAAACATAGATACCCGTTTCGATATCGTTTCTATTGTACATAATCAATATCGAACAGAAATTGAACATATTGTAGATGCATTTACAACGGTTTGATATAAAAAGCGCAAAAACTACACAAGAAAAATTGTATTTTTACGTTGAATATAATTGCATGAAAAAAACTACGTCACTAGCTTATCTTATATGCGTCACTCTTACTTGTATTCTAGTGTCCGCTTGTTCCACGGAAAACAATGCTTTTATCAATCGTAAATATCATGGAATTACCGCAAAATACAATGGGTATTTTAATGCAAACGAACTTCTAAAAAATGCATTAGAATCTTACCGTACAAATTCCAAAGAAAATTACTACGACATTCTACCGATTGAACAAGTTCCAAACGATAAAGAATTTCAAGCATTTCTTCCAGCAATTGATACAGCAATTTCAAAATGTTCCAAAGTCATACGAAACCATTGCATGCCAAGTATGGAGTTTGGAGGAGGTAAAAAAGTGGAAAATAACCCTTGGATCGATGAAAATTGGAATACGATTGGAAGAGCATTCTACTTAAAACATGAGTATGAACTTTCCCAAAGAAATTTTGAATATGTTCAACGCTTATTTGTAAATGATAAATCGTACTATATCGCATCTATGTGGATTATCAAATCACTAATTGTAACCAATAAAATAAACGAAGCAAAAGAAAAATTACTGGAACTCGATCTATTAGTAGAAAAACAGAAAAAAGAGAAAGAAGCAAACAAAACCAATATAATCGGAAAAATAGTAACTGTTTTTGCTAAAAAAGAGAAAAATAGTATCAAGTTACTTCCGGAATTTACGAAACGTTTAGAGGTAGATTTAGCATTATTAAAAGGAAATTTATATACACAAACTGGAGAATATACTTTAGCAATAGAAAATTTAGAAAAAGTCATTAACAAATCCAAAAAAAAAGCGGAAAAAACGAGGGTACATTTCATCCTCGGACAATTATACAGTTTATCGAAAAAATATGAACTAGCAAAAAATCACTTTTCTAAAGTGGTTTCATCTCCACAAGCGCCTTTCGAAATGCAATTTAATGCGCGAATAAATCGAGCGTATCTTGGGAAAGATGAAAAAATAAAAAAAGAGTTACAAAAAATGTTACGGGATGACAAAAACACGGAATTCCGAGATCAATTATATTATGCATTAGCAAAATTATTTTTACAAGAAAATAATCGTGCGGAAGCAATAGTATTGTTACATAAATCTACTTATTTCTCTACGGTAAACAAACGGCAACAAGCAATAAGTTACGAAGAACTTGGAAACATGAGTTACCAGATAAAAGATTATATCAAAGCACAAAAATATTATGATAGTTGCGTTAAAGTAATGCCTGACACCTATCCTAATAATGAAGATATTCGTAAAAAAGCATCCAAACTTAAAAACCTAGTTATTGCGGTGGACATTGTGGAATGTGAAGATAGCCTTCTTCGTTTAGCGAAAATGGACGATAAAACTAGAAAAAATTACCTGGAACAAACCATCAAAAAGATTAAATCTAACGCAGAGAAAAAACAACGAGAAGAAGCAGCTAGATTAAGAGAAATACAAGCAAAACAAAAAGCGGCACAAGAAAATGATCCTTCCGGAAATAAATGGTATTGGAACAACGTCAAATCAAAAGCGGATGGTATTAGTGAGTTTAAGAAAAATTGGGGCGAACGAGAAAACGAAGACGATTGGAGACGTAGTGATAAGTTAGTAATTGCAGCTAATAAAATGGACAGCTCACAAACAAAAGGAAGTGGAAGTCTTAGCTCTGAAAAAGAAAAAGATACCTTAACCATCGAAAATCTTCTTGCAAATATTCCTCTGACAAAAGCATTACAAGATTCATCGATGGAACGTTTATTAGCAGCGCAATATGAAGCAGGACTCATTTACAAAGAACTGCTTGGAGAATATAAAATGGCTAGCGAACGTTTTATGGATGTTATAAACCGTAACTATATAAGTGATTATAAACTATTGTCTTCCTATCAATTATACAAAATATATGAAGGAAAAGACAATGCAAAAATGCAAGCGCAAAAGAGTTATATACTTCAAAACTTTCCAAATTCAGATTACGCTAACTATTTGAAAGACCCTAACTTTTTCACAAAGAAAAAAGAAGAAGAACGAAAAGCGGAAGCAATCTATGTGAAAGTTTTAGAAAAATATAGAGCCAACGAATTCCTTGAAGTTATAAATGCTTCTAATGAAGTAATTAATAATGACACGAAGAATGTTTTTCTTGCTAAATACATGTTATTAAATGCAATGGCACAAGCTTCACAAATAAATGACAAAAAAGAGATCGAACCATTATTACAGGAAATTGTCCGAAAATTTGCAGGTACATTAGAAGCTAAAAAAGCCAGCGAATTAATTGAAATTATCCAAAAAGGAATTTCTCAAGATAAAAAAGTAGAATTAAACAAAGAATCTATTTACAAATTTGTGGAAGGCCAACCAGTTTGGATTATCTTATTTTTGGAACCAAATGGAGATTCGAATGCCGCTAAAAATAAGGTTGCATTGTTTAACGATTCGGAATATGCTGGAAAAGAAATTACAGTGTCTTCTAAATTATTCAATGAAAATCAAAGTATTGTAGTATTAAAATCGTTTACACAAACGGATGCTGAAGCATATGTAGATCATTTTAAAACAGACAAAACAAACCTGGAAGAATACAGCAACTTGCCAATTTATTTAATTTCGCAAGAAAACTTAAAAGTGTTGTTTGAAACACATAAACTCGAAGAATATAAAACATTTTATACTGAATATTTCAACTAATGGAAAAAATCTGGTACGGTAAACACTTTCAATTAGGAGTGTTAGGTGGAGGTCAACTAGGACGTATGTTGATTCAAGAAACTATCAACTACGATGTACAAGTACATTGCTTAGATCCAGATGCGGATGCACCTTGTAAAGATGTAGCGCATAGTTTAACTGTTGGTTCATTAAATGATTTTGACACTGTTTATAAATTTGGTCAAGACAAAGATGTAATTACCGTTGAAATTGAAAATGTTTCCATAGAAGCACTAGAAAAATTAGAATCCGAAGGAAAAAAAGTATTCCCGCAACCAGCTGTATTAAAAATTATTCGCGACAAAGGCTTACAAAAACAATTTTACGCGGACCATAATATCCCGACTCCAGCTTTCTATTTGGTAAACAACAAAGAAGAAATCAAAAACTACATTTCAGAATTTCCTTTCATGCAAAAAATGCGTACTGGTGGTTACGATGGAAAAGGTGTTACGCCATTACGTACCGAAAAAGACTTAGAAACTGCTTTTGAAGTACCAAGCGTATTGGAAAAATTTGTTGATTTTGAAAAAGAATTATCCGTCATAGTTGCTCGTAATGAGAATGGCGAAACGAAGGTGTACCCGACGGTAGAATGTGAATTTAGTCCAGAAGCAAACTTGGTAGAATTTTTATTCTCCCCTGCGGATGTAACACCTGCAATTGAAAAAGTGGCAGAAGAATTGGCAATCAGCATCATCGATAAACTTGGGATGGTCGGAATTTTAGCGGTTGAATTATTCCTTACAAAAGATGGTCAATTATTAGTTAACGAAATTGCACCTCGCCCTCATAACAGCGGACACCATACCATCGAATGTAACGTTACTTCCCAATTTGAACAACACATGCGCAGCGTGCTGAATCTTCCTTTAGGAGATACACGCATCATCCAACCAGGTGTGATGATTAATCTACTAGGAGAAAAAGGATTCCAAGGTAGTGTTATCTACCAAGGATTAGAAACTGCAATCGCTATACCAGGAGTAAAACCACACATCTACGGTAAAGCAGAAACAAAGTCCTTCCGTAAAATGGGACACATAACAATCGTTGCGCCTACTTTAGAGGAAGCGAAAACGAATGGAAGAAAGGTAAAAGAATTGGTGAAGGTTATTGCTTAATTTCAAAACAATAACAACTAAGTAACTATAACTATTTTTGAATGTGAAACTTACAAAATAAATTATGAAAAAAAGTTCATTTTATATTTTGCTTATTCTTTTAATTTCTTGTAGTCATAATCAACAAAAATTTAACATCAACCAATGGAAACATATTGATGGTTCATATAACCATCGAGATTTAATGTATATTGATTTAATAGAAAATGTATTATACAAAGGGATGAAATATAAGGAAGTTGAAAAATTATTAGGTAAACCAAATGAACATAAATTCAATCAACAAATTTCTTACGAATTGTATTTTGATTTTAATAATGAAGAGACAAAAGAATTACAAATATACTTTTCAAAAGACTCAACATTAATAAATACTGTTAGAAAAATTCGATTTTCTTAATTTGTATATCCCTTTCAATTACTACCAAAGGTAGTAATCTATGCGTCCTCAAAAACTCAGTCAAACACTTCAACTATCTCCAATGACCTCTGCGTAAATATCCCTCCTTATAATAGATTTACAAAGTTAGCAATCAAAAAAATTGTATTTCAACCCATTTTGGTGTAAATTTACATCAAATATACACCACATGAGAAGACAAAGTATATCATTTACTGAACCAAATGATGAATGGTTAAAAAGCCAAATAGCTTCCAAAGAATATGCTAGCAAAAGTGAATTAGTCAATGATTTAATTCGACATGCTAGAAGTCAACAATCAGAAAATGATTGGATAAGAACAAAAATTGAATTCGCTGAAAAAAGTGGTTTCACCGAAGATTCAAAAGCTCAAATACTTAAAGAATCCAAAGATTTACTTAATGACAAAATATAAATTAAGTAATGTTGCAAAAGATGACTTAATAAGAATTCATCAATATGGGGTGAAAAATTTTGGTTTAAAACAAGCCGATAGTTATTTCGAAGCATTTTTCATCTGTTTTGACCTGATTTCTGAACGTCCTTTCGCTTTTGAAGCAGTTGACAACATCAAACAAGGATACAAAAAATGTGTCTGTGGTGTCGATACTATCTACTTTCGAATAAACGAAAATATCGTAGAAATAATGACAATAATAGGTCGTCAAGACATAACTAATCTGCGGTAGTTAGAAATTAACCATCTCTCCCGCCAATCTCCTCGCCTCTTCGTCTACCTTCACAAAATCTTCGTATTCTGGCTCTTTCACAAACGTAGCCTGATCCATTACACTTCCATTAATTCGGGCAATATCTAAAAATCCAATCTCCCCTTTCAAAAAAGCTTGAACAGTAACTTCATTCGCAGCATTCAACGCACAAGCTGTAGTCCCTTCGCGATCCATCGCAATAAACGCTAAATTCAAATTCTGAAAGGTTTCACGATCCGGTTGCTCAAAAGTCAGCTGAGGATAATCCATGAAATTAAAACGAGGAAAATCTGTTTTTAAACGTGCTGGATATGTAAAAGCATATTGGATTGGTAACTTCATGTCTGGCAATCCCATCTGTGCTTTCATACTTCCATCTTCAAACTGAACCAAAGAATGTACAATCGATTGTGGATGCACAATCACATCAATTTGATCTGGACGTAAATCAAACAACCATTTCGCTTCGATAACTTCCAATCCTTTATTCATTAGAGTCGCAGAATCGATCGTGATTTTAGCCCCCATCGTCCAATTTGGATGTTTTAATGCTTGGGCTGGAGTAACTGTTTCGAGTTGCTCGCGTTTCCATCCCCTAAATGGCCCTCCAGAAGCCGTTAAATAGATTTTCTCTATCGGATTAATGTTTTCCCCTGTTAAACATTGAAAAATCGCTGAGTGCTCAGAATCGACCGGATAAATCGTAACGTTATGTTCTAAGGCTAATTTTGTAATTAACGAACCAGCAACCACCAAGGTTTCTTTATTCGCTAATGCTATCGTTTTCTTTGCTTTTATGGCTTCAATCGTCGGTTTTAAACCTGCATAACCAACCAATGCAGTCAATACGACATCGATTTCAGAACCTGTAACAATTTGATTCAAGGAGTCTTTCCCACAAAAAACTTTGATATCCTCCTCCCACAAAGCAGTTTTTACTTTTTCGTACAAAGATTCATCCACGATGACTACACTATTCGGTTTGAACTTTTTAGCTTGTGCTATCAACAAATCCGCGTTGCCATTTGCAGTCAATACCTGCAAATCAAAAACATCTGGATACGATTCAATCACTTCCAATGCTTGTGTCCCAATCGAACCAGTCGAACCTAATAGTGCAATCCCTTTTTTCTTTGTCATAGTCTCTAATAAAAATACGTCACCCATCACTCTTAACTCGTCACTCATCATGCTCCGCTGGAAATGTTTTCCTGCGGAAACCCAAAAGTAATCCATCTTAAATTAAGCCACCAACAATTCAACCATAAATTTTTAAAATTGATTAACGGCAGCTCCCAAAATCAACTACTAATAGACTTTGAAAAATTACTATTTCATTGTATATTTGTTAGAGA
>Ga0114962_10002096_pt1 | contig 16898 bp, 12 predicted proteins | sample C_130820_MF_Meta_FD_87017 | JGI IMG/M metagenome (GOLD analysis project Ga0114962, IMG submission 87017) | Freshwater microbial communities from Lake Croche, Canada to study carbon cycling - C_130820_MF_MetaG | ecosystem: Environmental > Aquatic > Freshwater > Lake | place: Lake Croche, Canada...
AGGCGCGTGGCATTGGCATGGTCGTCGCTCAGGCGCTCGATATGGTTTTCGAGGGCGTGCAGACCGCCGGCCGCGATCATGCCGGCCTGGCGCATGCCGCCGCCCAGCATCTTTCGCCAGCGTCGTGCGCGGGCGATCAGCGGTTTTGAGCCGAGCAGCAGCGATCCGACCGGCGCGCCCAGGCCCTTGGAGAGGCAGACCGACACGCTGTCGAAGTTGGCGCATATCTCGCGGGCAACCGCGCGCGGCTCAAGCGGCACATCGCCCTCGCGGGCTCGTGCGGCAGCCGCCGAGTCGGGTCCGGCGCCTTCGCGGATCCCGGCGCGTCGGCGGCGGGTGACCTCGACCGCGGCATTGAAGAGTCGCGCGCCGTCGAGGTGGGTGGCCAGACCCCGACTCGTGGCCAGGGCGCGCATCTCGCGCAGATAGTCCATCGGCAGCACCTTGCCGCCGGTGGTGTTTTCCATCACCACCAGCCGCGTGATCGCGAAGTGCGGATCGTCGGGTTTGATCGCTGCTTCGATGGACGCCAGCGGAATCGTGCCGTCGGGGGCGTGTTCGAGCGGCTGCGGCTGAATCGAACCCAGCACCGCCATGCCGCCGGCTTCCCATTTGTAGGTGTGCCACTGCTGGCCGACGATGGCCTCGTCGCCGCGTTCACAGTGCGACAGCAGCGCAAGCAGATTGGTCTGCGTGCCCGAGCTGGCAAAGAGCGCGTCTTCGAAGCCCAGCATCTGCGCGGCGCTGGCCTGCAGCCGATTGACTGTCGGGTCGTCGGCAAAGACATCGTCGCCGACCTCGGCGGTGGCGATGGCGGTGCGCATGGCGGCGGTCGGGCGGGTAACGGTGTCGCTGCGAAAGTCGGTCATGGTGCGGCTCGCTGGATCAGGCAGAGGGTGGGTGGTCGGTCGATGAGGCGACGACACGGGGCGATTCGGATATCGACGATGCGGTGATGCTGGCGTCGCCGGCTGGCGAGGCGCAAAGCGTGATGGCCAGGTCGATCGCGGCTCGCAGGCTGCTGGCATCGGCAATCCCTCGTGCGGCGATATCGAAGGCGGTGCCATGGTCGACGCTGGTGCGGATGAAGGGCAGGCCGACGGTGATATTGACGCCCTGCTCGATGCCGAGGTACTTGACCGGGATCAGGCCCTGATCGTGATACATCGCGACCACCACGTCGAAGTCGCGAAACCCGCGAGCGCGCATGAAGACCGTGTCGCCCGGCCAGGGGCCGCTGGCGTCGATGCCCTGCGCGCGGGCCTGCGCGATGGCGGGCGCGATGATCTCGATTTCCTCGCGGCCCATCAGGCCGCCCTCCCCGGCATGCGGATTGAGGCCGGCCACCGCGATGCGGGGATGCGCGATGCCGAGCCTTTGCAGGCCGGCGTGCGCGATCGCGATGGTGTCGGCGACCGCCGCCTGCGTGATCTGCTCGATGGCCTCGCGCAGCGACACATGGATGGTGACCAGGATGGTCCGCAGCTCGTGGTTGGCCAGCATCATTCGCACGTCGGCGGCGCCGGCCAGCTCGGCCAGGATCTCGGTGTGACCGGGGTGATGAATGCCGGCCGCACGCAGCGCTTCCTTGTGGATCGGTGCGGTGACGACCGCAGCGATCCGGCCGGCGATCGCATCCTGGCTGGCGCGCACGATGGCGGTGTGGGCTGCCAGACCGGCGCGCGCATCAATCTGCCCGATCGGCAGATCGTCCGGCAGCCTGCTGCAGGTAACGACCGCGACCGTGATCGGGGGGATCGGGAGGTGTGCGGTGTGCCGGCCGGGCGCGGGAAGCTCGCAATGGTCGAGATCAGGCGCGGTATTGTCGCCACCGGCGGTATCAAGCGAAGTATCCAGGACCGCAGCATCCAGGACCGCTGCGGCCTGCGACGCCGATTCGCAGGCGGTGATTGCGAGCGGCAGGCCGAGTCTGCGGGCGGTGCGGGCCAGCAGGCCCGGGTCGCCATAGACGATGAGCCGGGCGGCGAGGTGCGTGGCGAAATGCCTTGCGAGATGAGCGGCCTTGGCCTGTGGCTCGGCGCCGATGGCGGCCAGCGCTTTCAGGACGATCTCGGGGCCGATGCCGCAGGCGTCGCCCATGGTGATGGCGATCGGCAGGGCGGTGCGTGGCGGCACGTCCAGAGGCGAATGTGCAGCGGCGACGGGCAGCTCGGGACGATCTTGCAATGGCGGCATGGGGTGAATTGTAGGCTGCGAACGAGCTCGGCCTGAGCGTTTGCCCACGGCGTTCAGCGAAGCAGCAAAAGCAGCCCGACCATCGTCAGAAAGCCGAGCAGCAGCCACCGGAACACCGCCTCGCTGACCCGATGGCGCAGGCGCTTGCCGATCGCCATACCGGCGAACATCGGTGCCAGCGCGAGGCCCGACATCACCACCTCCGGCCAGCCCAGGACATGGAAAGCCGCCATTGACACATAGAGCGGCAGCGCGCCGGCGATATAGATGATGCTGATGGAGCCGACAAACTGTTCACGGCTCAGCCGCAGCGCAACCAGATAGGTGATCAGAAGCGGGCCCATCAGCGACGACACCCCGCCCATCGCGCCCGACACCAGCCCGACTGCCGCGCCCCAGCGACGTTCGCTGCGAGGGCTCACCTGCAGCACCGGATTCCAGATCATCATCGCCACCGCCAGCAGCAGGGCGGCTGCGACCAGGGCATCGATGGTGGCCACCGGCATGCCGAGCGTCAGGCGCGCGGTGAGCGCGGTGGCCAGCACGATGGCCACCAGCAGCGAGGCGAAGCGGCGCAGAGCGTAGGTCACCATCCCGCCGTCGGCCGCCTGCCAGACGTTGGACAGCAGGATCGGAATGCCCATCAGCGCAATCGCCTTGGGGCTGGGAATGACCAGCGAGAGCAGCGGCACCATCACCAGCGGCAGCCCCACGCCGATCAGGCCCTTGACCAGGCCACCGAGCACGAAGACAGCGGCCACGATCAGCAGCAGCGACACGCTCGGCGACTGGCCCAGCGCGGTGCTGATCGCCGATGTCAGGTCGCTGCCGAGGGTGGAGGCGAGTGGGGTGCTCAGTGCACCACCGAGTGCACTGTCAGGGTTCGGCGCGAGCAGATCGCCGATGGCGCTCAGCCCTCGCGCTGTGCGCGGTCCAGCACCGCATGCAGGAGCACATTGGCGCCGGCATGGATGTGCGCCGGGTCGGCGTTTTCGATTTCGTTGTGGCTGATGCCGCGCTCGCAGGGCACGAAAATCATGGCGGTGGGGCAGCGCCGTGCGACATAGACCGCGTCATGGCCGGCGCCGCTGGCCAGTCGCCGGTGCGAATAGCCGAAGGCTTGTGCGGTGGTCTCGATGGAGGCGACCAGCGAGGCGTCGAAAGCGCAGGGCGCAAAGTACACCGTCTGCTCGAGGCTGATCGACACGCCGCTGTCGGCCGAGATCCTCGCGGCAGCGCCCTTGACCGCGTCGGTCATCGCGTCGAGCGTCGCAGCATCGGCGCAGCGCAGATCGATGCTCATCTCGACCCGACCCGGGATCACATTGCGCGAATTGGGCGAGACCACCAGCCGGCCCACCGTGCCGCGCGCATAGTGCGGATGCGAGGTGGCGACCTCGCGGACCGCGACCGTCAGATGCGCGGCGGCCAGCAGCGCATCGCGGCGCAGCTCGATCGGTGTGGGGCCGGCATGCGCATCCTGGCCGTCGAGCACGACATCGAACCAGCGCTGACCGAGCGCACCCTCGACCACACCGATGGTCCTGCCTTCGTTTTCGAGCACCGGCCCCTGCTCGATATGGGATTCGAAGTAGGCGTCAAAGCCTGGTGCGGCATCGGTGCCGGCAGCGCCGATTGCAGCGAGCGCCTCACCCACCGAGACGCCCTCGGCATCGCGCTGCGCGATGCAGTGCTCGACGGTGAAGGCGCCGGCATAGACGCCCGATCCCATCATCACCGGCTGAAAGCGGGTGCCTTCTTCGTTGGTCCAGATCGCGACCGCGATCGGCTTGCGGGTCGTGATGCCGGCATCGTTGAGGGTGCGAATCACTTCAAGCCCGGCGAGCACGCCGTACTGGCCGTCAAAGCGTCCACCACTCGGTTGCGTGTCGAGGTGACTGCCCATGGCCACCGGTGCCGCCGTGGTGTCGGTGCCGGGGCGGATCGCGTAGAGGTTGCCGATGGCATCGCACAGGATTCGGCAGCCGGCCTCGCGCAGCCAGCCGGTCACCCGGTCGCGTCCCTGGGCATCGAGCTCGGTGAGTGCCAGGCGCCTGATGCCGCCGCGCGGGGTGGCGCCCAAGGTGGCGAGTGACATCAGACTCGACCAGAGGCGCTCGGACGAGGTGGACAGGGCGGCCGGCGTGGGCAGGGGAGCGTTCATGGCGGACTCGGAGGGTGGTGTGGTGTGGCGGCTTGGCTGGCGCGGGGGTGTGGGCTCAGACGGCATTCGGGGCGGGCTTGGCGCGTGTCTTGCGCAGGCGGTGGCTCATTGTGGCAGGAGCCGGCGCGCCGAGTTCGATCGAGATGGCCGCCGCCAGTTGCCGGATGCCAGCGACCAGGTCGGCGCGCCGTCTGGCGGTGAGGCCGGCCTTGATCACGCTGACCGCGACCGCTGCGACCGCGGTCGATCCCCGCGCGCCGAACACCGGTGCGCCGAAGCATTGCATGCCTTCGGCGGTTTCCTCGTCGTCGATGGCATGGCCGTCGCGGCGGATCTCGGCGAGCTGGCGTTCGAGCGAGACAAGGCTGGTGATGGCGTGGCGGGTCAGTCGCGGCAAGGGTCCAGTGCCGAGGGTTTGCCTCACGGCCCTGTTGTCGAGACTGGCGAGCATGGCCTTGCCCGACGAGGTGCAGACCGCCGGAAACCGCCCGCCCACGCGAAAGTTCACCGCCAGCGGCCGGCTGCCCTGGCGGCAGGCGAGATAGGTCACGTCGCTGCCGTCGAGCGTGGCCAGCATGATGGTTTCGGTCCCCAGCGCCACGATTCGACGGGCATGCGATTCGAAGGCGCGCATCAGGTCAGACTGCGCGGAAAAGGCATCGGCCCATCGCAGTGCGCGCGGCCCGAGGCTGAATTCGGCCTCGTCATTGCGCCGGGCGAGATCGAGTTCGACCAGGGTGGCGAGCAGGCCGTGCAGGCTGCTGCGCGGCAGGCTGAGGCGTCGTGCGAGCTCGGCCAGTGACATCGGCTCATGCGCATCCGCCAGCGCATCGAGCAGGCGAGAGGTGCGCTCGACGGCCGGCACCAGGCGCGGTGCGAGCGGCATCCGGGGCAATGGCGCTGGCGCGCTTGGCTGCGAGCGGTCGGTGTCTCGGGGCATGTCGGTGATCGGCGGGGCGTCGGGGGGCTGCGTGAGATGGGTCGAGCGTGAGGCGGGTCGAGTGTGAGGATCGAGGGGTGCGTGATCGTGGCCTTGGGCTGCCTGGCATGTTGCCCGCGATCGGCAGGCCGTCGCTGCGGTTGACACGGCTTAGGGCCCTGCGGACAATCTTCCCAGATGTTGAACGACTGTTCAACTGGTTGAACAACCGCTGTTCGAAAACGCATGCGCACTGCTTGCGCTGATGGTTGCGGCCTTGCGCGATCTCACGCGATCTCTCGCGGCCCCTCGCCCAGCACTTACCGGAGACCCCCATGGGAAGCACCGAATCACAGATCAGCTCTGCCACTGCCCTGCTCGAGGCGACCCGCGTGGGTCACTGGATCGGCGGCGCGGCCGTCGCGGCGCCCGCCGGCAGTCGTGAGGCCGATGTCTTCAACCCGGCCACCGGCGCGGTCGCCCGGCGTGTGGCGCTGGCCGATGCCACCACGGTTGATGCCGCGGTGCGATCGGCCCATGCCGCGTTTGCCGCTTGGGCGGCAACGCCGCCGATCCGTCGGGCGCGGGTGATGTTCCGCTTCAAGGAGCTGCTCGATCGCCATGGCGACGAGCTGGCGCGTCTCATTACTGCCGAGCACGGCAAGGTGTTTTCGGATGCGCAGGGTGAGGTCCAGCGCGGTCTGGAGGTGGTCGAGTTTGCCTGCGGCATTCCGAGCCTGCTCAAGGGCGAGTACACCGAGCAGGTCGGCACCGGCATCGATGCCTGGTCGATGCGCCAGCCGCTGGGTGTGGTGGCCGGCATCACGCCCTTCAATTTTCCGGCGATGGTGCCGATGTGGATGTTCCCGGTGGCGATTGCCTGCGGCAACACTTTCGTGCTCAAGCCCTCCGAGCGTGATCCGTCTGCGCCGCACTTTATCGCCCAGCTGCTCAAGGAAGCCGGTCTGCCCGATGGCGTCTTCACGGTGGTCAATGGCGACAAGGTCGCGGTTGATGCGCTCATGGCCCATCCGCTGGTGCAGGCGGTGAGCTTCGTCGGTTCCACGCCGATTGCCCGCTACATCCACGAGACCGCGAGCCGCAATGGCAAGCGGGTGCAGGCGCTGGGCGGCGCCAAGAACCATCTGGTGGTGATGCCCGATGCCGATATGGATCAGGCGGTTGATGCGCTGATCGGTGCCGCTTACGGTTCGGCTGGCGAGCGCTGCATGGCGGTGTCGGTGGCGGTGGCGGTGGGCGATGCCACCGCCGATGCGCTGGTGGCAAAGCTTGCCGAGCGGGTGAAGAAGATCAAGGTTGCAGACGGCATGGATGCCACCGCTGAGATGGGCCCGCTGGTCACGCAGCAGCACTTCGACAAGGTCAAGGGTTATGTCGACACCGGTGTGGCCGAGGGAGCGAGTCTGGTGGTCGATGGCCGCGGGCTGAGTGTTGCCGGACGTGAAAAAGGATTTTTTCTTGGCGGCTGCCTCTTCGACAATGTCGCGCCGTCGATGAAGATCTATCAGGAGGAGATTTTCGGGCCGGTGCTTGGCATCACGCGGGTCAAGACCTTCGAGGCCGCGCTCGGGCTGGTCAATGGCCACGAGTTCGGCAACGGCTGCTGCATCTTCACCCGCGACGGCGATGCCGCCCGCGAATTTGCGAGCCGCGTGCAGATCGGCATGGTGGGCATCAATGTGCCGATTCCGGTGCCGATGGCCTTCCATTCCTTCGGCGGCTGGAAGAATTCGCTCTTTGGCGACCATCACATGCATGGCCCCGAGGGCGTGCGCTTTTACACGCGGTACAAGGCGATCACGCAGCGCTGGCCGGCGGGCATTCGTGCCGGTGCCGAGTTTGTCATGCCGACGATGAAGTGAGGCCCTGATAAAAGGGGCACGGAGAAATGGGCACGGAGAAAAGGGCAGGGAGACAGCCATGAGCTTGCAACTGAAGGACTTGAGCCTGGTCAAACGCCAGGGCTTCATTGATGGCGAGTGGGTCGATGCCGATTCGGGCGCGGTGTTTGCCGTGACCGATCCGGCGACCGGACAGACCCTGATCGAGGTGGCCGACATGGGCGTGGCCGAGACGCAGCGCGCCATCGATGCCGCCGCGCGTGCCCTGCCCGCCTGGCGGGCTCGCACCGCCAAAGACCGCGGTGCCATTCTGCGTCGCTGGTTCGACCTGATCATTGCCCACACCGAGGATCTCGCGCAGCTGATGACCGCCGAACAGGGCAAGCCGCTTGCCGAGGCGCGCGGCGAGGTGGCCTATGGCGCGAGCTTCATCGAGTGGTTTGCCGAGGAAGGCAAGCGGGCTTACGGCGACATCATTCCCACAAGCGGGACCGATCGCAGGCTGATGGTGCTCAAGCAGCCGATCGGTGTGTGCGCCGCGATCACGCCCTGGAATTTCCCGATCGCGATGATTACCCGCAAGGTCGCGCCGGCGCTTGCTGCGGGCTGCACCGTGGTGGCCAAACCGGCCGAAGCCACGCCGCTGTCGGCGCTGGCACTGGTCGAGCTGGCGGTGCAGGCAGGACTGCCCGCAGGCGTGCTGAATCTGATTGTGGCCGATGCGCCGAATGCGCCGGCGATCGGCTTGGCGCTGTGTACCAGCCCGGTGGTGCGCAAGGTCTCGTTCACCGGCTCGACCGAGGTGGGGCGGATTTTGCTGCGGCAGTCGGCCGATTCGGTCAAGAAGCTGTCGCTTGAGCTCGGCGGTAACGCGCCATTTATCGTTTTCGATGATGCCGATCTGGATGCCGCGGTCGAGGGCGCGCTCGCCTCAAAGTATCGCAATGCCGGTCAGACCTGCGTGTGTGCCAATCGGATCTATGTTCAGGACAGTGTCTACGAGGCCTTCGCTGCCAAGCTCGCCGCCAAGGTGGCGCAGTTCAAGGTCGGTGCCGGGGCCGAGCCGGGCGTCCAGGTGGGTCCGCTGATCGAGGCGGCTGCGGTGAGCAAGGTTCAGGCGCATGTGGCCGATGCCTTGGCCAAGGGTGCGTCGCTCCTGTTGGGTGGCAAGCCGCATGCACTGGGCGGCCTCTTTTTCGAGCCGACCATCCTCACCAACGTGACCGCCGAGATGCGGATTGCCCGCGAAGAGACTTTCGGTCCGGTCGCGCCGCTGTTCCGGTTCAAGGACGAGGCCGAGGCAATCGCGATGGCCAATGACACCGAGTTCGGACTGGCGGCCTATTTCTATGCGCGCGATGTTGGCCGGATCTTTCGTGTGGCCGAGGCGCTCGAGTCGGGCATGGTCTGCGTTAACTCCGGGATTCTGTCGAATGAGGTGTCGCCCTTCGGTGGCGTCAAGCAGTCGGGCCTCGGGCGCGAGGGGTCGAAATATGGCATCGACGAGTATCTCGAGCTGAAGTACCTCTGTCTGGCGGGGCTTTGATGCCTTGCGCTCGATCGGCTGTTTCGGAGTGAGTTGCCCAGACAGGTCATCGTGATGATTTGAGGTGTTGAGCCCTGCCGACTTGCTTGGCCGGATGAGGTTGATGGCATTGGGATGATCAGGGGGTGCGATGAGGGATGAAGCTGGCTCGACGGCAGCGTCTGCGGCGGAGTTCGACTATGTGATCGTCGGCGCAGGCACGGCGGGTTGTCTGCTCGCCAATCGCTTGTCGGCCGATCCGTCCAAGCGGGTACTCCTGCTCGAGGCAGGCGGGCCTGACGATTGGATCTGGATTCATATTCCCGTCGGTTATCTCTACTGTATCGATAACCCTCGGACCGATTGGCGTTTTCGGACCGAGGCTGAGGCAGGGTTGAATGGTCGTCGCCTGATCTATCCGCGCGGCAAGACCCTGGGCGGATGCTCATCGATCAACGGCATGATCTACATGCGCGGCCAGCGCGGCGATTATCGCAACTGGGTCGAGGCCGGCAATCAGGGCTGGGGATGGGACGATGTCCTGCCCTACTTCCTCAAGCACGAGAATTATCACGGCCTGGATGATGGCGGCAGCGATGCCCTGCATGGGCACGGCGGCGAGTGGCGCGTGGAAAAGCCCAGGATTTCCTGGGACGTGCTCGATGCCTTTCGCGAGGCAGCCGCGCAGGCCGGTATCCCGAACAGCGACGATTTCAATCGCGGCGACAACTTCGGATGCGGTTATTTTGAGGTTAACCAGCGGCGCGGGGTGCGTTGGAATGCCAGCAAGGCGTTCTTGCGACCGGTGCAGTCGCGTTCGAACCTGACGGTCTGGACGCATGCCCAGGTCAAGCGCGTGCGCTTTGAGGGGCGGCGTGCGGTCGGGGTGGAGCTTGTCCGTGGAAAGGGGGGCATCGGAGCTGAGCTCTTCGTTCGAGCGCGTGGCGAGGTCATTCTGGCGGCAGGTGCGGTGAGCTCGCCGCATTTGCTCCAGTTGTCTGGCATTGGCGAGCCGTCCTGGTTGCAGGGGCTTGGTATTCCAGTGACCCATTCCTCGCCGGGTGTCGGAGGGAATCTTCAGGATCATCTGCAGATGCGCATGGCGTTCAAGGTTCAGAACGTCGTGACCTTGAATCAGCAGGCGAACAGCCTTGTCGGCAAGGCATGGATGGGGCTGCAATATGCGCTCTGGCGCCGCGGACCATTGACGATGTCGCCGAGTCAGTTGGGTGCTTTTACTCGCAGTGACCCGTCGCTCGAATTTCCCGACCTTGAGTATCACGTTCAGCCCCTTTCGCTCGACCGCTTCGGCGAGCCGCTGCATCGTTTTCCGGCGGTGACCGCGTCGGTGTGTCAGCTTCGACCGGCGTCACGCGGGTGGGTGCGAGCAAACAGCCCGGATTGGCGTCAGGCCCCGGAGATCCAGCCGAATTATTTGTCTGATCCCTACGATCAGGCGGTTGCAGCTAATGCGATTCGCGTGACTCGGCAGATCGTTGGTATGCCTGCCTTGTCTCGATATCGGCCGGAAGAGTTCATGCCGGGCCTTGAGTATCAGACCGAGGATGAACTGGTTCAGGCGGCGGGGAAGATTGGGACGACGATTTTCCATCCGGTCGGCACGGCGAAAATGGGGGTTGATGGCGATCCGATGGCGGTTGTGGATGGGCGCTTGAGGGTTCGCGGCGTGAGCGGGCTGCGTGTGATCGACGCGTCGGTGATGCCGACGATTACGTCTGGCAATACCAATTCGCCGACTTTGATGATCGCTGAGCGTGGCGCTGAGATGGTGATCGCAGACGCGCGCTGATGTTCCACGTGGAACACGGGAGCGCTGAGGCTGATCGGCCGATTGGCGGGCGCCTGCGATCGGCAGTCTGCGCTGCTTGCCTGGGCGCTTGGGGTCGTCGATCAACCTTCGCGGCCGGTGGTTCGATCGGGCTATCGTTCGTAGCGATGGGGCCGTTTTGAATGTCGACGTTTCAAGGCCGGCAAGCAGGATGCGCTTCCACCTTGCGCTGTTTCACGTGAAACCTCAGGTGTGATGGGTTGCGGCGCGGCCGAGCCAATTCGCTGCCAAGGAGACCGTCTGCCTAAGACCAAAGCGTCGATATGCCTGTTTCACGTGAAACAGCGCCTATAATTCGCCTCCCCCGAGTCTGATTTCCTCCCCTGCCTGCAATGAACTTTCCTGAGCGATTTGACGTGATCGTTGTCGGTGGCGGCCACGCCGGAACAGAGGCCGCGCTTGCCGCAGCGAGGATGGGCGTGCGCACTTTGCTGCTGACACACAACATCGAGACGCTCGGCCAGATGTCGTGCAATCCATCGATTGGCGGAATTGGTAAAGGCCATCTGGTTAAGGAGGTGGACGCGCTCGGCGGCGCCATGGCGGCAGCAACTGACGAAGCGGGCATCCAGTTCCGGATCCTCAACTCCAGCAAGGGGCCTGCTGTCAGGGCGACTCGTGCTCAGGCCGACAGGGTTCTTTACCGGCAGGCCATTCGCTCACGTCTCGAAAACCAGCCCAATCTCTGGCTATTTCAGCAAGGCGTGGATGACCTGATTGTTCAGGGTGACCGGGTCATTGGGGCGATCACCCAAACCGGCATTCGATTCGAATCCCGAGCGGTTGTAGTCACGGCGGGGACTTTCCTCAATGGTCTGATCCATGTCGGCTTGAATCACTACTCAGCCGGTCGTGCTGGCGACCCGCCGGCCTTGTCGCTTGGCGCACGACTCAAAGAGTTGAAGTTGCCGCAAGGTCGCCTCAAGACTGGCACGCCGCCTCGAATTGACGGGCGGTCGATCGAATTCGCGCGCCTTGAGGTTCAGCCTGGCGACAGCGATCCGATTCCGGTGTTTTCCTTTCTGGGAACTGCTGCGCAGCATCCGCGTCAAATGCCGTGCTGGATTACCCATACCAACGAGCAAACCCACGAGATCATTCGCTCTGGCCTGGACAGATCGCCGATGTATACCGGTGTGATCGAGGGCGTTGGGCCGCGCTACTGCCCGTCGATTGAAGACAAGATCCACCGCTTCGCCAGCAAGTCATCGCATCAGATCTTCCTCGAGCCAGAAGGTTTGACCACCAACGAGTTTTATCCGAATGGTGTGTCGACCAGCCTGCCCTTCGATGTTCAGATCAATCTCGTCCGGTCGATGGTTGGTCTCGAGAATGCGCACATCCTGCGCCCGGGTTATGCGATCGAATACGACTTCTACGATCCGCGCGCACTCAAAGCATCGCTTGAAACCAAGTCAATTGGCGGACTGTTTTTTGCCGGACAGATCAATGGCACGACCGGCTATGAGGAGGCCGCCGCTCAGGGCTTGCTCGCGGGTATCAATGCTGCCCTGCAGACCCAGTCTCGCGATCCCTGGTGTCCGGCCCGCAACGAGGCCTATCTCGGCGTGCTGGTGGATGATCTGATCACGCGCGGTGTTGCCGAGCCCTACCGAATGTTCACCAGCCGGGCCGAATATCGCTTGAGCCTGCGTGAAGACAATGCCGACTTGCGCTTGACCGCAATCGGTCGAAGCCTTGGTTGCGTCGACGACATCCGCTGGGATGCCTTTTGCCGCAAACGGGATGCAATCGACGCCGAGATGCAACGGCTGCGTAGTACCTGGGTCAATCCAAAGATCCTGAATGAGGCCCGTGCCACCGCTCTGCTGGGGGCCCCGATCGAGCGTGAATATTCGCTTGCCGATCTGGTCCGCCGACCCGATGTCGCTTATCGCGCAGTGATTGAGGCAACCGGACCCGGTGTGACCGACCAGGCGGTTGCCGAGCAGGTCGAGATCCAGCTCAAGTATCAGGGCTATATCGTTCGACAGCAGGTAGAAGTCGAGCGAGCCAGTCATCAGGAGCATCAGCCGATTCCAGCCGATATCGTCTATGACGATGTCCGAGGGCTGTCGGTTGAGGTCAGACAGCGCCTGGCACAGCATCGCCCGCAGACCGTGGGGCAGGCATCTCGGATGCAAGGCATCACACCGGCGGCGGTGTCACTGCTGCTGGTCCATCTCAAGCGCCTTCGCGCTGGCGCTTCGCAAGATGCCGCCTGAGCGCTCAACGATGCCGGCCGCCAATCGCGTCCCCGCCGATCTCGCGCAGCGACTTCAGGAGGGTGCGGCGCAGTCCGGACTCGAGCTGCCGTCATCGGTTCAGAACAAGCTCCTCACGTTTCTATCGCTGATGAGCAAATGGAATGCGGTCTACAACCTGACGGCCGTCAGAGATCCCGAGCAAATGCTGGTTCAGCACCTTCTCGATTCACTGGCGATCATCGTCCCGCTGAGTCGACACATCGATCTGTCGGGTGCAACGATCGCTGACATCGGCTCGGGTGCGGGGTTGCCGGGATTGCCGCTGGCGATCGTCTTTCCGAGCGCCAAGGTGATTTCCATCGAGCCGGTTGGCAAGAAAGTCGCCTTCCAGAGACAGTCTTGCGCGGAGCTTGCGCTTACTAACGTAGAGGTCTATTCAGGGCGAGCCCAATCGCTGACCCGGTCGGTCGACCTGGTGATCTGTCGTGCCTTCGCCTCAATGGCCGACTTCGTCGACGCTGCCGCCGGTCTAACCGGGCCATCAACGCTTCTGGTGGCCATGAAAGGCCAGCGCGCCGGTCTCGACGCTGAATGTTCCGAGCTGCCCCCGCATTGCCAGGCCGAGATCGAAGCCCTGCAGGTGCCGTTCCTGGACGCCCAGCGCCATTTGGTGATCGTCCGACACGCCAGCCGCTTGGGCCCGCCGGCCGACGTCCGGCAATCCGAAGCGTCGTCGCCGCCATCGGATTCCGCATCGCCATCAGCATCGCCATCAGCATCGGCATCAGCACCAGCACCGGCATCGGCATCGGCATCGGCATCGGCATCGCCATCGGCATCGGCATCGGCATCGCCATCGGCACCAGCACAGCCCTTTTTGCCCGCGCGCTCGTCTCCCGTGCTGGCGCCTGTCGCATCTCGACGCACGGTCTGATTCGCGCCGACCCGAGCCGACACCTCCCCCTATCACCCAGACGGAGCCTTGCAGACGTGGCCAGGATTTTCACCATCGCAAATCAGAAGGGCGGCGTCGGCAAGACGACGACGTCGGTGAACCTTGCCGCCGGCTTGGCCAGACTCGGCCAGCGCGTCCTGCTGGTCGATCTCGACCCGCAAGGCAACGCGACAATGGGCAGCGGTATCGACAAGCGCACGCTCAAGACCACGGTCTACCAGGTTCTGATCGGCATGTCGGACGCGGAAGAGACGACGGTCTGGGCCGAGGCCGCCGGCTACCAACTCCTGCCGGCCAACCGCGAACTTGCCGGCGCGGAGATCGACCTCATCGATTTCGAGCATCGCGAGGCGCGTCTGAAGGACGCGCTGGCCGCGGTCGACGACCAGTACGATTTCATCCTCATCGACGCGCCGCCAGCCCTGTCAATGCTGACGCTCAACGCGCTGTGTGCCGCCCACGGCGTGGTGATTCCGATGCAGTGCGAATACTTCGCGCTTGAAGGCTTGTCGGATCTGGTGGCGACCATCAAGAAAGTGCATGCCAACCTCAACAGCAATCTCAAGGTGATCGGACTGCTGCGGGTCATGTTCGATCCGCGCATGACCCTGTCGCAGCAGGTCTCGGCCCAGCTTGAGCAGCATTTCGGCGACAAGGTGTTTCGCACGGTCATTCCTCGCAATGTCAGGCTGGCTGAGGCGCCGAGCCATGGATTGCCGGGCGTGGTCTTCGACCCGGCGTCGCGCGGCGCCAAGGCCTATCTCGAGTTCGGAGCCGAGATGGTCGAGCGCGTCAAGACGATGTGACCCCCCTGCCAGACCTCGTCGATCACCATCGATCTGCCACGAATTCAACCAGAACCCCTCCCAGCATGATTGCGAAAAAACCAAAAGGCCTCGGCCGCGGCCTTGAAAACCTGCTCGGCGAGAGCGTCGAGATATCGGCCGCTGACGCCGCCGGAGGCATCCGGGCCCCTTCGACGCTGCCGCTCGACAAGCTTCAGGCCGGACGCTACCAGCCTCGCACACGCATGGATGAAAGTTCGCTGCAGGAACTTGCCGCATCGATCCGCCAGCATGGCTTGATGCAGGCGATCGTCGTTCGCCCCCTCGGAGCCGATCGCTACGAGATCATCGCCGGCGAGCGCCGCTTTCGGGCCGCCAGGATGGCCGGGCTGGAGGAGGTGCCGGTCATGCTGCGCGACGTTTCCGACCAGAACGCGCTGGCCATGGCCCTGATTGAGAACATCCAGCGCGAGGACCTCAATCCGCTCGAAGAAGCCCAGGCGATCCGCCGCCTGCTCGACGAGTTCCAGTACACCCACGAGCAGGCATCCGAGGCAATCGGGCGCTCGCGCAGTGCAACCTCAAATCTTCTGCGGCTGCTGAATCTGGCTGCGCCGGTGCAGACCATGCTGCTGGCCGGTGACCTCGAAATGGGGCATGCCCGGGCGCTGCTGGCGCTCGAACGGGCTGAGCAGATTCTGGCGGCGAATCAGGTGGTCGAAAAGCGCCTGTCGGTCCGTGAAACCGAGCGGCTGGTCGTGCAGCAGCAGGCCCAGCAGTCTCAATCGGGTACCGGCTCGGGCACGGGACGACGCCCTGTCGACGCCGATCTGCAACGTCTGCAAGAGCAGATTGCCGAGCATCTGCAGGCGGTGGTCGAACTGCAGGCCAACGCCCGCGGCAAGGGCCGACTGGTCATCCGCTTCGACTCGGCCGAGCAGTTCGAAGGCCTGCGCTCGGCGATGGGACTCGGGGCGGATCGGATCGGCGACTAAGCCAGCCCCGCGACCAGCCGGTGCCCTCAGATCCCGGTGGCCTTGCGCAGGAAGTCCGCCCGGTCGATGGATTTGACCGTCAGCTCGCGCACATCGCCGTCCTTGAAAAGTCGCAGCGGGATTGGCGTGCCGGCCGGCCCGGTCTTCCAGAGTTTGCGATAAAACTCGGCCTGATCGGCGACCTTTTCGCCGGCCACGCCGATCACGATGTCGCCCGGCGTGACGCCCGCCGCGTCGGCCGGCCCTTGCGGCGCCACCCGAACCACCATCAGGTAGCCGCGCACCGACTCGGTCGTGATGCCCAGCCAGGGATGGACATCGTCGCTGCGCCGGCCCCGGGCGAGCAGCTCGGCCATGATCGGCTTGAGCAGATTGACCGGCACCCAGAGATTGCCCGGCACGCTGCGCTGGCCGCTCGCCGCGTCCTCAACGATCAGCGAACCGACCGCAATCAGCTTGCCGTCTTCGCTGATAAGTGCCGCGCCGCTCCAGTTGTTGACCGGCGGGAAGGTGTAGATCGGACGCTCGATCAGGTATTCCCAGCCGCCTGTAAAGACCTTGCGCGAGACCACCAGCAGCTCGGTGGCCTCCGGCTCGCCGTGACCGAGCGTGAGCACCCGCTGCCGCTCGGTGACCTTGTCGGAATCGCCAAGGGCCATCGGCGTGCCGTCGAGCGGCACCGCGGCACGCACCAGGCCAAACCCGGTGGCATGGTCGTAGCCGGCGACCGACGCCGGGATCCGTTTGCCCGAGGCGGTGGTAACCATCACCGAGTCGGCCTCGACGGTGAGATAGCCGATCGTCAGGATGGTTTTGTCATCGAGGATGATGCCGGTGCCAACCCGGGTGGTTCCAAGGCCTTTGGCCGAGGTCGCGTCGTCCGGAATGCGGCTGTCGATCCGCACGATCGAGGTGTTGAAGCGGCTCAGGTCGCCCATCGTCCTGGTGGGGGAGCGCCGGGCGACCGGGGGTTTGCCTGGTGTCGGATCGGCGTCGGTCTGAGCCAGGGCAGGCCCCGACGTCAACAAGGCAGCCACCACTGCGCCCAGGACAGCCGCCCCCAAAGCCGACCGCAAAGCCGACGCCAAAGACACCAACCAACCCGCACCGACACCGGCGCAAGCGGTTGATCCGGATCGGGCCGGAGATCGAACCGGACGACCGGTCACCGCATTGATCGCGGTCGCCTCTGATTGCATGCACATCGACCTGCTCCTGAAATCCGCTTGCGTCGCGCCTCGGACGATTGTTCGATGCGCCTGCGCAAATTGCAAGGACACTTTGCCGACGCCCCCGACTCAAAATCGCTGACCGCTTGCTGCGTTGCAGTATCCTGATTCCTTTCGAGTTCTTGCCCTGTGCTGCCATGACCTGGTCGATCGTTGCGCGTGACCCGCTTACGGGTGCCTTTGGTGTGGCGGTCGCCACGCGGTTTTTTGCG
>Ga0114962_10002099_pt1 | contig 16884 bp, 11 predicted proteins | sample C_130820_MF_Meta_FD_87017 | JGI IMG/M metagenome (GOLD analysis project Ga0114962, IMG submission 87017) | Freshwater microbial communities from Lake Croche, Canada to study carbon cycling - C_130820_MF_MetaG | ecosystem: Environmental > Aquatic > Freshwater > Lake | place: Lake Croche, Canada...
AATTGGCCAATGATAGCAGCAGTTATATCACAGCTATTTCTAATGTACAACAAGGCAAATTAAATTTAATGGCCTTATTGAATTTAGATGCTTCTCAAAATTTTGAAATTGTATCGCAGCCAGTTGATCAAATTAAATTACAATCTTTTGCCGATTTGCAACCCGATTATGTATTTAATTATGCTTCTCAAAATTTACCGAATGTAAAAGCAGCTTCTTTAAGAGTAAAGGCAGCACAAAAAAATACTTTAGTGGCTAAGGCAAGTTTTTATCCAACTATTAGTTTTGGTTACAACTTAACTTCTAACTTTTCTAACCAGTTTAATTATATAAGTGGTTATCAGAGTAATGGCTTTAGCACGCCTACTGCCGCGTCCCCTTTTGTATCTGTGAATAATACCAAGTATTATATTCAGTCACCCATTTTTACCCCTGTTTCATCAACACGAAATTGGAGCTCCGTTTGGAATGGTTGGAATACACAAGTAGGCAATAACTTTGGTCAAAGTGTGGGCTTGCAAATGTCTATTCCTATTTTCAATGGCAATCAATCTAAAATTGCCTACAAGCAATCTAAATTGAATTTGCAAAATGTAACCTTGCAAGAAGAGAACACGCAAAGAAAATTAAAGCAAGATATTTATGCTGCCTATACCAATGCAGTGGTTTCCTTTAATAAATTAAGTGCTACTCAAAAAGCATTGAACGCTGCTGAAAAAACTTATCAATTTGCAAGTAAAAGATATGAATTGGGTTTACTTGGCACCATAGAATTATTAAATAATCAAAATAATTATTTAAAAGCAAAAGTAAATTTTAAGACTGCTCAATACGAGTATGTATTTAGAATTAAATTACTTGAGTTTTATAAGGGCGAAGCATTAACATTATAAAAAATATAAGCAGTAAAAAATAAATACAATGAATAAGAAAGTAATTTGGATAAGCGTTGCAGTAATAGCCGTAATAGTGCTATTGGTAGGACTTAAAAAAGCAGGCGTTATTGGCAAGGTAGAGGGCACTGAAGTAACTACTGAAAAAGTTCAATTAAGAACTATTACCGAGTCGGTGAATGCAAGTGGTAAAGTATATCCTGAAGTAGAAGTAAAAGTAAGTCCAGATATCTCTGGTGAGATTGTAAACTTATTTGTTGAAGAAGGAGACAAAGTTACTAAAGGTCAAGTACTGGCTAAAATTTATGCCGATATTTATTCATCTCAAAGAGATCAAGTAACAGCTAGTGTAAACCAAGTAAAGGCACAATACGAAAATGTAAAAGCGGCATTAAGTGGTTTAAAAACAGCTTACGACAATAGTAAGGCTACCAACGAACGTTATAAAAAATTATTTGCCGACAAAATTGTTTCAAGATCTGAATACGAGCAAACAGAACAAGCATTTCGTTCAGCAGAGTCTTCTTATAATTCAGCGAAAGAGTCTATTAAAAGTGGTGAAGCGCAAATTCAAGGTGTAAGAGCGCAATTGGCAAGAGCTGAAAAAGATTTAGCCCGTACTATTATTACTTGTCCAATGGATGGTATTATTAGTTTAATGAATGTAAAAAAAGGGGAGCGTGTGGTAGGAACAGCTCAAATGACAGGTACTGAAATGATGCGTGTAGCCGATATGAAAAGTATTGAAGTAAGAGTAGATGTAGGAGAGAATGATATTACAAAAGTTAAATTAGGCGATACTGCATTAGTAGAAGTGGATGCCTATAATAATAGAAAGTTCAAAGGCATTGTATATAAAATTGCTAACCCTATTACTTCTACTGCAAATACAGCAAGTTCTTCTGCAGAAGTAGCTAATTATAAAGTGCATATTAGATTGCTTACAGAAAGCTATACCGATTTAGTAAAGGATAATAATATTTTCCCTTTCAGACCAGGTATGACAGCAAGTGCTGATATTCAAACAAAATCAAAAGTAAATGTAGTAACCGTTCCTTTGAATGCTGTTACAACTAGAGATAAAGACGGTCAAGGAAAAGATACAAAAGTGGGTTCTGGTAAGCCAGACGAAAAGCCTGCAGATAATGGAAATGCTGCTAAAGATGAAGAATTATCGGAAGTAGTATTTGTTTTAGGTAAAGACAATAAAGTAAAAATGGTGAAAGTGAAAACAGATATCCAGGACCTTAATTTTATTGAAATTATTGGTTTAAAAGTGGGAGATGAAGTGATTACAGGTCCTTATAGTACTGTAAGCAAGACCTTAAAAGAAGGAACAATTGTAAAAGTGGTGACCAAGGAAAAGCTATTTGAAGAAAAGAAGTAAGAAGCGACTTAGCTTTAGATAAATACTTAAAAAAGGGGTGCATTTCAAATAGGCGCCCCTTTTTTATTTGTTTCGTATCTTTGCCATATGGAAAACAGTCGAATAGGTATTATAGGTAGTGGAAGTTGGGCTACTGCTATTGCTAAAATTGTCACAGATAATGGCCATCCTATTACTTGGTGGGTGCGTCAACAGTCCAATATTGACTACTTTACAAAAAGACATCATAACCCACATTATTTAAGAAATACTTATTTCGATATTGCTAAAATTAATTTTACGGCTAGTGTTCAGGCCTTGGTGGATCAGTCCGATATTATTCTAATTGCAGTACCTTCTATACATATTGCTTCTGCCTTGGAGGGACTGGACTCAGGTGCTTTACAAAATAAAAAAATAATTTCTGCAGTAAAAGGAGTTATTCCAAAATATAATATTTTGTTGAATGAGTATTTAGCAAAACAGTTTAATGTATCCTTAGAAAATTATTTTACTTTATTGGGCCCTAGCCATGCAGAAGAAGTAGCCGCTGAACAGCTTTCTTATTTAACTTTTTCTGGTTTAGATACAAATCAAACAGAAGAAATTGCCTCCTATTTTGCCACTGAATATATTAATACAAGAATTAATAATGATGTTTTAGGAGTCCAATATGCAGCAGTAGCTAAAAATATATACGCATTAGGTGCGGGCATCGCACATGGTTTAGAATACGGAGATAATTTTTTAAGTGTATTTATTGCCAACGCGGCTAACGAAATGGATTGTTTATTATCGGCTATTGAGAAATCTACTAATCATAAAGGGGTAGTAAGCAATCATACAGCATCAGTTTATTTAGGAGACTTGCTAGTGACCTGTTATTCTTTACACAGCCGCAATAGAACTTTTGGAAACATGATAGGTAAAGGGTATTCTGTGCGTGCTGCAGAATTAGAATTGAATATGGTGGCAGAAGGGTACAATGCGAGTAAATGTATTATGGCTATGAAAGATACTATTCAAATAGATTTACCCATTATTAAAGCAGTCTATCAAATTTTGTGGGAAGGCCATGATCCAGCTGCTAGCTTCAAAGAAATTGAAAAAATATTAATCTAGTATTGTCCTAGTATTTTTTAGATTCTTAGACAGTTGTACTATTCATTTACACAGAAAAAATCACTGGCAATACCGTCGGCAAAAAACTTGGCTTCTTTGGTAAGTGCAAATCCATTAGCTGTAGCAGCAAGTTGGTTGAGTGCCAAATACTTTGGAACAATAGATAAAACCAATTGTAAGTATTTTTCTCCAAAAACATTTTTTATATAATCAGTAGAAAAACCTTCACTTTTTCTAAGGGCAATCATCATATACTCATTAAATTTTTGATCAAGACTTAAGTTCTCTAGTTCAAAAGGAACTAGATTATTTTTAATAGATTGAAAATAAAGGGCGTTATTGGCTATATTCCATTGTCTTTGATTTCCATTATAAGAATGTGCTGCTGGTCCTAAACCTAAATAAGGAATTTGATTCCAATAATTACTATTGTGCTTGCTTTTACAATTAGGCATCGCAAAATTAGATATCTCGTAGTGTTCAAACCCGGCGGCTGTTAAGGCATCTACCATTATTTCAAATTGCCTTGCTTGCTTTGAAGTATCAATATCTTCTATTTGTTTTTTGGCAATCATTGAAAATAAAGCTGTTTTTTCTTCTACCGTTAATGCATAGCAAGAAATATGATTTACTTTATATTGAATTAGTGTAGCTATATCGTCCATTAAATTTTTATCAGATAAATGTGGGGTGCCATAAATTAAATCGGCACTGATATCTTTAAAACCTGCAGCCTGCGCTATTTTTATAGCTTCATGAGATTGTTCAACCGTATGTGCTCTATTCATCCAGGCAAGAGAGGCTGCTTGAAAACTTTGAATACCTATGCTGAGCCTGTTCACCCCTAAAGCCAACCAATCGGAAGCAAGCTGCTCATTAATATCATCCGGATTGGCTTCAATGGTAAATTCAAAATGAGGGGCTAAATTAAAATTTACTTTAAGTGCTTGAACAATCATTTCTAATTCGGCCTTCTTTAATAAAGAGGGTGTACCACCTCCTAAGTAAATAGTTTCAATGGGGGCAGTAAGATAATTTTTTTGAAGCTTTATTTCTGCTACTAGGGCATGGGTAAATTCTTGAATATACTGGGTTTGTGTAGAGAAGTGGAAATTACAATAGTGGCAGGCTTTTTTACAAAAAGGGATATGAATATAGATGCCTGCCATAGGGAGCTTTATCTAACAAAGCTAGTTATTAGTTACTAATTATGCATCAGGATACTTATTTTTGCAGTAGATGATTTTAAATCTCCATAAAGCTTTTTTTATACTAGGATGTATGGTAGTAGGGTGCATACTCTCTATAAATGTCTATGCACAAAATTCAACTGCTTTAGCTGTTAAAGATACCAGTCAAATAGGCGTGGACTCTTTGGTAAAAAAAGACAGCTTAATGATAAAGTATATTCAAGTACTGCCCGCAACTTATCAAAAAGCTGATGCTTGGTTTATGCAAATACAATTAGCTGCTAAAGGAGATACACTACTTAATAATATTAAAACATATAAAGAGTATTATAGTAATAAAAAAAATGCCTTTAAATTATATGATCAAACTTCAGTAAATAGTAGGAATACTCAAATTATATATAAAATTGAACAGCGTTATGCAGTTTCAAATAAAGACGCCTTATTTTATTTATTGGTGGGCATGATACTTATATATGGGTTTGTGAATAATATGTATCCGCAATACTTTCAAAAATTATTTAGTCAGTCCTCTATGCGCATGATGCAAAATAGAGAACAATTACTGCAGAATAATTTTGCTTCTTTGCTTTTGAATCTATGTTTTATTTTAAGTTTTTCTTTAATGGCTTCCTTGCTTATTTATAATAGACATTTATTGCCTATTTCTTTTTGGCTTGTTTATTTTTATTTATGTCTTTTTTTTACAAGCCTCTACCTTGGAAAATATATTTGTTTAGAAATAGCAGGTGCTATATTTAGTACGAAAGAATTAGTAAAGACCTATGTTTTCGTGGTGTTTATGATTAATAAGGTACTAGGCATATTGCTGTTGCCCTTTATTCTTATTTTAGCATTCGCAAACCCAATTTATTTTCCAGCGGCTATTATAGGGGCTGGAGGCCTCTCAGTGCTGCTTTTCCTATATCGATATTTATTCTCACTTACCTCGGTAAGAAACAAATTACATATATCCTCCTTTCATTTTTTTCTTTACCTTTGTGCATTCGAAATACTGCCTTTGATGATATTGTATAAACTGGTGGTGCAGTATTTTGGTGGAACGTATTAAAAGTTGAAAATAAAAATGGCTATTAAAAAAATACTTATTTCGCAAGCACGTCCTGAAAGTGAAAAATCGCCTTATTTTGATTTGGAAAAAAAGCATAAGGTAGCGCTACATTTTCATCCCTTGATTCAGTTAGTGCCCATTGCCGCCAAAGATTTTAGAAAAAACAAAATTGATATTGCAGTTTTTACAGCAGTTGTTTTCACCAGTAAACATGCTATTGACCATTTCTTTAGAACCTGTGATGAATTAAAAGTAAGCATCAATCAGGATACAAAATATTTCTGTGTCACCGAATCAGTAGCACTTTATTTGCAGAAGTTTATTATGTACCGTAAAAGAAAAGTATTTTTTGGTGCAGATGGCACTAATAAAAAATTATTCGATGTTTTAAATAAGCATAAGGGTAATGAAAACTTCTTATATGTATGTAGTGAAAACCAACAAGACAATGAAATTGTGAATTGGTTAAAAGACCATGAATGTAAATACAATCTGGGTTATATGTACAGAACCGAATTTAGTGATGTTAAAAAAGTATTTGATGAACATAGTTTTGATATAATTTGTTTATTCACGCCAAGCGGTTTAAAAAGCTTGTTTCAGAACATGCCTAAGTTTAAACAAAATGGAACCGCTATTGGCGCATTTGGTTCTAGTACCTGCAAGGCAGTGGAAGAGGCAGGACTTCAATTACATATTAAAGTACCTAGTCCTCAAACACCAAGTATGATTGCTGGCTTGGAACAATTTCTTTCCTCTAATAGTAAAAAGAAATAAATAAATTGCATTCAAATGAATGCAAATCCAAAGCACACCAATAGTCTTATACACGAGACCAGCCCTTATTTATTACAACACGCGCATAATCCAGTTCAATGGGAACCCTGGTCTGAAAAAGCATTGGCTTTAGCCAAAGAAAAAAATCAACCCATTTTATTAAGTATTGGCTATGCAGCCTGCCATTGGTGTCATGTAATGGAAAGAGAAAGTTTCGAAGACGAGACAGTGGCCGACTTTATGAACGCTCATTTTATTTGTATTAAAGTAGATAGAGAGGAAAGGCCCGATATTGATCATATCTATATGGACGCCTTACAAGCCATGACAGTGGCAGGTGGTTGGCCCTTAAATATTTTTTTATTACCTGATGGAAAACCATTTTACGGGGGTACTTATTTTCCGCCCATAGCCATGCCACAAAGAGCTTCTTGGATGGATGTTTTACAAGGTGTTAAAAATGCATTTGAAAATAATTATGAAAAATTAATAGAACAAGCGAATGAATTGACTAGTCATATTGTAAGAAATGTGGTTGTACCTGTGAATGCGGAAGAACCGCTAGCTACCAAGGAAGAGGTTGACATTATTGCAGGGCGTATTTTACAACAAGCCGATACCCAGTGGGGTGGATTTGGTAATGCGCCTAAGTTTCCTCAAACCTTTGTTTTGCAAATGCTTTTTAGAAATTATGATTTGAATAAGCATGAAGCTTCACTCGTGCATGCTATACGCTCAATTGATAAAATGATACAAGGAGGTATTTATGATCATTTGGCAGGAGGCTTTGCAAGATATAGTACCGATGCGCAGTGGCAGGCGCCCCACTTTGAAAAAATGTTATATGACAATGCTTTATTAATGGGAGTGATAGCAGAGGCTTATCAAATCACACAAAAGCAGTCTTATAAAAAAGTGATAGAACAAACGATACATTTTTTACACAGTGAATTATGTAATGAACAAGGTGCCTACTATGCCGCCCTTGATGCAGACAGTGAAGGAGTAGAGGGTAAATTTTATACCTGGTCTTACGCTGAAATAAAAACATTAATAGACGAATCTATTTTTGAAGATTTTTGTAAATACTATCAAATAAAAGAAGAAGGTAATTGGGAGCATACCAATATTTTATGGACCACTGAAGCTATGGAATTAAGCATGCAAGATGATTTTGAAAAAGCAAGAGCAACACTCTTGGAAGCAAGGGCTAAAAAAATTAGACCAGCACTTGATTATAAAATAATTTTATCTTGGAATAATTTAATGATAGTAGGACTTTGTAAAGCCTATGAAGCATTGGGCAACTTGGCCTATAAGCAAAAGGCCATGGATACAATGCGTTGGATAGAAGAAAATATGTGGAATGAAAAAGAAAATTATTTTCATCATACCCATACCAAGGGGGTCAATAAATCTTTTGCATTTTTAGATGATTATGCAAGTTTAATTCAAGCTTATATTCATTTGCAAGAAATTACAGGCGATGTTACTTATTTAGAAAAAGCAAAAAATTGGATGCACTATGTGCAAGCGCATTTTATTGCAGAAGATGGCCTTTTTTATTACACCCCGGACTATCAAAAAGATATTATCGTAAGAAAAAAAGAAACCTATGATGGGGCGCAACCAAGTGGTAATTCAATGATTTGCTCCAATTTATATTATTTAGGCACCCTATTTGAAAACGATAAGTGGACCAGGCAGGCGGAACAAATGATAAGGTCCATGCGTAAACTGATATTGCAATATCCATCGGCCTATAGCTATTGGGCTCAATGTTTTTCGATTATGACCGAAGGCTACCAATCTTTAGTGGCGGTGGGGCCAAGCGTAAGAACGGATATCGAAAAACTAGTTTCTAGGTTTTTGCCTCAGAAAATGCTTCTTTTCATACCTAGAAATTTCTCTAGTATACCCATGTCATTATCAAAGCAAGACTTTGATAATCAATACTTTATATGTAAAAATAAAACATGCTATCCACCTGTAGCTAGTCTTAGTGAATTTTTAGCAAAAGTCTAACAACTAATGTTTTAATTTGCATTTCCAATTTATGCAGTGAGAATCAATACTTTCTGCTAAAAAAAAGTCTTATTTTTTTTGATAAAAATGAAATTTAATTGAAAAAAATTCGTTCTTTAGGAGATAAGAACCGGTAAAACTAAAATATGATTACAAGATTGAAGAAACTGCCTTTTAAATTTCCCTTGGTATTAGCTGCTATTATACTAGTTTCTATCAGTATATTATCATTTAAACCTACTAAGTTTCGTTCCGATCCATACATGGTTCAGATACCTGGAGGATCCTTTTACATGGGACCTAGCGACGAGCAGGTGGACATGTCCATGGTGAATAGAAAAAAATTAGTCTCTATTTCTGGTTTTTGGATGGACCGTACGGAAGTAACCAATCTGCAATATCGCAAATTCGTGAAATATGTTTCTGATTCTCTTAAATATTTAGCGGTATATGCAGGCGGTGTGAATCAAGCAGAAGATACGGTGAAAGTAGATTGGAATAGAGCGCTTCGAATTAATACCAGCAGTAAGGCTGTGATAGAAAAATTAAATGAATTATTATTAAGTCCCGATAATCGTATTCAGGGTAAAATTGAAATAGACCCTACTAAATTAATCTATAGATATTCTTATGTAGATTTAAGAGCGGCTGCTAAATCTTCAAAAGGTTTAGAACAACCCTTGAGTAATTTTTTGGTATCTCAAACAGAAGCAGTCTATCCCGATTCTTTAGTATGGATGAGAGACTTCTCTTATTCTTATAACGAACCATTTACACGTTTATACTTTTCACACCCTTCTTACAACGATTATCCAGTGGTTGGCGTTACTTGGAAGCAAGCAGTTGCTTTCTGTCATTGGAGAACTAATAACAGTAATTTTTATTTGGACAAAGGAAATAAGAGAGACGAGAAAATTGATGGCATATACCGATTACCTACAGAGGCTGAGTGGGAATATGCAGCAAGAGGTAATTCAAAAACTAATGCAATGTATCCTTGGGGTTCTCCTTATACAAGAACCAAGGAAGGAAGATTACTTGCTAATTTTAAACCAGGTAGAGGAGATTATTTTGGATCAGACGCGAAGAACGATAATATTTATACAAGTAAGGTGCAATCTTTCCCAGAAAACGGTTATAAATTATTTGATATGGCAGGCAATGTCGCTGAATGGACTAGCTCTGTATATTATGAGGGTGGCTATAATTTTATGGGTGATTTCAGTCCAGACTTACAATACAATGCAAAAGAGGGAGATCCTACTTCTATGAAAAGAAAAGTAACAAGAGGAGGTTCATGGAAAGATATCGCTTACAATATTCAAGTGAGCACTAGAAATTATGAATACCAAGATACCGCTAAATCTTATATTGGATTTAGATGTGTATTATCAATGGCGCCTAGAATTAATTAAAACCTTTCTAATAATAATCTTTCGAATTAAATAGTATCATATAAAATTTATAAATTTTTCAAATGTCAAATTCTATTTCGCCCAAAACTAATAAAATCATTAACGTAGTCTTCTCTTTAGGAGCTGCGGTAGTTATTATAGCTACATTGGCAAAAATCTTACACCTTTCATGGGCCGATTATGCTTTAATAGTGGGCTTTATTACAGAAGCTGTGATTTTTACCATTTATGCATTCTTACCACCGCCAGAAGTAGGTGACTCAACACATGCGCCACAAGCAGGTGCAGTGGATTCGGTGATGTCACATTTGGAAGCGGCTAAATTAGATGGGGCTGCTTTTGAAAAATTAAGCAATAGTTTCCAACGCTTAAATGATACTGCCATGTATTTGGGTGATTTAGCTGATATGTCCAAGGCGAGTAAAGACTTTACACATAATACTAAGGATGCAGCTATTGCATTAGGTTCTATTAAAGACGCAGTAGGCTCTGTTTCCAATAATTTAGGAAGTTTTGCGTTGGCCACAGATGGGGTTAAAAATTTAAATGATCAGTTTGCGATGATGAGTAAAAGTATGGAAGCTATGAATACCTATTATGCTAAGTTAACTGAGGCTTCTATGGCTATGTCAAGCTCTGCACAAGATGCGATTAGAGCGAAAGAACAAATTGCATTATTAGCCGATAATCTTACTCAATTAAACAAAGTGTATGGCAATATGATTGTTGCTATGCAAGGACGTTAATTTAATTATTCAAATTTTCATTTTTTAAAATCTAGTATACATGTCATTACCTAAGGAGCCAAGGCAGAAGATGATTAACATTATGTATATAGTGTTAACAGCGCTGTTGGCATTAAATGTATCTAGTGAAATTCTGAATGCATTTAAAACGATTGAGCAAAGTTTAAATAGTGCCAGTACTATTATAGAAAGAAAGAATGCAGATATTTATAAATCTTTGAAGGCAAAAATGTCGGATCCTAAATCGGCAGAAAAGGCAGCTATTTGGGCACCTAAAGCAGAAAAGGCACATGCCTTTGCTGACGCCATTTATACTTATGTAGAATCATTGAAGCATGAGTTAAAAGTAGAATCTGGCTTGAAAACAAAGAATGGCAAAGAAGAATATAAAGAAGATGATTTAGATGCTACTTCAAGATTATTTTTAAATAATAAATCGGGTGAATCAAAAGGTAAAGACTTATATAATAAGTTAGTTCAGTTTAAAGCCGATTTATCTGCCATTGATCCTGCCATCGCGAAAGAAGTTATTCCTAATTTACCATTAGACTTATCTATTCCTGCTACTTCTAGTATTGCAGGTAAAGATGACTGGGCTTATGCCTATTTCCACATGACACCTAGTGTAGCAGCTATTACTATATTAACTAAGTTTCAAAACGATATTCGTAATAGTGAAGCACAAGTAGCTGAGTACTGCCATAAAGAAATTGGAGAAGTGGAATTAATATATGATCAGTTCAATGCCTTTGCGGCTTCTAATTCTCAATACTTAATGCAAGGAGAAGAATTAGTGATTACTGCAGGGGTGGGTGCTTTTAATAGTGCAGCGAAGCCTTCTATTTCAATAGATGGTGTGAACTTACCTATCACCGCCGATGGATCTGCTATCTATAAATCAACCGCGGGGGCACCAGGCATGAATTCAAAAAGAGTAAGAATTTCATTTTTAAAGCCTAATGGAGAAACGGCTATTGTAGAAAAGGATGTGAGATACACAGTAGGTACACCTGCTGGTTTGGTGGTATCCACAGATAAAACAAGAGTTTTTTATAAAGGCTTAGATAACCCATTAAGTGTAACAGGTGGTGGTGGTGCAGAAAAAATAAATGTAACAGTGGAAGGAACGGGTGCTACCGTAAGTAAGGCAGGCGCTGGTCAATACATTGTAAAGTGTACACAACTTGGTAATGTGATGGTGAATGTAAATGATGGTAAACTATCTCAAAAAATTAATATACCTGTTAAGCGTGTACCAGATCCTATTGCTATTATTGGAGGAAGTGCAGGAGGAAATATGACGGCTAATAAATTTAGAGTGCAACAAGGGGTGATTGCCGATTTAAGAGACTTTGTATTTGATGGCATTAAATTCAATGTAGTTTCTTTCATAGTCATAGCTACTGGTAAAGGTTTTGACGAACCTGAAGTAGCTGAAGTGAATGGAGCGGCTTTTGCAAACGGGGCAAAGGATTTAGTAAGAAGATGTCAGCCAGGCACCACAGTGACTATTGGTGAAATTAAAGTAACAGAGCCAGGAGGAGGCACTAGAAAATTAGATCAAACGATTACTTTTATCTTGCAATAAAATTGTAAATAAAGTAGAAAAATATAAGACATGAAAAAATTAATATTCCATACTTTGTTTTTAGTGCTAGCACTAACCATCGTCAATAGTGCTCAAGCGCAGTTTAACTATAAGAAAAAAGCAGGACCTGCTACCAAGGATACAATTGCTACTAAACCTGTTGAAGCGCCAGTCTCTGTTCCAGTGGTTTCAACGGTGGCCATAGATACTAATATAAAATCAACTAAAACTGTTGATACTACGATGGTGGGTGGTTTTAACGCCAATAATAAAAGAAGCTTAAGACCTAATTATGGTTTCTTTTCTGAGGGCAATGCAAGAAAAGCAGTTCAACAAAGAACGCCAATGGCTTATGAAAATTTAAGAGAAGAGGATGCTTTATTTAGTGAGTTTGTTTGGGAAGAAATTGATGGCAGAGAAAAAATTAATCGCCCTTTTATATACCAAGCATATGATGATGTTGGTGACCAGCGTTTTTTCGCTCTATTATTAAGAGCCATTGAAAAAGACGGGGTAGTGCCTTTTTCAGCTGAAGGAGGAGATGATCGTTTTACTAAACCATTGGGTGTGGACGAAGTCAATGCCATGTTGAAAGGAAGTTTAGATACCCAGTTAGTGCAAAATATTAATAATCCTAATATATTTGATACAAGTATTATTTACAATACTAAACTCGCCCCTAATCCAGATTCCATTTATACTTTTAGATTAAAAGAGCAATTCATTTTTGATAATAAAACAAGCAGAATGTATTGCAGAATTATTGGCATTGCACCTGTGGCAACCATCGTCATTAATAATAAATCTATTAAGCGTACTTTATTTTGGATCTACTATCCTGAATTAAGAGCTACACTGGCCAAGAATCAAGTATATAATCCCAAAAATATTTCTAATAGAATTACTTGGGAAGAACTTTTTGAAAGCAGATACTTTAATGGCTATGTTGTAAAGTCAACACTAGATAATTACAATGATAAAATGTTGAATGCTTTGTATAAAGATCCTAATAAAAGATTGTTAGAAGGGGAGAAGATCAGACAAAGAATCTTCGATTACGAGCAAGACAGATGGGTGTATTAGCCCTATATTTAATTATCGGTTGAATGCTCTGTTTTTTCAAAAGCAGCCTTTAAAATTTGCGCCTTACTAGGGCCTATAATTTCCGAAAGCAATTCTACCTTGGCTTCCTTTATTTTCTGTACCGATTTGAAATAAATCAATAACAAGTCTTTGGTTTTAGGCCCAATACCTTCAATTTGGTCCAAGCTATTTTCAAGCGCCCCTTTAGATCTCTTGCTTCTATGAAACTGTATACCAAAGCGGTGTACTTCATCTCTTATATTCCTAATGAGTCGGTGTGCATCGGACTGCCAGTTTAATTTCAGGGAGTCCTTGTCTCCTACAAAGAAAATTTCTTCTAAATTTTTAGCAAGTCCAACAGTGGTGACCTCTTGTTGAATACCTAGTTCCGTTAAAGCCTCAATAGCAGCGTTTAACTGTCCCTTGCCGCCGTCAATAATTATAAGTTGAGGAAGTGCATGCTGTTTTGCTATTACCGATTTATACCTTCTATACACCGATTCTTTCATGCTGGCAAAATCATTAATACCTACCACTGTTTTGATATTGAATTTACGGTAATCCGATTTACTTGGCTGTCCATTTTTAAAACAAACCATGGCCGATACAGGGAAGGCGCCTTGTATATTAGAGTTATCAAAACATTCAATATGAATAGGGATGGCACCCAAATGTAGTTGGTCTTTAAGTTCCTGTAAAACGCTATCATCCTTGATAGGGTTTACTTGTACTAGTTTTTGTTTATACTCCCAATCCTTTAGTGCATAGTCGGCATTTTTTTGAGACAGGGCTAAAAGTTGTTCTTTATCTCCTTGTAAAGGGATAGTATATTTTACACCTGGCAAGGTATCTTCTAATTCAATAGGTAAAATAATTTCTTTGGCATCAGAGCTAAGATTCGTCCTGAAATAATGTATGGCGAAGGATAAAATGGTTTCTTTGTTTTCTTCAAGAGGCACTGTTAAAGGCAAAATATGTGTTTGTATAATTCTACCTTCCTGTACCATTAAATAACTTACATAGGCTTGGTCTTCATTGTGTGCAATACTAAAAACATCCATGGGGTGTTGATGTTTTGTATATACTACCGATTTTGTTTGGTAGCTCTCTAGCTCTTCTATTTTTCTTTTGGTAAATCCTGCTTTTTCAAATTGCATAGCAGCGGCCTGCTCTTGCATTTTTGTTTGCAGTTCTTGAACCACAAGCTTAATATTGCCTTTCAATAAATTTTGCACCTGCTCTATAGATTCATTATAGGCAGCTTCTGACTGAAAATTTTGACATGGCCCCAAACAATTGCCAATATGATATTCCAAACAAACTTTAAACTTGCCTAATTCAATATTTTTTTTAGTAAGTGGAAGGGTACAAGTTCTTAAAGGAATAGTTTGTTTAATATGATTCATTAATTCTCTTACCGCTAGTGGATGTGTAAAAGGACCTATATAAGTAGAGCCATCTTTTATTTTTCTTCTTGTAATATACACCCTAGGGAAGGACTCATTTTTTATGATAATATAAGGATAGGTTTTATCGTCCTTTAAATTAATATTATACTTGGGCTGATAATTTTTAATAAGTTCATTCTCGAGAATAAAGGCATCGTGCTCCGAGTTTACAATGGTAAATTGGATATCCTTAATTTTTTCAACCAGTTCAATGGTTTTTTGATTTTCTTGGTGGGAGAAGAAATAAGAGCTTACCCTTTTTCTTAGGTCTTTAGCCTTGCCTACATATAATAAAGCCCCCTTGCCATCAAAATATTGATAGATGCCCGGTTCATGGGGTATGCTTGACTGAATATCCTTAAACTGCTCTTTTTCCATATAGCCACTGTGGTCGTAAAAATACTAACTAATTAGACATTCTTCTTTCTCCAATTTGTTGTCTCCACATGGCATAGTACAATCCCTTTTCTAATAGCAATGAATCATGGGTGCCTTTTTCAATGACTTGCCCCTTCTCTAATACATAAATTCTGGTCGCATGTATAATGGTAGACAATCTATGGGCAATCATAATAGTAATTTGTTCTCTTTCTGCCGATAGTTGTCTAATGGTATCGGTGATTGATTCTTCTGTGATACTATCTAAAGAAGAAGTGGCTTCATCAAATATTAATAAATGAGGATGTCTTAATAAGGCCCTGGCTATAGACAATCTTTGTTTTTCACCACCACTTAATTTTAAACCACCTTCTCCAATTAAAGTAACTAGTCCATTACCCCCTTTGTCTAAAATATTAGAACAGCTTGCCTTGGTAAGGGCTACTAGCATATCTTCTTCTGTTGCATTGGGTGCAACAAAGGCTAGGTTTTCTTTGATGGTACCTGCAAATAATTGTGTGTCCTGGGTAACAAAACTAATTTGATTGCGAAGTCCAGTCATGTCAATATTTTTTGAATTCACATCATTGACTAAAATTTCTCCCTCTTGTGGTTCATATAATCCCACTAATAATTTCACCAAGGTACTTTTGCCTGCCCCTGAAGGGCCTACAAAGGCAATAGTTTCGCCCTTCTTTGCTTCAAAGCTTATATTATCAATAGCTTTAAAATTAGCGGTTTGATGTTGAAAGCCTACTTGATGAAAGGCTAAATGTTGAATATCTCCAATACTAGTAGGGTTGCTAGGCGTTTGATCGATAGGCTTTTTCATCAAGGCATCGAAATTATTTAAAGAGGCTTCTGTTTCTCTATAACTTAAAATAATACTTCCAATTTCTTGTAGCGGACCAAATATAAAAAAGCTATAAAACTGCAAAGAGATTAATTGCCCTACGGTTAAAATTTCTTTGAAAATGAGCCACATTAAAGTAAAAGTAATTACCTGTCTTAAAAAGTTCACCATGGTACCTTGAATAAAACTTAAGGAACGAACATTTTTTACTTTCTTTAATTCAAGAGCTAATATTTTATAAGTATTATTATTGAGTCTTTGAATTTCTTGTGTGGTTAAACCTAAGCTTTTAATTAATTCAATATTGCGTAAGCTTTCAGTAGTGGTACCTGCTAGAGAAGTGGTTTCCTTCACAATTGTTTTTTGAATGACTTTAATTTGCTTACTTAACAAATTGGTAACATAGGCTATAAGGCTGGCGCCCCCAATATAAATAGGAATAATGGACCAATGTAATCTGGTGGCATAAATAGAAACAAAAATGACACTGACAATAATGCCAAATAATACATTCACTACATAGCTAATAAACTTTTCGCAATCGGCTCTTGCCTTGGTTAAGATAGACAAGGTTTCTCCGCTTCTTTGATCTTCAAAGGCTTGATAAGGAAGTTGCATAGAATGTTTTAGTCCATCGGTAAATAAGGCGGCGCCAAATTTTTGAATAATTACATTCACGGTATAATCTTGAAAGGCCTTGGCAATTCTACTTACCATGGCAGTTCCTACCAGTAATAATAACATATTGCTTACACCCCTTAAAAAATCGGACTGTGTTCTGTGCTTACCTGCTGCATCCACAATGGGGTTTTTGGCAAATTCGTCAATTAGTTTACCAAAAATCATGGGGTCGAATAAAGAAAAAGTTTGGTTAATGCCTGCTAATATAAAAGCTAGTAAAACAAGGCTTCTAAAGGGTTTAATATAT
>Ga0114962_10002100_pt1 | contig 16881 bp, 20 predicted proteins | sample C_130820_MF_Meta_FD_87017 | JGI IMG/M metagenome (GOLD analysis project Ga0114962, IMG submission 87017) | Freshwater microbial communities from Lake Croche, Canada to study carbon cycling - C_130820_MF_MetaG | ecosystem: Environmental > Aquatic > Freshwater > Lake | place: Lake Croche, Canada...
CGTAGGTCACCAAACCACTTTTTCAAGAAAGGGATCATGCCGGTATGCATGATCTCTCCACCACGGATGGGACTGCCTAATGGACGCAGTCGACCAATCTCAAGACCAATGCCAGCGCGTTTGCTGGCATACTTGGCCATCATCTCTCCTGAGGCAAATATGCTATCCAGGTCATCATCACTACGGATAAGAACGCAAGAACTGAATTGCTTGGTAGGTGTTCCCAATCCAGCCAACACAGGGGTAGCGAGTGTAAACAAACCATCACTGGCTGCATTGTAGTATTCCTTGATATAACGCATCCTGGCTGTGTTGGGCTCTTCCTTGTGGAACACTGTGGCCGCAGCAACCATGTAACGAACTTGAGGTGTTTCATATGTTTCCTTGGTGGCACGATTCTTCACTAGATACTTTTCAATCAACTGCTCGATGGCAGCATAACTTAGGGATTCGTCCTTGTCGTGATCAATCATGTCATTCATGCGGTTCCAGTCATCCTCTGAATACCATTCTAACAGTTCAGGAGTGTATAGACCAGTTGTGACATTCTTCTTTACGATTTCATACAAGTGAGGTGGATCGTATGATCCATACACATCTTTGCGTAGCATTGACAGGCGTTGCTTGCCAGCCACATATTGATAGTTGGTATGGCCTACATCAGGATTTGATTCCACATCAATCAAATCCACTATAGCTCTCAGCGTGATACCATCAATCTCTTTGGTAGTGATGCCATCGTAGAAATGCATCTGTGCCTTGATCTCTACCATGCTTTGACTTACGTCTGCTATACCTGAACATACCTTGGCAATTTGCGTCTGCCATTTCTCTAGTGCCAACGATTCTTTCTGACCGTTTCTTTTGATAACTGTGATTTGTGTCATTTCTGCTCAATATAATTGTTGTTTTACTTCGCGTTGCGCGATGTGATGTTTGCTTTGTTGGAGATGGGTATTTAACTCAAGGTCACTACCCCAATTCAATATATATTTCCCACCCTCTACCTGGACTAAATTGCCCTGTTCGGTTTCTATCAACTCAGCATCTTGTATATCATCACGATCCAGCACAGTGATAGTATACAGGATTCCCAGCCCGCGAGCAAGATCACAATAGATATTGTCGCTCAAAAGTTGCCAGGGATCGGGCCAATCTGTTCGATCGTCCCAGTGCAAGTGATAAGCACGCCAAGGGGTTCGTTGCCACCAGGCGTTGATTTCTTCAAGAGCATCGGGTGCAGGAAGATCGCGCACACGATCTCGCAATGCTGTCCACGCCGCTAGGCGTTGTTCAAAGGTTAAACCCCACATCAGGCAAGTCGAGTTATTGAATAATTTAAAGTGGCAGCGATGCCGGTGTTGGTGGCGCTGGCCAACCAGCTGACCTGTCCTGCTATTTCTGTCACAGAAAAGGTCACACCGGTTGATGCGTTTTGGTATCCGGTATCATTGCTGGTCAATCCTGTGCCGGCGTTGTCTGTTCCGGCCACGATGGTGTAGACACCGGTGCGTGTGCCAGTGTCTCTCACAACAGTATAGTTGATCTGCACCGCTCTAACTGCTGACGCAAAAAAAGTAAAGATGTTTTGGTTAAGTGCATTATTTGCCACAGTGACCGATGCGCCAGTCTGCCGAACATAAGTTCCTTGCTGAGTTTGAGCCGCTGCATCAAAGGCTATGTTGAGACCATTGTTGACATTGATGCGTGGCCAGGTTACAGAATACGCGGTTGTGCGCTGGAACATGTCTCCGATACTGACATTGTTAGTGCCTACAAAATTGATCACCGCTGTGGAAGGTGCAGTGGTTCCATTGAAGTGATTGCCCACATCATAAAACATATTGTAACCACTGGCATTCATCACTGTGCTGGCTGCAATATAGATCCCTTCGGCATAGATGTTGTTGAACACATTTCCTAAAATACGGAATCCAGTAGGGCCACCATTCACCGGAGCAGGATCACCTAATTGTATACCTTGATACAGCGTGTCAAATGTGCTTTCGGTAACTAGACATCCGGATACTTGAACAGCGGTCTGGAAAGCCCAGGTGGTTCCGCCGAATGTGCATCTGCGGAATGTGATGTTGTTACATACCAGACTCAATGTGGATGCAAAATGCACACATGCGATGTTGTCAAGAGAATCTACAAGATCGGCTTTGACCAATGGTCCTTTAAAACTTACATCTACAAAAGTGCATTGTGATGCATCCTCTACTAGAAACACATCTACCAATTCCAAACTCTCAAAACCCATGTTGGATATGGTAATGTCTGTGGGGGCTGTGGCCCCATTGGTTCCGATGTTCACGCCTGTCTGCTGTAAACTGTCACCAAATCTTGCCACATATTCACTGAGAGTAGAAGTAGGGCTGGATGTGTCTAGCACAATCACACTGGAATTGATACCTTCACCATACATCATGGCATAAGGTGGAATGATGATAGATTCAGTAACTAGATATCTACCAGCTGGGAAGAATAGTGAGCGACGGATCTGTGGATTAGATTCTCTACAATACAATTGATACAAGGCGCGATTGATGGCTTCGGTGTCATCTGTGATACCATCACCCACTGCACCAAAGTCCAACACACTGGCAAATTGATCTAGCCATTGCTGTAGATTCAAACTGACCGGACTGCCAGATGTGGCGCCGGTCTGTACTGTGTATCCGGCAGCGGTGCCTTGGTATGTGTAGGCGCCATTTACCAACAAGAAGTCTGAAAATTCAGTTAAAACTTCAGTGTTGCCTATCACAGGAGCACCGTCTTGTAGTGTGCCATTGCCGATGAACAATCGTCGTTCATCGGTGGCCCAGCCCAGTTCTGCACCGGCCAACTGCGGTAGGTTTTCTGCTAGACCTTTACGGTTTGTTATTCGTGATACTTGAACTATTGCCATGGGAGTCCTAATTCTGTGCTGTATTTAGCCAGAATCAGTCAGGCGGTCTAGATGTGCCGAGTGTAGTATTCTTCTACCTTGCGCCACCACAGATCACGGTATCGATCGTATTCTGCGCCTTCTAAAATGAACTCTTGGTACTGTGGGTCGCTGATGAGATTGTGGTTTTCGTCCAGATTGGGTTTCACACACATCAAGATCACACCTTTGCGTATACGTGTGCCATGCAGTTCGTTATGTGCTTCTGCATAGGCACACAGCTGAACAAAGTAATCGTCAATCCATTCGCGCTTCTTGGGCTTGTTGGTCTGCTTGTAGTCCAGGATTGATTCTTCATTGAGATGTATACCAGCGCCGTCTGTAGTGCCTGCGTAAATTTTAGGAAAGTACAGCGGCACTTCAATGCCCCAGAATTCACTCACATTTTTCAATCCGTCACGGATCACAGTCTTGGCCATCTCGTGACTTGACCACGAGAATGGATTAGTCCCGCGTTCTTTGATCTCACCTTTCTTTACATAGTCTTCAAGATAGGTATGCATCCTGGTGCCACGATTGGCAGCTTCTGTTGTGATTTGCTGTGCCTTTTCTACGCCCACAGCTCGACGCCAATTGTGTAGTGCTGCCTTGCTGGCTTCACTCTTGGTCTTGTCCAGGATTGTGGTCACTGATGGCAAGTTGTTGCCATCTGGTGTGGCATAAAATCGTTTGCCCTCTATGGTCACACGGGGTATGGGTTGATAGTTGAATCGTGGATTGTACAAGTTAAACTCTAAAACTTTCACCACATCCGCAGCGATCTCGCTCGTTGGGATTAGAGAATTCAAATCCTTCATTGAGTCCTTGGCGAACATAGTCTACCAGCATACCTGCAAGATATACTTCGTGTCGTTTGTCCACTATCACAGAAAAACCAGGTTGAGCATAGTTTATCGTGGTATCGTCGGCAGTGTGTTGATCAACATATTCTAACACATAAGCCAGTCCAGAGCAACCGGTAGTTTTTACCGCTAGGCGGATGCCCACACCGCCGCGCTTTTCAAGCAATCTTTGGATTTTGGTTCGAGCTGTGTCAGAGAACGAGATCATGCCTGTTACGGTAATCTGCTACTGCGGCTTTGATGGCGTCTTCAGCAAGGATGCTACAATGGATTTTGACTGGTGGCAGCGCGAGTTCTTGAGCAATCTCTGAATTTTTAAGAGCTGCGGCTTCGTCCAACGACCTACCTTTAACCCACTCGGTAACCAGACTACTCGAGGCAATAGCACTGCCGCATCCGTAGGTTTTGAATCTTGCGTCTGTGATGATGCCATCTTTTACCTTGATTTGAAGTTTCATTACGTCACCGCAGGCCGGTGCTCCCACCATGCCGGTTCCCACATCGTCGTCGTCCTTGGCGAAGCTTCCCACATTTCGTGGGTTCTCATAATGATCAACAACTTTTTCTGAATATGCCATAGTGTGTTTCCTTACATTGTAAGCTATTTACTCCGCTGTGTCAAGCACATTGGGTTTATATCAAACTCGTCGAGGATATGCCTGAAAATCTGCTCGCACATAATCTGCTGCACTAGCACGCCATTCGTTGAAAGACTGCATCATATAAGTTATTGGTAGTGGTTATTTTAGGTTGAAGTATTTTATACTGACTCCAAATTTCTGTCAGATATTGCTGTTGTTTCTGATCAAGATCCACTTGCAAGAAATTTGCCAAATCATGTATCCATTGTTTAGAGTCGTTGTATAAATCAATAAATTCTATTTTATGCACCAGGCGTTGATCAATTGGCAAAATCCAATACCAGTCGACCGCCGGGCCCAAGTGATGATCGTACAATTCAGATATCACATCCCCATTAAGATATTGTTGATATGCAGGCCAGTCTCTGCCTCGCATATTATTATAGTCTGATTCAGAAAGCCTAGCAATATTATTCTTCCTAAAATAATTGAGTGTGATCTGTGGAATATCTGTTGCTTGGAAATCTATGTATACAACTTTATCGGTTACATCCAAACATAAAGGTATATTTCTTGCGTGAGCTTTGATCAGTTGATGTTTAGAAAAGTTTAGTAAAATTTCTCTTTCCTCAAGATAACTTTCTAAAGTTTTATTCAGTAACGGGATTACACGAGGAATACCATTTCCGTGTGCATGTCCTTGTTCACCCAGTACAATCTCGATTCGTTGGTACATGTATCGAATTACACAGGCAACAAAGTTACCACCTGTCCCGGGGGCAAAGCATACCATCACACTCATCTTAAAGAGTCTTCCGATGTAGCTTGTAAGCGATCAACTGGTCTGCGATATTGTTCTGTTGGAGTTATCACAATCACCCAGGATCAAACGCCGCGATCTTTTTTCAGTGCGGATTGTGCGGCGTTGGCCACAATGTCTTGTGCTTGGTTCACTGGCATCTCAACCGGTCCGGGCTCTTCTCCACCTTTGAATGTGAGTTCAGTGGCATCTGGTTCCATGGGATTGAAGATACCATCCAGTGGTGGTTGACCAACTAGAGTTTGTAAAGTGTCAGCATTGATGTCAATGCCCATGCTCTGTGCTCGCTTGATAAAGGCCTGCACCGGCATTTGCAGTTTGGCAGAAGTATCTGATGCGCGACCAGCAGCAAACCGGGCTAACGCCATGAGTCTGTCTGCGGTATCGTCGGCTTCTACTTCGTTGATCCGCATTATCTGCGTCCGCGGCCTAGAGCTGCTGCCGGTGCGGCTGCACCTGGTTCTGCTTCGGGTGCAGGCGGCATCTCTTCACCGCCCGGAGGAGGCCCTGCAAGTCCCATATCACCGCCAGGTGCACCTGGTGCTGCGGGCATGCCTGTTTCTGCGCCTGGCATTGCTACAGGACCTTGGCCAGTGACCACGCCCAAGGCCTGTTCCAGCTGTTGCTTGCTGCCTTGCAAGTTCTGCACCAAGCCACTCAAGGCTGCTTGTGCATCATTGTTGAATTGTGCTGCTTGCTCTTGACCAATCTGGTTCTTGATCGAATCAACAAGGGCTGGCAGTTCTTTGAATTGCATCTCGGTGCTGTCTTCAATCATGCTCTGCATCTTGTCAACCATGTCTTGTGCAGCCAGAACCACTTGTGCTTGTTGTACTTCACCTTCGCTGAGGTAGTAGCCATGAGTTTGAGCGCGACTACGCCATTCTGCAACTGCCGACATACTGCTGTAAGTGGTCTTTTCTCTGTTAATTCTGTTTTGCAGATCAGTGACTTCATCTTTCTTATTTTTAAGATCAGTTTCCATTTGTTTGATCTCTTCCTGCTTTTGTTGAGCAGTCATAGCAGCAGTTTGTTGAGGATTCATCCCGGGTGTTCCGGGCTGTGGGGTTGTATTGCCCATCTCATCTTCGTAGATCTTTTCAGCTAATGCTTGTTCCATCATCATCAGCTTGAGATAAGCGGGATCACGCTCGCTGTGGTGGCGAGCAGGGCTGGACCGCACTTCGCTCAACACACTTCGCACTTGGCGATACATGCTGTGCAGTTGCTTGCGATTCATCGAATCAAATTGTACTCGTTGATCAAAATGACCCTCGAATACTTTAGCGATTTGTTGTGTGGGGCGTGTTACGGCCAGTTCGTTTAGTTTCATCAGAGTTTCCTCGTAGTTGCCAGTATTTAGCCAAATTTATACATTTTGCCAGTTCTTTTTCCAACACCTGGCTTTGCTCATGCCTGGCAGTGGCTTTGTTGATCAAGTTTTCCCAGGTATGTCCTGATGTGCGTTCGGCTAGGCTGCGCCGCACATATATATCATTTCGTAATCTCACAATAGATTGATCTAACTCTTTGATCTGTCTAGCTAGATTAAGATGGTTTAAATTATCCGCTATGCACCAGGCCAGCGCAGATTTTGTTCCTGAAAATATGCCAATGTTGTCATCTCTGATACAAACTTGGAACAAACCTTGTGTGGGGTGTATGGTGTATTTGCCGAATGCACGGTATTTTTCGCCGTCCTCGATGATCACTTGATCAAGGATACGCGGCAGCTCTCGCTCTGCCAATGCAGCAAGTTTGCGACTGGCTTTCATGTTAATACGTAGTGTGATATCAGCCACCCCACTGTGGCTACTAGAAATCCGATAACACCCATGCCCCAACCAATCAACTGATCATTGCGTTTGGCACCCATCTCTTGTACCATTTCATGCACTTCGGTTACCATGGTTTTTAAACTTGAGATACTGGAGTTGGCCGATGCCAGTTGTAGTTCCAGACTACGGTAACGTTCAGCACACAGCTCAACGTGGGCTTCCAGGCTTTTCTTTTCAATGTCAGTAGTGTCCATGATTTATTTATGGTCCGACGGCTCAAACCAAATGTTCACATCTGGACGCAACAAGGTGGTAAGCTCTTGTTCTACATAGTTTATTACAGGTACACCGTTGCAGGATTGCTTTAATCTTCCTACCGGATCGTTATCAAGTCCGAACACATCTTCCTGGTCTGTATCAAAATCAAACTGCCATCGACGGCCAGTTACTCTCACCGGACTCACACGCAAAGGTTGTGTGTATAGACTTATCAACTGCATCAAGGTTTCCCAGTTGCGTTGCTGATTACGGCTGCGTAGCCAGGTGGCTTGATCTGTCACTGCTTGCCCTTGCTGGTCAGTGATGGGCAATATGTTAGGACGAAAGTGTCCAGTGATCCCAGTGGGTCTACAATCAAAATCTGTGGTTATTCGTACGCTTAAGGTCATGCCGTATTTACGGCCAAAAAAAAGCCCTGGAAATAAACCAGGGCCTGTTTTTACCGCGTTGCGGATTAAGCGTTGTAGCCAGTGTTGAAGTTGGTTCCGCTTGTGGTGAACACAGCGTTACCAGCACATGAATTCAACTGGATGTCTTGACCGCCTGTTGACACTGTAGCAGCATTGGCTGTGGCCAACAGTGTTACATTGCTGTAAGCGCCTGTGGGATACAGAGCCAGGTTCAGTATTGTAGGTGCAGCTGGGCTGACCTGATACATTGCCACTGTGGCCTTGGTCTGGACGGCTTGCACAATGTTGTTGATGTAGCCATTGACATTACCGGAAGTGGCCAAACTAGCATTGGCAACCAAGCTGAAGAAATCCAGCTTGGGACCTTGGAAGTTAACCGATCCGGTGTTAGCGATGTTTGCGGTACCTTGAATGTTACCATTTGCTGTGTCCATGTGGAACACTGGTTGCATTGTACCATTGACTTTTGTAAATCCTGCCATTTTAATATCTCCTAAAAAGTGGGCTTTTGCCCTACTCTTATTTATGAATCTGGCAAAAAAACCTGACCTTGGTTAGTTGTTTCGTGCTTTGTTTCTGGCAGTAAAGTCAAATCTGTTCACAGCTTTGCCATAGCCTACAGGAGTAGCAAACACCCATCCTTCGTTGCCCGGCACCTGTGCATCCAACTTGCCCAGCAGATCCAGTTTGAGATCATGCAGCAATTCAAACAACAAGAATGCCGCAGCAAGAGCTTGTTCGTTGCTGGTAGGGCTACGCAAGTATTGCGCTATATTGCTGACCTTTTGTGGTGTCTGTGTCTGTTGCAACCAGGCCAAGAATCCGGGAACTAGGTCACGAAAATCGCCTGTGTAGGCAGCATGTCTTGGGTCTACTCGTTTGTTGATGTAGTCAATAGCCAACTTGGCTAGGTCAGTGATCTTCATGGCCCGCAGTTCCATTGGATTAAACAGGGTGTCTATCACTGCTCGATTTTGCCGCAGCAGTGTTCGGATCTTCTTGGCTATGTCATTGTTCTTGGGTACCGCTTGGGCATAAATGGGTTCAATCAACAGTAATCCTGGTACAGGATTGAATTTAACTCTGCTGAGTGGTTGCTTGGCAGCATCCACATCTGCATACATGGTATGTACTGCCACACCAATCTCGCTGTTGGCTATTTTCTTTCCTAGGTCACTGGCTACAGGAATGCGGTATGCCACTGTGTTGGGTTGGAATATAAGATTGCCTGCTTCTATCTCTGGAGTTGCGGTATACAGCAAATCGCCCTTGACATAACCACGGAAGTTTGCAGGTGTGGCTGCTTCAAGATATGGCCAGATAGTTTCGTATGTGGGCAGCAAGGTTTCAATTCTATCTGCTTTGTTGCCTTTGGCAGCCGCATTGGCATCTCGGCGCGCCATGTCTGTGGCAACCTCATCGGTACTGGTAAACAATCTTTCCGCAATGAATCCTGCGTCATCTGTGAGCACAAACTCACCAGTGTCTGGCTTGCGCCCGAACACTAACGCAGGCTTGCCATCCCACTTTACCGATCCGGTCTTGGGATCCGCATAAAAACTATCGGCTATTTGCAGTGCTCGATCCACACCTGCTGATCCGCTACGGAAAATGTAATCTTCTAGATGCTCGATGCCCTTGGCTTTACCACCCACGGCCACAGGTTCTTGTTCATAGAGATCGTATGATCGCTTGGTTTCGATCAAGGGTTGCATGCCTTGATTCACTATGCGATCACGCAAGCGAGCCAAGAAGTTGGCATCACTTTCACGCACAGTCATGTCAGGCTGTCGAATACCTTCCTTGGCTAGATATTCACGGAAGTCTGCTACCTTGGCATCACGGTCGGGATCATTGCTGAGTGCAGCATAGATTGATTCTACATTCTTCAAGTTGTCGCGAGTGGCACCACGCCCTAACAATACACTAGCCACGTAGTCAGGATCCAGACCACCATCTACCAGTTCATTTGTAGTTCGAGAGAACATTCCGTTGGCACCTACTTTCAAACCTTGTTGCTTGGCTATACTCGACATGAGCACATTACGGTTCATGCCTTTGTATTCTGAATCCGCTCCGCCGCCGTAATAAAACTGACCCCAATCCAAGTTAGGAAAGAACATAAAGTCAGTCTGTACAAATCCACGATTGGCATCACCACCAATGGGTGTTTTAAAGTGTACTTCACCTCGCTTGCTCACATATTCCCTGGGATCGGCTCCGTGACTCTGTACAAATTGTGATAGGATGCCGGCCAGTTGTTCTTTACTCACTTCCGTGAGATCCACAGCAAGATCCAAGTCGCCCGATGTGGGTTTGCGCCCAGTTGATCCCAACCAACGTAGCGGTATGCCATCTTCTCCCACATCACTGCTGAAATCTATACCAGTTACTTGTTCTATCCAACGGATTGTGGCAGGCACATCTGCGCGATTGATCCGTTGTGTGAGTGGTTCGCCTTTGGGGCCTTTAAATACGTTTCCGCCTTCCAGCAGTTTATTGATTTGCATTGCTACGCCTTACTGTTCTTGCAAATTTGCCTGTATCGCGTGTACGGATAGCATTCAGCAGTTTGCGTGTGAGATTTTCTGCTTGCTCTGGTGAATAAGAAGCGTCTATCTGTTCTAACAAGTTGATGGCACCAGCAATGACATTTGAAGCGCGACTTTCTATTATCAAGTCGCGATCACTCTCAACATACATTGAATTCAGTTCTTCCAATAGACTACGGGTGCGTTTTTGCATTGCGTTCAAGGGCCTTTGAGTTATTTATTGGTTTTTAGGAGTAACTTGATCACAAAAATCTAGCGTAAAATTCGGCCACTTCTGGAAATGTTTTTTCAAAAGACTGATTTCTAAAATTATCAAACTTTTTAATTTCATTTATCATTTTATTGATACTGCCCGGATTCTCTTGCCAAGACTGCGGTATAAGATGCCTATTATCGCTATGACTTACAGCAGAAACATATTCTTGTGAACACGCTGCTAATGAAAAAATACCAATGGCTAGATGTCTAGTGTGATCAACTGGATCACCTTCTCTGTTGGTTGTGAAATTGTTTTTGACCCAGTGAGATAATTCATTGTTATACCATAGATTGAATATGCTTATGGTTTCTTCAATCAAGAACATGGTGTTGCTTGGCGCTGATTCTCGTATGTGCAGAATGTTATCGACCACCTGATTCCACACAGCCGGCCAACGCAAATATTCAAACCTTTCACCGATGCCATCTAAACTTATATGTAACTTGACCAAATGGAATCGTTCCATCAGTTCGTATTGTCGCGGATGAATGTGTTGGGTGCCATTGGTTTGGAAACACAAAGTTAACTGTTGTTTGGCGTTGGGCACATTGTCTGCTAACCAATTGGCTATACTCCAATATGATTGCCCTAGCATGGTTTCTCCGCCAGAGAACACTACCATTCGTAGATTAGATAGATCCAGTTTCTTTAATGCCAGCACTACATCATTGTATGAGTTTTCTACCGACTTGTCCCATAAGTTGTGAACTTTCAGATGCTTTTGCCAGAACGTGCTAATGGTCGGACCGCATGTTCTACAAGCAAGATTACAACTGATATCTCCGTTGATATCTATTCTTGCAGGCCCGGACAATTCATATCCTGATATTCCCAGTCCTTGGATCATTCCTGTCCTATAACTAGACTGCCCACTGGTTTCCAAACTCTGACAATTTTCACAACCTTGAGCCCAGACATTTTGTTTGTTTTGTTCTCTAAGAATATTAAAACTACGATCCTTCCAATAGTCGGTGTTGATATCTACCGGAAATTCATCATCTCGTAAACAACAATGTTTTACGGTCAGATTTCCACGATCAAAATATATGTGCAAACCACCATGTATTATCGGACAATACAAATCGTTCACGATGTTTTGATCTTTCCCAACAGCTCTTTGAGCTTGTTGCTCTGCACATCTGCACTAATCTTGGGTGTGGGATCAAGTGGGTCAACGCCCGGCTTGGGCTGACCCCGTTCCCATTTAACAGGTGGCGAGGCATCCGCTGGCGCCACACTGGCACGAGCCTTAATTGATTCCATCACGCTGCTGGGCTTGCGGAATCCGTTGTTGGCGTCATCTCCACCGGCATCTGTGATACGCATAGTATCAATGTTGTATTCCAGATCAATCTTCTGCCCAACACCTGTTGAACTACGCGATTTCATACATTGAATCTGATATTTGCCACGCTCTTTCATGGATCGTGAAGTCAAGATACCAAACACATTGTCTGCTGTGTTAATCTTCGATATACCGCCCGAGATATGACTGTGATCAAACTCCACTTCTTCCACTGCTGATCGATTCAACTGCGATGCAGTGACCATGAGCATCTGTAGTTCTTTGGCCAAGTTACGCAGTTCTTCCGATACATACTTGTCTTTCACAAACAAGTCATTGGGACTGACCTTGGCACTCACGGGCATCAACAGGTCCAAGTAGTCAATCATCACAAAGTCCACTCGTTTGCCTGTTTGGATCTGATACTCTTTCAAGTATGCGCGAATGTCATTGATATTGCTTTGTGCCGGCAATCCTTTCACTTGATAGTTGCCCGACTTCTTGGCCACCAGTTTGACCTTGAGCTCTGCTGTGTCAATGTCCTTGCGGATGTCTTTGGTGCTCATGTTGGTCAACATGGCATCTGTTCGCAAACTTGTGAGTTCTTCTGAAAGTTCTAGTGTGATATACACACCACTGAGTCCTTGTTGCTGCACCCAGTTCAATGCTATGTTCATCATCACAAGACTCTTGCCTGATCCAGAACCACCGGCAAAGATGTTTAGTTCTCCGCGACTGAACCCACCATACAGCAGTCGATCCATCTGTGGCCAGCCTGTGCTCACTTGCCCGCCCGATTCAAAATACTTTCGTATGCGACCAGCAGGGTCAGCAAAGTAGTCTGTGCCCATGTCCTTGGTCAGCGAGATCTGCACAGCATCCTTGATCAGTTTCTCCACAGGATCATAGTCTCCCTTTTCCAACAGGTCTGCTGCTTTAAGGATGGCTCGTTCCAGTTCTTGTCGTCGTGTGAACGATTCAAACTCCGTCATGAACCATTCAAAGTGTCCTTCGTTGAGTTCAGGCACTGGTTGTAGCTTAATACCAGTGGTAGCTGCGATCTGTGTGCGATCTGGCAAGGTCTTGTATTTGTCGCCGTGCTCTTTTATAAATTCAGCCGCAGGTCGCAGGCTCCGCTCAAAGTTCTCTGGATTGTAGATGTTCTGCACACGCACATAGCCTTGTGCGTCCTCCAACATCATCTCCAGGAACAAGCGTTGTACATCAACTCCGTAGTCTTTTAACAAGATTTTTCTTCCTTAGTTCTATTTTAATTCGACTGGTTTCACGATTTTCAAATATAGTTAGCACAGTTGCCAGTCGGCCATAACGCATCACGCTGTCATTCACATCCTTGATATCCGCAGGCCATGGCGGCATGCTCACAGCCCAGCCCAGTTCCACAGCACGATCTACCAGTTCCATGCCCGACAAGTCTTGATCAGGCACCACTGTTATTTCCTTACCCAGCCTGCGGATCAATCGTGCTTGCTCATCTGATACGGTGCTGTGCATTACTGCTAGACCGCCAATGCATAACGCATCAAATATACCTTCTACCACGATCGCATGAGTCCAGTCCGAGTGCTGTAAGTCTGTGCCAAACACATATCCTGGTTGGCTGTTGCTGATGTATTTTGGCTTGCGGTCGTCTAAAAATCTCTGTGTATGACCTACTATGCGGTTGTCGTGGATGAATGGAATGATCACGCTGGATCGATGTTGCCATGCTCTTTCCGGATGATTTTGTATCATCACAGGGTAGTCATCGGGCACACATCGTTGCCTTAAATAATCTCGACGAGGATCTTCCCCGGTCAATGACTCACTCAATGGTGGCAGTTCTTGTTCCTCAAACTGAATATCTGCTAGGACATTGAATGTTCTTTGGCGATCGTCTATGATACCATGTATGCTACGATGACGCAGACTTTCCAAGTTCAACGCATCGATCTCTGCGTCGGGCACACCTAGCCAGCCCAAGAGCCTACGGGCCTTAAAACTCATCGAACGGCCAAGGATAAAGCTGGCGGTGTAGGTGCAGTTGAAGCAGTGATAACTCCAACCTGTTTCTGTGGGCTTGAGACCGCCTCGGCTGCGTCGATCTGCTGTGCTGCCATTATGCTGACAGCACACAGCATTAAACGATATCCAACCCGAGGGCGTGGCTTTTCGTTTCACAGGCAGATAACCGAGGATGTCTAGCATCCTTACATTGTAGCAGAGTCTATGGTAGAAATCAACTTTTCTGATATCATCGCATGCCCAATCTCGTTGGGATGGCCGCCGGGCATGATCAGTTCGCGCTGTTGGTTTCCTGGGTGATCTCGAAACCATCGGGTGGTAGAGAAATCTGGCCAGATGATTGTGGGCAGATCCATCTTGACTTCGGCGGGCATGACGTGGAATTGCATCATGCTAAGATTCTTTCGAGCCGCTACCCCATCAAAGAACTGTACTGTATGCTGGTAATTCAGTCGACTCAGTTCCCGGCAGTTGGTCAATACCAGTTGCTGTTTGATCATGGTTCTAAATTCTGCAGGCACCACGCTAGATCCAAACTCCACCCAAGTGGAGTGAACGAATCGATTCCACGGCGGGTCGTTGCTGTAAGTTTGATGATTGGGATTGTAAAAACTCAATCGATCTGAATCTGTATGACCTACCAGGACCAAACATTCTTCTGGGCAGGGTTCATGATCCAACCACCATTGGAATGTCCAGATGGAACTTTGCATGCTGCCGCCGGCGATACCAAAATTCTCCACGGGCACGCCATAATGCTGCCCTACCAGTCCTAGAAAGTTATGCCGATTACGATACTGATTATTCTGTGTCCAACATGAATGTGCGTCCGGAGATCGGCGAATCAGTTCTGGATCCAACAGCTCGTCACCATACATCCACGAATCACCAAACCCTACTATTTTTCGAAATGTCATCTAACTAATATGCTTACGATGGCTCCACGACTGATCCTGACTATCGCTATCTGTTGACTCTGCTGCGGATTTGCAACATATCCGGTGCCACCGTTAATAACATTTATGGCACTGACCTGACCACCGGTAACTTCTGCTTCGGCCACAGCACCGGCACCCAGCCCAATGATGCTGACCCTGGGCGGTGCCAGATATCCGTATCCTGCTTGATTAACAGCTATGGCAGTGATAACGCCATTGGCTCCTGTGGCAGTGGCAGTGGCCAACTGCACCTGTTGTGTGCCAGGCCATTGATCACTCACCAATCTCAACAAGGGATGATACCCTGCCACATTGAAATAGTCGGCACCACTCTTGTTGTAATAGCTTTGCACCTCTGTGACATCTACCCACAAAGATTCATAATTCTGGGCGCCTTGGATTTTGACATTGCCGGTGTAGTGATCCATCTCCATCTGGAACGTGGTAAAGCTGGTGCCATTGGTGGGAACATGGCTGCTGAATCGTTGTGGGTCATTGTACACATTGCCATACAATCCCGGAGGATTCAATGCCCAGTCCGGAGTGTTTGAGTTCCATGTAGGATCAATGGCTGAATCTGGACCATAGATGTCAGGAATTGTGACCAATTGGCTGGGCACAAATGCTGGCTTGACTGAGTCAACAATGTCCACGTCACCGCGACCTTGTGCTTGAGCATCCACAAACACTGCTTCTACAAGATTGCCACTGGCACGTTCTATGCTGTAGCTGGATGGTTCAGGAGGAAACTCTGTGGTCTCTGCTGCTGTGAGTGTGACTTTGGCGCGCCCGTATTGAGCATTGATTATGACCATGTCTTTTTCAATCAGCTGTGCTGTGCCTGCTAGATTGATCAGTTTGAATCGCAAGGCAGACCCAGTGATGTTCACAGGCTTTTGATCCTGATTGATGAATTCAAACAAGATCACATTGTCAACACCCTTGTTGATGGTTAATTTTTTAGCGTACACAGGATCCCACCTCCGGTCAAAAACATCACCATCTGTGGTATCCAATACCAACACACGTTGGATTTGTTGATAGATATAGATCTGGGTTGAATACATGTGGTGAGCTCCAATGATATTTACCTGGAAGTCTCGGGGTATAAATATCCGAACTAATACAATATGGGCAGCGACTTATTCCAAAAACTTGCAGACAAGTATCCTTTCATAACCTTGTGTGTGTATGCCAGCAACGAATACGTGGGCATCGTGCAAAATCGCGATGACGTGATCACCACCATCTACGACTTTGGTATTATCCAAGATCCTGACCAAAAACGTCGTTACATTGATCTGGCCAATACTTGGTGGTGGGAATCCAACAGATCAATCCCCATCAACATATTCCTGCGTGGTGAATGGGAAGAATTCCGACTGTGCTTACGCACTTTTGTGAACAAGGACCTGGAGATCCTATACGGGCCCGTGTGTAGCCTTAACGATATTGCCCGCAGAAAAGGCAAACGCAAATCAATCACCCTGGTTCGCCGTGTGGAGTAGGTTCATGTGCAATGCTACCAAGGCTGCATATCCCACAGCATGAGCCTTTTTAAAAGTATAGCCCCGGCTGTCATCACCATCCCATACTGACTCAAACACCTTGTTCCAAGGTTGATTCTGTAAATGCGATTTGCCTGGACGGATCACACTAATAAACGCAGCCATCCGGGGAATCGAATCTGGCTGCATTGTCCGCAGCAAATCAGTGTAGTTGCCTATGTGAACCAGTTGACTGGCCCAGACTGTATCTGTCCATAATCTAGTCCAAGGCGGCTCCTGTGACAACATCTGTTCATAGTGATCAGGATCTCGAACCAGGTTGTACACACTCATGTTCAGCAGGTCGATCTTGAAGTAGCCACGAGCTTCTGCTGTTTCGTAATCCAATGCCGAGCAGCCTGTTACAGGGTCACGAGGAATCTCGGTGACATAGATGCCGGAGTTGTGTCGGCGCCCGTTGCTTTGCCGTGCGGCTGTGTGCTGAATCAAGGCCAACACAGCATCCCTGTTGGGCACATCAATGTCAATGTCTGCGCTCATGTCTGGACCAAGAGTGTGAGCATACGCAGTTTTTCTTCTGCTTCCTGCACCGCTGCCAACTGATCAGCCACAGCAGGATGCCGTTCAGCCAATGCTTTTATTTTCATTTCTTCA
>Ga0114962_10002101_pt1 | contig 16876 bp, 22 predicted proteins | sample C_130820_MF_Meta_FD_87017 | JGI IMG/M metagenome (GOLD analysis project Ga0114962, IMG submission 87017) | Freshwater microbial communities from Lake Croche, Canada to study carbon cycling - C_130820_MF_MetaG | ecosystem: Environmental > Aquatic > Freshwater > Lake | place: Lake Croche, Canada...
AGGAGTTATCCATTAGTATGAGAATCAGATTGATTTAAATGACTTTTTAATATTTGTTCAATTACTTCATTAACAGAAATATCTTTCTCGACTGATTCTTTAATTAGATGTATTAATGCTTCGCGAGACCAGTCTTCTAAATCAAGTTCTAATTTAGCATACTTTGTTAGTACAATAGATTCTCCTTCAACTTTGCAAGAAAATTTATCTCCAGGTTCTATATTGAGTTCATTAAGCTCTTCAGGAGTAAACTGAATATAAGTTTCTTCTGATTGTTGTAATTTTTTTATCATTGTATTTTATAGCAAAAAGTTTGCAGTTTACTTAAAATCTGTTGAGCTGAGTAACAACTTTTGGCTATGTTGTTCCAAAACTTTCTCCAACCAACATATCTTAAAATATTCCTGAGTCTATTTAGCGGACGTTTTTCTTCTCGTTCTCGTTTTTTCTGCCATTGTAAATAAGAATTAGAATGAGATTCTTTTATTTCAGAGTTTAATAGCTCAATTTTATCTAATTTACCATAGATGAAATATGCTTTGAATTCTATCCACAAATCTTGTTCTGTGTTGATTGAAATTGAGTCATAGAAATTAATAACTCCGTGATGAGATACTGGCTTCATGTATCTATTTTTTTCTATAACATTTTTATATATGTTCCAAGGTTTTATGTTTTCAGACTTACGTTCTTCTTCGGTATACAGAACATAATCTCTTTCTACTACTTCCTCTTCTAAAGTGTCATTTTCATTTATATAGTAACAAGCCAAAGAGCAGTCTAAATCTTTTGTTTGAAAGTCTCGATCCGTCCAGTCAATATTTAATTTAAGCAATTCCTCAGTTAAAGGAAGCTCTTTTTTGCAGATAACGTTGTCAAACATTCCCATTTTATTAATTTAGTAAAATGTTATATAAAGCACACAAGCTACTAGAACTTTCACTTTCAGTATAATCTTTAGCATCTGCTGCCTCAGTAAAATTTACATTTTGTTTTTCTATTTTCTTTTTGAGATTTTCTTTAAAGTCTTTTGATAATTTAGATTTAATAAATTCTAATACGGATTTTGCTTCTTCATCAGAAAGATCAAAATCTAAGCATGCTCCATCATATGTTGATCCATAGTCAAAATGAAAAGAAAGAAGTACGCTTGGAGGAAATTTTCCAAAGCACTTTCCTGTAAAATCTGAGTAATACACTGCTTCTTCTGGTTGATAGGGTTTGATTACTTGTTTCATATTTAAATTCTCTGATAAATTAAACTTAAATCAACTCAAATTTGAGACCATCCAAGAGCTTGTGCAGTTGCTGGAAATTCTTTAGCAAATACGTCTTTAATTTCTAAAGCTATAATTGTATGTTCTTTTTGTGTGTCTGGTTTGGTCCGCAATTCTATGTAATGAATAAATGATCTACAGCTACCTGTCATATACATAGTAGTCTGAGTAGTTAGAGGAAGAATCATGCGCGCACATTCCTTAGCAACTCCTAGATCTAAGAGCTGGTTGTATGCTTGTTGAGCTACATTAATGGCATTTGCAGCAATGTCAAATACTCCATTTTCATTTTCCCATATTACGTCGCTGCTGCTTTGTCTGTTTGTCTTTGCTTGTCTCCGGAGCTCATACGGTTCAATTTGTTGAGCTGCAGAATATCTTTGTGAAAATTCTTGAAAAGTAAAAGTTCTGTGTCTCAATATTTGAGCTGCAATTGCTCTAGAAGTTGTTATTTCAACTGTCATTGAAGCATGTTCAAAAATAGACCAGTGCTGATGATCAATACAATATTTTAGCAATTTTGGTGCAGTTTCAGTATTTAATTGATTTGTAGGATTGCTTACTCTTGCACAAAAAGACAATAATTCCTCTGCAGTATTAAGCTCTCTAATTGCTGGCTTGCTTACCGATATTAGTTTTACATTCATATTAACTCCAAAAAAACCCTCTATTGTTGATAAACCATGTTAAAATTTCTGTTTCCTTGCTTAATCTAAGGGTTTCAATTTTATTAGGTTCTGCGTATTTTATTGAATATGAGGTAGGTTCTACGTTTTTACCTGAGATATCCATTGCTTCCCAGTAACTGTCTTCTATTTTAGATCTTTCTTTTTCAATCCAATTTACATACTCAACAAGTTTGTTGTAAAACGTTTTGTGGGGCTCATCGGATTCCCAATCTACCCAGCCAGATACGACTTCTTCGTGATAGAAATCGCATATAAGAGCAAAATTAGACTCAACTATTAAATGAGATATATCTGCATATTTGTGCCGAGGCAAAGATTTTCGCCATCGAGGATGTACTGGCTTAATCCATCGAATAATATTGTATTTTAGATCATTTAAAGGCCAACTAACGTAGCGTTTAAAAATTGAAACGATGGGATTATCTAAGCTAGGAAGCCAGTGTCTAAAAAAATATTGAACAGGATACTCTTTTTTAATTTTTTTATAAAAAGCGTCCCATCCAGTTTCAGTTGATTGAAACCGTTCCCAGGGAAGAGCATACGGAATTCTATAAAAACCGTGTACTTCTCTATCTTGCTTTGGTAGAGCAAAATATTCTTCTACAGAATTAACTTTAACAGGTAGGTAGATTGCTTTTAAAAAGCTCATCTACCATTTATCCTATATTTTTAAAATTAGTCAACTATTGACTAATAGCTCCCCAGCTTTGGGGATCTCCTTGAATAACTTGTCTAGTTGGATCTCCTCCAGAATTAGCTCTCCAGAATTGATATGCTAGAGTAGCTTGAATTGTTTGTACGGTTCCAGTATCTTTGATATCATAAGCTGCATCAGCAAGAGCTTGAACATACACACCATACAAAGTATAAGAGCGAACAACGTCTCTGTTTTTGTCTAGCAATTCCATTGTAAGAGTTGAATTAGTGCTAGGAATATTAAAATCCCCAGTTGAATCTGCTTCATCAAATGTACTAAATGTAGCTGCTTCTAATGCTTCTCTGAGATTGTACTCTTGATCACAACGGAATGTCACAGCGTATCCAGCAGATCCGGGATAGGAAACGGTTCCAGGAACATTAAAAGATAGTCCCATATATGGAACAGGAATGTTGTTAATGGTTCTTCCTGGAAGAACTGCTGTTTCAACGTATACTAGATGAGTTTCGCTGAAATTTACATTTCCGAATTGTCTCAATTGGAATTGAAAAATTCTAGCAAAGTCTCTTTGTGTAGCTGTATTATAAAAATTTTGTATTGTGCTCATAATAATATTTAACTAAAGTGTTAGATAAGCTCTTGGAAATTTTGGCTAGTCCGTGTTGCAATAAAGTTTACTAAGATAAACTCTGCTGTGCGCACAGGCTTGAGGTAGATATCAACAATTAGCTCATTGTTATCAATAGTATCCGGAGTATTATTTCTTTCATCTGCCACAATCAAGTAATCATAAAGACCTTGAGTATTTTTAGCATAGTTAAATGCGGGAGCAATTGTATCTACCAGTCTCTTACGAGTAAATGTAGTGTTGGGTTCAAATACAAAGTATTTAACAGTGCGTTGAACCGATCTTTCTAGAGACAAAAACAAGCGACGCACATTAATACGATCAAATGAAGTAGGCTTTGTTTGAATTGTCTTTTGACCAAAAATAGCGTACCCATCTCCGTTAAAAAACACTACAGGATTGACAGCAATTTCGTATAGTCTGTCTCGTTGCTTTTGATTTGGATTGAAGGCAATGTCTACAGCGTTTCCAAATGTTCCTCTAGTGAGGCCTGCTGGAGTAGACCAAGCATTAGCAGCCGCATCGTTACGACCAAATACCGCTGCAGCATATCCTGAAAAAGGAAGCCACACTCGTTTACCTGTAAATAAATCTATATTTTTAACCCAGTTAGCATAAATTGCTGCATAGTTTGAGTCTAGGGAACTCGTACAACTCTTCAATGGATTGTAAATATCGGAGGAAAATGTCTTATTTGGAGCACTTGATACTTTTGTGTCTTTTCCTAGAACAAATACCGAACGAGGAGGATCAATAATAGTAAAACAATCTTTACGGGTGTTTTGTGAGAAATTTATCAAGATATCAACGACACTTGCCCATTTTTCTCTAACGTTTGATACAGCAGGAATAGCATATTCATCATCAAATGCACTAGTTTGAGCAAATTCTGTAACAGAATAAATAGTAGAAAGACCAGCATCAACCAGTACATCTACAATTGTATTTTCTGTATTTTCAATTGAACGAAGAGCTTTGTCTAGCTTTTGAGGAACGCTTCCGATAACTTTTGTCGATTCAATTGCCCGAGTATCTGGAACAAATACTCCAACAGGATATAGGCTTTTTGCTTCTTCTCTTATTGTTACACGTTTTACAGGAAGAGAAGAATTTTCCGTCCATTTATAATTTCTAGAAATAGCTGGATTGATAAGCATTTTAACTGTAGATGAAGCATTATTTACAACATCTTCAATAAAGGCATTTGAAAGAACTCCTCCTGTTGGGCTAACTTGTTTTCTGTTGGAATTTAAAGATCCAATATATTTTTCATTACTGGCTACAGTAAGCTTAGAAGCATCAGCTGTAGATTTACGAATTTTAAATACTCCAAAAGACAAATAATCTTGATAAGCAGATAAATTAAAATCAATGAAACCAACTTTTTCTAAAGATTCTGAAATTGATGTATTTCCTCTATCAGAATTTATTTTTGCTGCAGATAAAGTAAAATCTAATCTGTTTGTTTGCAAAGAAGTAAATGCCCCAGATAGTACTTTATTGTTAGAAGTTAAAGTAGCCATTGATGTAGTTGCATCAAAACCAGAGGCCTCTGGTCTAGCGGACGTGTTGTCTGCAAGACCCACATAATATCCTTCAGAAATTTCATTAATAACTGTCTGAAGTTCATTAAGAATAACAATCCCAGCTCCAATGCTAGACAAACTGTATGATACAACAGTATTTGTATAGTAGCTTGTAGAAGATGTTAGTACTTGAAAAGTAAATACAGCACTCACATCAACGGAAGAAGTAGATGCATTATAAGAAGTTACTGTAGAAATATTAATGTTTTGACCATCAGTATCATTTGCAAGAGCAAAAGCTAAACCAGTAGCTGATGTAGCCATAGAATATGTTACAAGAAGGGGCTGATGTGTATGAAGTATAAGGGGTTACTACATTAAGGGAGGTTGGACTAGTCCAATCAAAATCTCCTTGCACAATCTTTGCATACTGAGTTTCTGATAGTGGCATATATGTGGGTGCTCCAATTTGCCAGCCATCTGCAGCACTAATTGCCGGATAAAACAAACCACTATAAGAATTAGCGTAAGCTGATCCGTTATCGCTTCCATAAGGAAGACGAATTGCATTTAATACAGAGGGAGAATTTAAAACTTCTCTACAAGAATAATAAAAATAGCGTTCAGCAGCAGTTGTTGGTACACCATAAATTTGTTCAAGTTCGCTTACTGTACTAATCATTAAAGGTTCTGAAACCGGTCCTTGAGGAGCAAATCCAGGAACAAATACCTGAGTTCCTGCAGTGGTTTGAAGTCTAAGAGAAAGGTCCTTTTCCGTAATTTGAACCCCAGGAGAGTTATTATTTCTTGCCATATAGTTTATTTATCTATTTTGGCGTTATTTTTTTTGTACAGCTTTACTACAAATTATAATTTTAGTATTTCCATCTGACTAAAATGAAAATCTGCAGAAGCTTCTATTAAAGTGCCGTCTTTATAAGAGTAACTTATGCCTCCTAATTTTGATATGAATGCTTTACTGTATTTAAATTGCAAAGATGGTTCATTGTACTCGTTTAATGCAAGAACGCTAAATGTAGTTTGGTATTCAAACTGATCTCCTATTAACAATCTATCTCTATTGTTTATAGTGGGAGTTCCTCCATAATAATCATTTACAGCTAGATTCATTGAATCTAACCATTTCCATAACATATAATAATTTTTATAGTCATTGTCTACTATAAAACTTATAGATAAAGGAGGATAACTTGGTCTGGCGTAAGTAGAAAGATGTAAATTTTGGCCAGCATATCTAACATCTATTTCTGGCACAGATATATCCGGAACAACTGTTCCGTGAATGCTTATTTGCAAAGGAGTAATGGATACTAAAGGATCAAAATTCTTTCTTAGCACATGAGGCAATTCAAGCACCATAATAAATTTATCTTTAGAAGATCTGTTTAAAGGAGATTGAAGTTGAGGATTTGAGCAGTCAGCGTCAGTCATATTAAAGAAAGTTGTATCCCATTGCCAGTAGTTCGTCTAAGTCTGCCTCATACTTATCTGCTAGATCTAGGTCTTTGTTAGTGATTCCCAAGGAAGGATATACAGGATCATTATCAGGATTAGGAATTCTTGGAACAATTGTTGCAAACTTAGTCAGTTCTTTAAGTTCATAGAATTCGTCTAACTTTTCCCAAAATCCGTTATTTTTAATTAGCATCGGTTTATGTTGCATATCAAAATCTACAATTTCAAAATATTGCTGACATAATTCACTTTCTAAAACAAACAAGGCCCATACCAGAGCCATAATTCTATCATCAAAGAAATTATCACTTTTCTTTCTATAAGTGCCATTAGGGAATCTCACAAATGTTTCAAATTCTGAAATAGTTGAAGGATCATTAATATGAACATGCTGAAGATGATTCACCCAATAGCGCATGTTTTGTATACCATCAAAACGAATATTTGTATGAGAAAGCACTCCCATATTTCTTGTTTTGTTGTATTTGTCTTGTTCTGAAATTTTTGCATAACAAACAATTTTTTCGTATTTGTAATTGTGATGTAAAGCATCAATAACCTGAGCTCCACAATTATTTCTTTCAATTAATATTGGAGAGAGTCCCCAGGACTGACCTATAATTGAAAGTTTATTTGCAAAATGATACGGTTCAATTTTAGAAGAGGCAAATATAGCAACTTGTTTAATGTTCTGTAAATCCGTTACGTCTAATATTTGAGCAACAGAGGGAGCTCTACCAATACCTTCTCCAACATCCACCCCAACAACATACAAACAGTTTGGGTCAGGATATTCAAACACAATATATTCTCCGTCATCTGCTGTCCATATTGGATTCTTTTTTTGAGACTTAAACCGTTCTATAACAGATGCTCCTACTGCACTAGCTGCATCATCTAAAAAAGCATTACCGTACTCTTGTTGAAATTTTTCTTCTGAACCTAAAAGTTCAATTTGAGTTTTCTTCCAATCTTCATCTCTTTCTGGAATGTCCCACCAATCAATTCGTTCAGATTTCCATTGTTTTAATTCTCCACTTTCTGCACCAGAGTATATTTCATAAAATCTGTTTCCAGTACCGTTTGGAGTACTTACTAACAATATTTTAGATTTTTTACCAGAAGAAACTGTAGGAATAACAGACGACCAAAACTCTGACAAAATATGCGGTTCTATAAATGCTGTCTCATCAATTGCTAATACTGACAGACTTGTTCCTCTAATTGATGTAGCTGTAGTTGTTGATACAATAATACTGGAATCATTACCAAGAGTCATTCCTGTTTTACCATAATCTTTTACTCCGGGCTTAATGTAATTTGGAAGTTGTTCGTATGCCATGCGAACTCTTTTAAATATGCTGATTGCTGTTGATTCTTTATTTGCTACAATTGCTGCTGATTGATCTTCATTAAAACAAACCATCCATAGAGCAAATATTGTAAGAAGAGTACTTTTTCCTGCTTGTCTACAGCTAAGCAAACACACAAACCTGTTGTTTACTAATGATGTAAGTATTCTCCTCTGAGCTTCGTACAATTTGATTTTTTCCTTACCTCTATCAAGAGCTACAATGTAGAAGAAATTTTCTGCAAAATATATAATATCTTCTTTACATTTTCTGAGTTCGTTGACCATGTCAGCTGTAAACTCATATTGAGCTCCAGCAACAGGAACGTGCTTAGATCCTCTATAATAGTAGGAAACATTAATTGGTTCCTGATTAATAATCTTGTCTGTATTGGTATTGTACCCAATATCAGTAAGTTTAGACTCGTCTAGTAAAGAATTAAGAACATCTTCTTCGTTGGCTGTATAAAGAAAAGGAGAAAGTTTAGCGGGCCTTAATTCTTTTTTAGGCTTTTTTGCTCCTTTGGGCCTGCCTCGTTTTGGTTTATTTTTAGAACCCTTTGGACGACCTTTGTTTAATTTGATGTCTTCTGAATTATGTTCTGACATTAACGTAATTAAGAGCGATCGCTAGCTACGTTTAAAAACGTAGACCTCAGCAAATCAACAAGAGCTGCCTCGTCTTTAGGAGTTGGCATATTAAATACAACTACTTGCTCGTTTTGTAAGGAATATCCAATTAAAGCAAAACAACTCAAATATTCTTCTGCCATTAAAGACAAGTGAGATATTTCCTTTATCTTTAATTTTTTGTCAGCAATTATTTCATCTTTATACCGCAGTAAAGCTTGAGCAAACAATCTATCAATATTTATTTGTTCAGCTTTTGGTAACTTTGTTTCAGAGGCTGAAAGAGATTCATTATCAGTAGTTTTCTTTTTGGGCCTTGCCATAAAAGTAATTAACTCTTAATTATTGTTTGTCAAAGTATCTTCTCTTAAAGAAGGTTTGTTTCCAACAATATTGTATTTTACTAAATGCTCAATAAGAATTTCAAAAGAAGAGGTTTTAAGTTTTAATCTTCCAGGAATAAATTGATTACCATCGTATAATTCAAAAAAAGTCTCTCCTATGTATGGATCATTAATATAGCACGTACAAAATACAGAGGAACCTCCAGGATCAATCATAATTGTCCACGATCTCGGATCGGTTTCTCCATATTCAGCAAAAACTTTATTTGCCATATAACCACAATCTCGAAGCCGTTTTAACGTATATCCTAGAGTTGTTATTTTGTTAGACATAAAAGTATTTAGCTTTTGTTACTTGACAAGTCCAGAAACAATATAACTTAAATTAGGAGTAGAAAATTTGAACACTTTTAATTGATGATTTATACTAATTAAAATTTCATCAGTACTAAAAGAAAACAAAAGAATGTTTTGAATATTGATTGGAAATTTATCTGCTAACACTCTTCCTTGAAATTCTTTACAAATTTCTGTTACAATCTCGTTCGTATTAGTTTTTTGTTCATCTCCTAATTTTGCTAGGATTTTGCTTCCTTCTGATACAAAGTAAATTTTTTCTGCATCTGGTACAATTGAATTAAATTTAATAATTTCTGATAATTTTTGTTTAGTCATCACAAATGTAGTATCAAAAGTTAATTGATTTAATTTTTCTTCACTAATAGATTTTTTATTTACAATGTAACTTTCATCAAGCAAATGATATTTGAATGAAAAAGATTTGTCTTTGTATTTAATTACATTTGAATCAATATTCAGAGTAATTTGTTCTTGATCAATTCCAGAAAATAATCTTAAAAAAGTTTTACAATCTGGAATAACACACCGGAACGGTTCTGTTACAATGCAAGAAATATTTCCAAGAAGAATTACTGAATTGTCAGACGAATTTACAATAGTCTTAGCAGCCCATCCTGATTTATAATCAGATGGCTGAAAATCTAAAAGAAGATTATCTGAAAGTTTAGATACTGGACCAAGAAGATTATTAACAAATTCGTTTTTATTAAGTGTTAGATTCATTTAATAGCACAACTTTACTGGTTTTTAATTTACGTTTAATTGTCTTCTTTTTGGGCTTAATGTCAACTTTATCAACAGCGTTTGCTATTCTTTCGAGGCTATTGGCAATTTTTTCCCACACAAACTGAGAAGAATTGCCAATATGATCTCTTGATGGAATACTGCCCCCTTCAAGGATTACCTTATTTGGTTGTAATTCTTGAGGAAGAGAGGCAGTATGTTGATTGTCAGGTAATGGGTGACTAGCTTCAGCTTCTCGCTGTAAAGCTTAATTAATCGTTGTTCTTCAATTTTTTGATTAGAGCGATGTTGAGTATTTCCAACCAAAAAGCTTTTTGGATCCATGTTAACAATATTTGGAGTCTGGCCGGAATCTGTTTGAGCACTATTCTGAACTTTTAATAGCTCAGATCCAAATATTTGAGCAATGCTAGCTGCTGCTAAGTTATCTTCGGTAAACATATTACGAATTAAGTTGAGGGATTTTTTAAGTGTTTCAACAATAGTTTTAACCATTAGAAACATATTCTAAATTAGGAACTAAATCTACTTTGATCAATTAAGTTAAAGAACTCTTGGCGCGTTCCAATTTCATTTGTATAAAAATATCCCGACATCTGACTAGTCTTCATAATGCTGTCATGTCTAATTCCTCGGCACTTTACACAATTGTGTTGACTTTCAATCACCACAGCAGTTCCTCTGTTGCCTACACACAACCTATTAATATGGTCGTGAATCTGTTTTGTCAAACTTTCTTGAATGTTAGGACGACGGGAATAAAAATCTACAATACGATTGAGCTTACTCAATCCAATAACCATATCAGTAGTTTGTTTACCGGGGATATATGCCACGTGACACATACCGTGAAATTGTAAATTGTGATGAGCACACATGCTATATACTGGAATACGGGTTTGACAAATTAAACCAGTATATCCCTCGTCGTTAGGAAATGCCGTAACTTCTGGTTCAGCACTAATTGATCCAGAAATTAGATCGTTCACCCAAGCTTTAGCTACTCTGCGAGGAGTATTTGCTGAATGAGGATCGGCTGCCCAATCAAACCCCAAGGAGGTCAGAAATTTTCCATAATACTCAGCAGCTTGCTCAATCATTTGAGCTTTTTCTTCTGCTGTGCGTGCAATGTTACCGTTAGCTTTTTTAAGTAATTCCATATTTAGGTAATTCAATTATAATCTAAATCTTAGAGGTCAGCAAGAAGTTTCTTCAAAGCTTCGTCTGTAGATTCATCTGTCTCTTCATTAAGATCAGATACAGAAGGTTTGTTGACAGATTTTGTTGGGGTATCTGAGGTAAATGACTGAAATTGTTTCGTAGTTGGTTCCTCTTCATCCTCTTCTACAACGGAACCAGTAGTTAAATTGAAGAAATGTTCGTCAAGAAGTCTTTGCATTTCAGCTGAGGTAGTTTGTTTATTTACGGCCTTGAGATCATGCAGGGATTCATAAATTTTTTGAAGATCAACTTCATCAAGATCTAGCGCAGATGTCCCAAGAAACTTTGAAGAAGCATAAGTGACCATTTTGCTTGCAGCTCGTCCCTTTTCAGTACGATTTTCACATTTAATACGGAGAGTACTTCCTCCTAGAACGTCAAATACTCTTTCAACTCCAAACTCTTTTGAGTCATCTCCTTCAAGAGCTGATTCTATAATCTTAGCAAGCTCCCGACCGTAGCGGAGAATTTTGACCTTACCCTCATTTTCAGGATTAGTTGGATCGGAAATAACATATACATTTACAAGCCAACCTTCCTTACGAGAAAGGACCTTTGCAGATTCCTTTTCGGAGTCTGTACCGTTCCGGTAAGTTTTGAGGTAATAAGCGTCAATTGGACATGTGTCTCCAAACGTAGTTGGGCACATCGCAGTTACGTACTTGCCAGTCGCATTAGAGTTCCAACCGTGAGTGTAGTGATGGAAGATTGTCTCCTTTGGAGAATTGGGATTAGGGACAAGACGGACCTGGTAAGTATTACCAGTAGTAAATTTTAGAATTTCTTTATATAGACCGTTACCTCCTACTTCATTTTTACCAGAGGAAAGGGACTGTTTGATTGCTTCGAACATGGATTTTGTATTGATACTCATAGATTTGTTATTATAGGTTCTTTTTGGTGGACATCAACTGCTTTTCAACAAAATTTGAAAGAACAGGTACTGCTTTTTGAATGTATGGTTTTAATTGAGAAGATTTGTTGTACATAAAATGTAGGCTTTGAAATTGCTCTACAAACTCACTCACGAAGAATTTTTGTACATCTTCTGCCAAACTCTTAACAGAAGAAAAAATATTGGTAAATTCCATTACGCTATACACATTAATTTTATTTTGTTTGTAATGTTGCATCCAAGTAAAAAGATCAGATGAACGATGATATGGATATTGATGAAAATATAAATTATTTTCTATACAAAAATTTGCAATAAATTTCAATGATTCCTTTACTTGATCAATCTGACTATCCGGATCTTGAAGAAATATTTGTTTCTTATACAAAGTATAAGATTTAATAGCTCTCATAGTTGAGAAGTAATCTAATCCAAAATATTCTACATCTGGATATAGTTTGTATGGAGCTTTAAAAAAAACATCTGGATTAATTTCCGGATGTTTTATAAAGAGCACAGAAATTTTTTTTAAGAATTTGTGTTTGTATGTATTTAAAATATTACTAAAATCTCTTCTTAACTTAAACGGTTTATTTTTTTCGCTTCTGGATACCGCTAGGTGTTTGTTGAATAAATGCTTTTCCAGATCCGTAATTTGGTTTAAGTTTTCCATTCAATTTTCTTACTACTGACTTTGTAATTTTTGATTTTACTAGACTTGGATTTAAATACAACAGAGACATTAAGGCTTCTTTAAAAGAATTAGAAGATGTAATTTCTGTAAAAAATTCCTGATAATGAGAATTTTCTAGAAGCAAAGAAAACAGCGCAGTTGTGTTAATTTTCTTATTCTCTACCATTGATATAAAAGATCCAGCTTTTAATACCCCTTCAATAAATTCTTTTGAATGAATTTGATTAAAAGGAGCTGCATTAGAGTTTTCTAAATCCATGAATGTATCTTGGGCCATTTATTTTAATTAGGGTTTATTCTGAAGGTTTCAACATCTTTGTGAATTCTATAAACTCCTCAGTCAAGTTACCACCAGCAGCTGCTTCGTGCCCTCCTCCTCCTGCAATACGTTGAACAAATTTAGACACATCAATATCGGTGACATTTGAATTTCTTCTTACAGCTATACGTTTTTGGTTTAAAAGAACAGCAATAGCAACATCACAAGTAGTTAAGAGCCAATCACAACATTCTTGAACAAATTTGTCACAAAATACCGCTCCAACTTTAACGTCTTTTTTTCCTTCAAATTCAATTTTACCTATAAATGGGTTCAGTCCATTAATATATTCAGCTCTATGCTTCTTATAAAGAGTAATTGTATTTTGTTTAAATTTATCAAATGGAACAAAACCATTATAATAATCTTCTACAAAAGAATTAAATTTATCTGTCATTGAATGATAGACAATATTCAACTGTTCAGAAAGAGGAGTAGCTTTTGTTGCAGAATCCCAATCATCTGCTAATGCAATGAGAGTTTTTTGAGCTGCAGTAATGCTTTTGTTTGTAGCTTTAAAAAAAGTGTCATAAATTAGCTTAGCGCAACTTGTTTCATTATAAATTCTTGTAACAGCGTTTTTAAAAGAGTACAAATTAGTCTTATGGTGATCTAAAATAATAGTATTTTTGTTATCAATTTTTTCTCCAATCTTAGATACATCCAGATCTAAAAAGTAAATCTTATCCCAAGTTTTGCCAGAAGAAATAACCTTGTCGTAATCTTGCTCTAGCTTCATTGGGGTTGTAACTAGATTTGGAATTTTTTTGCCATATACCCAGCATAACACAAGATAGCTTACAATACCATCCAAATCTCCGTGATGTACGCAAAATATATTTTGATTATTCATCTATTAAATTATTTAGGGTTCGTTCAGCACTTTGTATACTGTCTTCAACTGAATCGGAAGCAAAATAATCAGAATTAGTTTCTTTTAATGTTAACGTATTATAGTTGCACTTAAATGCCGCTGAACCAAAATTAGGACCAAACCGATTTTTTTGAAATCCCATATTAATGACTCCTAATTCTCTGTCCTCTTCTTCTTGCCAAAGCGAACAAATCACATCACACGTTGCAGCTAAACCTATGGATTCTGAGATACCTTCCATGCCCGGAGATGCAGTATTAAAACTGCCTCGATTTAATTGAGTTGCCGATACAATTGGAATATCATACTTAAATGCAAGTCCTCGTAGATGTTCACATATCTCTTTTACTGATTCATATGAATTCAGATTCTTAGCAATAGGATGAATTAAATTAACGTAATCAATAACTACAATGTCTGGAACAAACCCTTTATGTCTAAGCTTTGTAATATAAGAATCAATGTGTCTTACTGTTATAGACTTTGGAGGAAATTCTTTAACAATTAAATTTCCTTGTATTTGATTTTTAATATGAGCTACTTGCTCTTTAAGTTCTTGAGTATATGTCTTGAGTTCTCCGTGAGGAATTTGAGTCAATTGAGAACTAATTCTCTTTGAGTACATAAACTCCGACATTTCTAATGAAATAAGAAGCACGTTTTTGTTTGCAAGAAGCATATTTGTTGCAATGTTACCAAGTACAATTGATTTTCCGACATTTACTTGACCTGCAAATACAACAAGCGTCTTTGGAAACAGCCCTCCTTCTGTCTTATCATCAAAGAATTTCCATCCTGTTGGAATTGGATTATATGTAGTTGTTAGGTCTTTAACGTGTTTATCAATATCTTCAAAATACCAATGACCTAAATTTTCTCTTAAAGAAATATTATAAGCTTTTTCGAAATCTGCTAAGACTTCTTCGATTTTAACTGATTGGTTTGAAAAATTTTCTGCTACGCTAAGAATTGTTTTGTATACATATCGTTCTTTTAAAAACTTTTCAGTATTTTCAATAAGTTCATCCTTATTGAAGGGCCCTTCAATTTGAGCTAATTTTGGTTTAATTTCTGACAAAGCTTTTTTATCCTCTTCAGAAATAAGACGAGCTTTGAGTTCCGAAAGAGTTGGTACACAACCTCGTTCGTTAAAGAATTCGTTAAGACGTCCCATCACTTTTCCAATGCTTTTATCATTGAAAAATGAGACGTCAATATGTCCAATAATAGAACTTAAATATTCTTGATCAGTAAGAGCATTAAACAATAAAATATTTTCAAAGAAATCTAGATCAAGCTTAGTCAAAAGTTTGGGTTTACTCATTATTCGGATTCATCTTCCTTCAAATCTTCATTAGAATCGACTGCCCCATAACGAAGTTCTTCTGAAAGTTTTTGTTCAAGAAGAGGACAAACTTTATCCCAAAAAATTGGATCTTTTTCGATATTTTTTCTGTATCCCACACTCTCTCCATTGAACTGATAGGTCTTACCAGCCTGCTCAATTACTCCAAGAGCTAGAGCAAGATCAAACAATCCCGTATTAACATCTAGTCCGGTCTTGAAGTTGAGATACAATTCAGTCTTCAAGAACGGAGGAACAACACGGTTCTTAACTGTCATAGCACTCATTGTTACTCCAGACACATTATTTGAAATTGCAATGTTGTCTTCGTCAGGATTCTCAGACGCCTTTTCATTGCGAGTAGAAAGCTGAACAAGAACAGAAGCAAGATAAATTGGACCTTTACCTCCTGCCTGGTTTTTAATTAGACTCGGAAACATTTCCATTCCTTCATAAATGTGATTTGAAAATAGAATAGGAACTCCTGCTTTTGCAGCTTTATAAGTGATAGAGCGCATCATGATCTTGGTAGCTTTAGCTCTCTGACCAACATCTGCAGCATCTATACCTTTAAGGGCATCTTCAATTTCTTTAGAAGAAGGAAGATTACCAAGAGAATCAATTGAGATAATAAATTTCAATTTAGGATCATTAGCTGCAATAACAGCATCCAAAAAAGTACTAATTTGATTGCGACATTCCTCAATAGTTTCTACGGGATAATATTTTGTTTTTTTAAGATCCATTCCAACATTTCGAGCGCTGTCTTTATCTACCGCAACTTCTGAATCCCAAATAACAGCAATGTACCCTTTCTTTTGAGCATTAGCTAGCACCTTGTTAATAATAAGGGTTTTTCCAGCACCAGAAGGACCAGCAAATCCTGTAATGCGACCACAAGGAATTCCCTTGTATAAGGAACCGGAAATAATGGCGTTTAATGCTTTAGATCCAGTATCAATCCAATCGGATGGAGTGGAAATGCAGCTATCGTCAAGCATACCTCCATCAGGATTCATTTTATCTACGTCACCAAAAATGTTTTTAAGTTCTTTCATATCAAGATTTATTGTCTTCTTTTATATGAGAAAATCAACAAAAAAAGGGAGCCTTTTGAGCTCCCTTTCAAACGCGTTAAATTTAAACGTGTTAAGTTGACAAATTATTCTTCATCAAATAGTTTTACTACTTTGGGTTCTGCAGCTGGAGGAGTAGTTTGAAACATTTGTTCATACTGAGCAACAAATTGCGGAGCAAGCTGAATTGTTTCAGAAACAGTAATATTTGCTGTTTTAAAATTCCAAACCGTTGCTTGATCTTTATCCAGTTGAAATTCCTTAAAAAATAAAGGAAGAATTTGAAGCTGAAGTTGATTAGTTTGAGGGTTAGCTTGAATATGAACTAGTGCAGGATTTTCAATCGTGACTGTAGTATCATCTTGTTTAAGAGTCTTTCCAATAATGGTTCGACCAATATTGTCTAGAAATACTGTTAGTGGGTTTGTTGTGTTACTCATTCCTATATAGTTTACTAAAATACAAACTTAGATCAACAGATCATTTAAATAAAGCAGTGTTTTTCTTCCACTGCTAGTAAGTAAGATCCTTTCATCAGCAGCGACAAATACGAGATCATAAATTTCAAGCATGAATAGAAAATCTTTCAACATTTGAGTGCGAGAAAAATCTTCAACATACCAGTCGTTGTCAGCAATACTGTCCAAAGTTGAATGCAATTCTTTAGTTGTTAAAGACTCAAATAATTTTTCAGAGTAATGCATATTAAGATAAACCAAACATTTCAAATAAATCAGTTTGCACTTCTTTTCCAATTTCAGGAAGAGAC
>Ga0114962_10002103_pt1 | contig 16865 bp, 19 predicted proteins | sample C_130820_MF_Meta_FD_87017 | JGI IMG/M metagenome (GOLD analysis project Ga0114962, IMG submission 87017) | Freshwater microbial communities from Lake Croche, Canada to study carbon cycling - C_130820_MF_MetaG | ecosystem: Environmental > Aquatic > Freshwater > Lake | place: Lake Croche, Canada...
AAGAACTTTGTACAGCATTCGCTAATGAATCTTGAGCATCTGGTCCAAAAATTGGGCTCGTTGCATCCACACAATTTGGCATGCCATCCAAGCATTGCAAATCTAATACCATTGCGCTAAACGAGGCCATGATGCTTTGGCTTTTGTACCACTCCTTTGTACCACTACGATACGACAAACAAGTACAAATACGATACGACAAACAAGTACAAATACGATACGACAAACAAGTATAAATAAATGAAATATAGGTTGGCTTGGCCAAGTACAAACTCTGTTGAAGCAAATGTAATTCAAACTACTTTTTCAAGTGCAGTGTTTAATGATGCAAAAGTGCAAACAAAATCAGTAAAGCCAATGAATATTATACCAACTGATACTCAAAAGAATGCATATGCAAAAGACTTACACGGAGCACAAACTGTACTGAGTAAATCTCAAGAATCCCATGGTCCGTTGCTTATAAAAGACCTTGATGCAAATGCATTGTCTTACAATGGTACTGTAGAACCTTTGCCTAAAACTGAAGTACTATTCACTGTTGCAGAGTCCATTAAAGCAGCTATCGATAGTGCAATGCCCAAAAAAGTGAAATTGGAAGACAAACGCGCCAAAGCGCATGATGCATTACTTACTCAACTTGCTCAATTGTTGGAGTCTCAAAAACTTCACGCATTTGACATTCAAAAACCCAAAGAAGTTGAAATTCGTGATGCATCACACGGACTCTCGGGTCTTAGTATTGCGGGCATAGTAGTGTGCATTCTTTGCATTCTTTGCATGGTTCATTTATGGTCTCGAGTTCAAATGTTGGAAAACTTGGTATCTTGGCAAGCAAGTAGGTCCTTACTAAAATAAAGACACAATGAATCCTACAGTTTATGACATGAATTTTATTTCAGCATTTTTTGGAGCTGTAGTTGTCGTAGACATTATTCTTACCTTTCAAAACTATGACGTTGAAAACTATGGGTTTCGAATGGTACTTGATGGGCTGCGCAATTCAGTGCCATTCTTGTTTGTCGCATTTACTATTATGGCAATCAGCAATGGTGATATGTGGTACACCAACTTAGCCATGGGCATCAGCGTTCTAGCAATTCTCACAGATGCCATGATTGGTTCCAGCGCTGCTTGCAGAAATCAGCCTCAAGGAGGATCAGCAGTTTTCACTGGTTGGTGCTCATTGTCGTATGGAGCCGTTGGACAAAACTTACTTAATATTTATAAAGATCTTGGCATATTTGGAGGTCCTGTACACAAACTGGCTATTGCATCGTTTGCAGTCTTGCCTTTGCTTTGGTTTAGCAGCAATCCCAACAATGTTGTGTAATATCTTGAAATTATTGCATTGTAATTTTTGTAATGTATAGAGTGTAATGTAATGAACTTACAAATTGAATTATTGTGTTTTAGCAAGTATCCTCGTAAATAAATAAATACATGGACTCTTTAATTCGATCAAATTCGTTAGCAGGATCTTTGCATCTAGTAACGTTAGCGAGCCTTGTAGCTGCATATGCGGCATGGCCCAATGCTCATACTCACGCAACCCGAAAAGCGTATAGGTACCAAATTGCGGGCCCAAGTTCAAATCTTGCGCATCCAGAACAAGAAATTTTGGGAGTGTGCACTACACAAGGATCTTCTGGAATATCGCCTGGAAAGTGCACCACAGAGCCAAATTTTATGTTTCCCAAACCTGTGTTTCAGCTAAATGTCATTTATGCGTGCATGGCATTTTTCTTATTTACAAGTGGAGCACACTTTTGGTATGCATCTAGTCCTAAATATTTTGCGCATATTCAAGAAGGCTGGAATCCATACAGATGGATTGAGTATGCAATTAGCGCATCGTTAATGACTATAATTCTTGGTCTAGTAGATGGCGCAAATGACGCAACATTATTGCTGGTGCTTGCAGTAATGACTGGTGCCATGCAATTCTGTGGATATACAACAGAATCTATTTTAAAAGTTCCTGGTCTTGTGAATATGTCCGCAGTATGGGGCGCTTCTGTCACTGGTTGGCTCTTGTTTGTAGGCCTATGGTACGCGCTAATTTCTTCTTTTGCAAGCCAAGTTAAAGACGTTGATACAAAATTTAAAGGCCTGAATCAACCTGCACCGGATGACACAAAACCAATTAAAGTTCCTTCATGGATCTATATTGTGATTGGGATCCAATTGTTTAATTATTTTGGATTTGGGCTAGTACAGTACAAACATATCCAAGCGCGCCTAAAAGGGTCAGTCAATTACATTGGGTTTGAGCACGCGTACATTGGTCTTTCATTTAGTGCAAAACTCGGTCTTGCTGCTGGAGTAGCGTACGGGTTACTATTTCGAGTCAAAGATTGCACTTCGTAAGTGCATTGCAAATTTTGTGCAAAATGAAAGTACTGTGCATTTTGTATGAATAAAGACACAATGGATGCAGTACTATTTGAGTCGTTTATGTCAGGCATTATTACTGCTACTAATTGGTCGCTTGCACTAGTCGTGTTTGTATGGGTAATTCAAATTTCTCGAACCAAGAGTCAGGCATAATTATATTGAGCGCGAGTTTGTACAAATGTGTATGCGCAAAAGTAATGTAAGCTAATGAGCAATGAACAATTACAAAGCCATTGTGCTAGATCAGGTGAAAAAAAATGGCGCCAAGGCAGTACTGTATGCGTCAGAATCATCTGGCGCGCAAATAAGTACTACACTATTTGAATCTCCAGCTTACGCATATAGTCTTCCACTTGACGCAGATGTACTAAAGGCGCTGATGCGCAATCAACTTGATTTACAATTAGGCGCGTTTTTTCAATGGGCCTGTAGGTATTTTAGTCAAAGTAAAGGCCCAAATGCCGCCAAAAAACAAAAAGTCTCGTGCCAGTAAGACCGAAGCAAGTCTTGAGCAAGATTTAAATTCTGAACAACAAAGCGTTAAGCAAGAAAGTCATGAACAAGAAGGCCTTTTAGATGCAAAAGATGACGCACTTGACAAACATCTACAAGCAACTGAACAAGCATTGCAAGAAGCAATGTACGTCAAACCATGCAAGGAAGAAATTGATGCGATTCGGCAATTTTGTCAAGCAGAAGTAGCAAAACGTTCTGCTCAAGAACAAATTATAAAAGAAATCAAACAAATGCGTAGCGTGCAAAAAGAGTGTAAAACAGTACTACTTACTAAATTTGGAGAACAAAGTACTTGCATAGCGCTGTCGAAAGATCAAGTCAAAAACGCTGCTAGTGCCTGTGCATCTCAAAATGTTCCTCCAATGCCTTATTTTTTACGGCTAGTTCGTGCCAATAAAGACTCTACTATAACGTGTGAAGTAATTGCAGAGGCCCTAGAGTCTATTTCCGAAGAAGATATACAAGAAGCATCTCAAAAAGCTCATTCTACTTCGATGCAAAACGTTATTAAAGAATTAGTGTTGACAAATGTACGACGCATTATACGGTCGTTTACTGAGTCACTTAAACTTTTGAGCGCTTTGCCCAAAGGTCAAAGTGTATATGATGTCCAAGAAGCTGATGCAAGTACTGTTCAAAAGATGATACAATTATGGAATACAGAGTGCAAATTAAAAGATTTGTTGTACCAAAAAAAACAAGTAGTTCAAGAACCTACAGATGTGAAGGCGTTAAAACAAACTATAGAATCTTTCTTTGTGCGCACAGGTCTTACCACTCAGCGCATCAATGTAGAAGGCAATCAGTACAAATTAGCACGAAAAGTTAGCGTAAGAAAAAGCAAGGTGGGCATTGGAAAGCTTGAAGCTTTATTAGACGAACTTTTAACAGGCGACTCCGTGGGACCATTTCGTCCTAAAGAACTTATAAAAACCTTACAAATTCAGTTAAATGCTATTCCTCCTGAAACAAAGAGCAACGTTGTGTTTAGTGCAGTTTCCAAACAATCGGAAGAATAAATTGTAAATTAATTTTGCTGTTGACAGAGTTGCAATTTCAAAAAAAATACTGTAGCAATATTATAAACGTACTTAATAGTATGGATAAACAATTAATTCAAGAATCTATTACTTTGCGACGAAGAAAACTTAATGAATTGCGCATTCGTTTAGCCAATCAAATGCCTAATGATCCATTTAGTTTGTGTCACACTATGAGCACAGGAGAAACCATTTCAGAATTTGTAGTCAATATAGCACTAAATATTCATACAAAGCGAAAGAAAAAAGTTATTCAAACTTAAACAATCACATTTAAAATGGTTTATAAACATTGTGTAGATTTGTTGGAAACCTGGCTCGATTACTCAAACGTTTTATTGGGTTAGTAGGACTTGTCTGTGCATAATCAAACAATTCTTCTTCTTCTTGTAAATCATTAAGTGTTGCACGTTCTTTTTGTAAATTTAAAATATCTAAAATTTCTTTTATTTGCTGTTCTTCTTCCGTAAGTTGTAAACTATTTTCCACAGATTGTCTTATAGAAGAAGGTCTTGCATAACTTGTTGGCGCAGCATAACTACGTTTTTTTTGAAAGTCTAAAATATCTAAAATTTGTTTTATTTGTTGTTCTTGTTCCGTCAGTTGTGGACTAAGTTTTACAGATTGTGCTATAGAAGAAGGTCTTGCGTAGTTTGTTGGCGTAGCACGATATGGTGAAATGTTAGAAGACTTTGCAATTGGTGAACCCAACTTCATGTTTTTTAAAAAGCCACTTGTTTGGGGTTTTTGTCTAAGTGGCCTTAAGTTTGCAACAAATCTTTGGGTATCTTTTGATGTCGTAACAGGTTCACTGTCTTCTATGTTTCTACGACGTAAAACACGAGCAAGTTCATCGTCATAACTAATTGCATTTGCATCAGTACTAATCGCATTTGCTATTTGCATGCCATTTTTGATTTGTCTGTTAGACCTTTGAACGATACGACTGCCAATGCACATTTGTGGATGTTTGTTACTTCTTCTAAAATTTTTCGGACACTTTTTCTTAACTGAAACTCTTTTTGATGTTTGTGTTACGCAATATCCTTCATACTGTTTTGATCTAGAACGTCTTGAACCTTTTGGACACCGCCGCATATTTATTTATACAAAAATTTAGTAATATAACTTGTATCCAATTAAAGTACAAACAATTTAAAATCCTAAAAATTATTTTTGAATAAAACGTATTATAGTGTTTACATTGCTTTATTCACAATACTAATGTATCATTATGTGCATTTTATGTAATAATTTACATTCTTCAAATTTTTATGCTTGATATTTAACTACAGGTTTTGATGGTCGATTAGATCTTCTTTCAGGTTTTGATGGTACATGGTAATCAGTTTGCTTTTGTGTAAATACATTATCAGGTTGTCCAGGCAATTGCACAGGTGATGCTGATCGACGATTATTCATTGGATTTACGTACACTACAGGTGTTGTTTGAACTGAACTTAAAGGAAAGACACTCTGAGCATTGGGACGTTTACTTCTGTAACCTAGTACACTTTGTATGATTTGTGATGATTGAGTAGGTTTTGTTTTTGCATTTTCTACCAATTCTTTTTCATTATGTGGTGAACCTTCAAAATCTGGATCATATGGTGTGTGACGTTGTCGTTGTGTTGGCAATTCATTTAATAAAAATTGTGATGTTCTTCTTGGACTAGAAATTAGAGGCACTTGAGGCGAGACACGTTGTACTCCTTGAGAGGGCGTCTTTGGGCGTTGTACTGTTGGCAAAGGCACTACTTCTTCTCTTACAGGCGAATTTCTTTGCCCTACTGGAACTAAAAATTGTTCTACTGGAGCAATTTGTTCCACAGATTGTCTAGCAAGCACATTGTTTTGATGTGCAAATGCACGCTGCAAATCAGGATTCTTGCGCAAGTTTTGCACCATATAAGCCCTTGATTGCTGATTTTGTCTTTCGCGAACTTTTCGCTGACTCAGTTTGTTTGACCTTTGAACTATTTTACTTGTAATGCACATGCGCGGTTCTTTAGGACTCCTGCGACTACGTTTAGGACACTTTTTGCTGAGTGCAACTCTACGAGAAACTCGTTTTACGCAGTATCCTCCAAACTGTTTTGTATACGATCGTCGTGAACCAGTAGGGCATCTTTTTGACATGGTTTATTTATACAACTTCTCGTGAACATTGTAATGTGCGAAAAAGACCTTAATGTTTTTTCAGTGTATGCGTTCAATGATAAAAACCTTGTTCTATGACAAACAAGTAAAGAAATGCCAGCAAGTTACAATGCAGTGTATACTGAACTAGGATCTCGCGGAGCTGCGGATAAATTTTTTATTGCAGAAACTCCCGAGGAGTCTCAGGAGACTTTTTGGCGTCATGTGCACGACAAGCATACTCCATTTGGACTTGAGCCTTGTGAATTCGACATTCAGGCTTCTCAGCCACGATTCAATGGGAATGCAAAATTTGCATTTCCTCGTCAGGCAGATTTGTGTTGGCAAACGTATGCGCACTATACTCTTCCTGGCCTGGTAGGTGTAAAAGATGGAAAGGTAATGAGAGGCCTTGACGCACCCTATTGGCATCCTAGTGTAGGATTTCGTTTAACTCGTCAAGCTACACTAGTAGTTGGCACGGGTGTCATTGATAGTGTTTCAGATACATTCTTGTACATTTGGGAAGCGCTTACGCACAAGGCAGGAAAGAAGCTTCGTGAAATGATTGGTGCTTTTGACACTGTTGAGGAGCAGCAGGCTTGGTCCAAAAGGTCTCAGGACATTTGGGTCCCTTTGCCTTTTAGCTTTTGTCGCGAGGCAGCACTTGCCTTGCCTATTTGCGCTTTAAGTTTTCATCAGATGTTTGTAGAGATGACCTATTGCAGCAGGTCGGATGCAATTATGAACCCTCAGGGCGCTCAGATTTATGTAAGGCCTAACGGCATGACTGACGATGAAGTAGAGGCTGCTCTTGAGAATGCCGCTGCTAGTAGAGGCCGTCAGATTAGTCTTCTGCAAGACACTGACTTGCACTGTTCCGTCGAGGGCAATGTAATTTACATTGAGAATGATGAGCGCAATAAGTTTGGCAAGGGCGTGTTTACTCAGCTAGTGGATGAGCTTCAAGTTATTCCCGCGCAAGCGTATTACGCAGCAGCTGGTGCAAATGAGAATACTCCTAGCGTACGCATCAATCCAACGATGAAATTTAACAATGTGGTGCAAGAGTACATTACAGTTGTACGACACTCCAAGCGTGACGGGACTGACAATGTGAATTATTTTGACTTTTCAGGTCCTGTTGATGAGGCTTCTGGCCTTACTCTAGATCCCATTCGTCAAATTGCTATTCGTTTCAATAACACGCCTAGAGTAGAGTTAAAGAGTGCAAAGTATTTTCGACTTGTGCAGCCTTACCAGTACCATACCAACGTGCCTAAAGACCACGGCGATGACAAGCAGTTTATCTATGTATGGTCCTATGCAAAGAATCCTGAGGATGGGCTCAATCCTACTGGAGGTGCAAACCACACGCGCTTAGAAAATGTAAATGTAGAGTACCATCTAGAGCCTCGCTTGTTTAGTCCCGAGGCGCCAAATGCGGAAGTCATTACGTTTGGTCGTAGCAAGAATTTGCTTACGTACAAAACAGGTCTAATTCACAAGAAGTTATTATAAGTGCATTTGAATTTCTATTGCTATACTACAATTATTCAGTACTATTATGTGCATCTATACATGTGCATTGCATGAATGTACCGTAAAAAAAAAATAAATTACATTACTTAACATGACTATTTTTTATTGTTTAATGCAAAAAAACTTATCAATGCGTCCTATTCTTAAATAAGTGGGATCCAGCATATCAATTTCTTGTTTGGTCTTGTTGCTTGTCATTATGAGAACAATGCCCTTTGTCAAAGTCAAGTCATCTAAAAAGTTATTCCACGATGTCTTGTCTTTTACACATGTAGGAACTTTTGCATTTAGTATTACCGAAGAAGCGTGCACACGCTGTAAAATTGTATCTACTTCTTCTAATACTACAATTATAGGAGTGTCACACTCTTCGTATTCGCGTATATCTTGCACTACCGATTCTATTGTATTTCCTGGATCAGTTGGACAAAACGAATGACAAAATACTCCTTGAAGTTGTTTGGCCACTAAAAACCCTACTGTACTTTTTCCAGTTCCAGAGGTGCCATACAAAAATATTGTTGCTCGTTTTTGCACTTTGTACAAGTGCACTATAGACTCTACTATAGGTGTTTGATGAACTAATGGAAACAGATCTGAGACGTCGTGGACTATACCTCGATAATAAAAGCAAGCGTAAGAACCTCGTCGAAAATATACCTTGATTGAACAAGGTGTATTCTTGCGCAGTTTGGCATTGCTGCCGTTTGTGCTGCACAATTTTTGGGAGCTGCATAATCTTTTGGTGCTGCCATGCTTGTTATACAGTTCGACGCTTGTATCACTATTGCAAATTTCGTTGCACTGTTGAGCTACACGATGCAATGATGCATCATCTTGAATAGTAAAGTAACTATCGTATTGCTGTTTTGTGCACATAGCGTGCACAACATCTTGAACATCGGAAAACTTTTTTAGTTCAATAAAACCTATTACGTAAGGCCCAATAAAATATCCACAACAATGTAACTTTCCATTCACACTCCTGAAGCTCGTAAATGCACATTTTTGTTTCAAATGGGTCAAAATTGGAACCATGCTTTCCTTGTCACCTGTAATTGTATAAGTATATATTCCAAACAAAGAAACACAAAATAATGCAATTTCTTTTATCCAAGTGGACAATGCATACGCCGCATATCCAAAAGCAACTTGTACAACAATAGGCAGTGCATGTTTAATAGACAGCATTTAAAATTCTTACTTACAGTTACTGGCCTCAACAAATGTCGCACAAACTCAAAGGCTTTTTATTTTGTGCTTTTTTGATTATAACACAACTAAATACCAAAAATGACGATTATTATGACCTTAAGGGTCAATCAGACTGTGTTTATGGCAAGTGATAGTTGCGCAATCTCAGAAACGAATGCATTAAGCATTCGCAGAGGTACTCCCAAGTGTTGGAAAATTGTTATTGTTGGACTAGGAACTGCACTAGTAGGATGCTCAGGTACATTTTCAGTGTTGCAATTTATACGATACTCTTTTGAATGGCCTGTGTACAATGGTCCTTTACCATTCACATACGATTCTTCTTTACAGTACCTTGTAAAACAAGTACAACCCAAGTTAGCATCAGACCTAACAAAACGATTTGTGCACGCTGAAGGAATTCCTGAAACTTATCAAATGTTTTCAAAAGACTATTTAACTGATTGGACCATTTTATTAACAATTGGCAGTTCTTCTTACGTTCTCTATTCAGACGGTGATGTTGAAAGCACGGATCTGGTTTACGAAGCAATTGGTTCGGGTGCAGAAATAGCCAAAGGGGCTATGCACACTCTTGTTCACACAGTGTTTGGCAATAACAAATTGTTGTTGCCTTGGGACATTCTTACTTGTGCATATGAAGCAGCTGTAGCTCATACAAGCTCTGTAAGAGGGCCATTACATATTGTAACAAATTTGTAATTCAGCAATTTAAATGTGTAAATACAGCAATTTAAATGCAATTTAAATGTGTATAAACAAATTCAAAAATGAGCACTAGAAACTATATCTCAAATTTTAATGCAGTAAATATATCATTGCAAACTGATGATCAATACTGTGTATTTTACGCATTAAATAATTTAATTCAAACAAGCCCTTTTTTAAAGCACAAACCATTAATTACGCTACAAGACTTTCAACGCTACAAGAATGAATTGTGCAAACAAAGCAGTACAAATTTGCGCATTCATTTAAAGTGCTTAGGCAGATACAAACACTTTACTCATTTAATAATGTATGCAGGTCTGGTACCATCCTTAATATTTATTGCACTTCCACAAACTTACAACAATTATGAGTTAGCAGTGCCTAAACCATATGACATGCAGCGTAACGAATCATTTGCTCGAGTGTTTATAGGCAAACATAAGTTAAACAACAAATACGACTATTATCGAAAAACAATTACTAAATTGCCTGAATACAACCATAATATAGTAGTAGGAACTATTTTAGAAATATATGATAAACATGTGTATCACGGCATCACACACGCAATAACAATTGTTCCAATTTATCCTTATAATGCTCATGGAATTAACAAGTATATATTTATGGATTCTACAAATCAAGAATTTGACATACTAGATGAAAAATATATTTTACAAATTTTAGAAAATTATAACATTGTTCAGATCATTCGTGTGTATTTACGCTAGTGTAATTATATTACAAGTGCATTACAATGCGTTATACATAACTTGCCACGTATTGTAATGATTAACCATTGTGTTGTTGCAAATACTTCTAATTTTTGCTAAAATAATTTCTTGTGTAAAAAATTCTTTAAGTTCTAATTGCAGTATTTGCAGATGACGCATTGTGCTCCAAATAGATATGTCGTCTTTAAAAGACATAATAATGTCTTCTTGATGTTGTTGATACACTGGAATGCTCGTTAAATACTCTGTGAAGTGAAATAAAGCATTTTGAAGTTTAGTACAGCATCTCGATATATTGCAACGTATATTGTTTGAAGCATGCAAAGAAATACTTATGCTTCTGCAAGTTGCAATATACGGCAAAAGTGTTTGAACGTTGGTGTGTTTGAAGACGATTGACGTATGAGCTATAAACAGTGCTGATAAATGCGTAGGAAAATTTTTGCCCAAGCACTTTAACGTATAGTTTTGCTCCAAATTTACTGTTGTTAATAATGGCCAAAGATCCCAATGTATCAGGTCCAATTCTTCTGTTGTAATGTTCATATTTTTTAACGTTATGCTTTTTACGTTTGGACAGCATTTTTGAATATCTTGAAACGGAGAACTTATTGCAAAAAAGCCAGTGTTGCCTATAAAACTCAATGTTTGAAGAAGGTTTAGACGCACCGGACTTGTGTAGAATGTTTGAGGCACCGGATGAACTATAAAGTCAATGTCTAAAAGAACCAAGTGCTTCAAGTTCTGGTAGTGGTGGGATACATGGAATTGCTGAGGCATCCATGGACTATCATTTCTTAATCGAAGAGTTTCAATGGTATACGTTTCTAATGGAGTAAAAGTAACATACGAACAATGTAACTCTTTCACATTAATAGCAGGAGGCAACTCATTTAACTTGATTGATGGGCATTTTATGCTTGACCAACGTACAAAGGTGCACAATTGCAAAAGTGTACAGTAAAAATTAAGTAGCACATCTTTTGTAAAAATAATTTCCAGTGTGGAATTGTTGTGCTGCTGTTGAATAAGTCCTTGTACTAGATAAGGCAAAAGGCTATGAATGTCGCGGTAGGCATCTGTCCAAATTATTTTCTGAACATATTGCAAACTACTTGGAACAACTTGTTGACACTGTACATTATCAAGCCATAATGTGCTCGATTTAGGATGAAATTGACAATCAACTACTTTTGCTGACTTTGTAATACTATTCCACAACTTTGATGTATGCGCTAATGCTATAAGCGTTTTTCTTGAACAAAAACTAGCAATGTAAGCGTTTGCGTCGTCTACTAGACTTTCCATGAAGCACACAAATTCAAAAGCTTGTTTAGTACTTGATTTTAGAGTTTGTTATTCAACTTTTTAAATACCATACGGTTCCGCGTTGCTTTAATTGTGCCGTTTGCGCGCGGTTGCGTTGTTGAAATCACCATTCAGAATTACTAATTGTATAAATGTTTGTTTCGTTCGCATTGGGCTACGTGTTTCGATCATGTAATGCGTTGGAATACGTTATTCCTATTTTAGATACAGCCTTTGATTATACTGTAAAGGGATTTCACACAGTGTACTATGAAGTTATGACTCATTGTTTTATGGGCATCACTGCTCGAAAGACCAAGCAAGCAACAGTTCCTTCATTGGCTGAAATTTTGCAAAAGCAACAAGTAAAAGAGACTGATGCAGTAGACAATGACGACGACACGTTAACCGAATCTGATTGGGATTCTGATTCTCAATCGGAATTTATTACACCTTTACCAACTTTGAATACTACGTATGAAACTGAATTGAGTGCAATAAGTGTTGCATTGGCATCGCAAACGAAAATTGAAAGTGCTCAAGTCGCTGAAGGAGCACAACTTGAGAGTGCACAATGCGAAGGCGCTGAAGGCGCACTTGAGAGTGCACAAGTCGCCGAAGGCGCAGAAGGCGCACAACTTGAGAGTGCACAATGCGAAGGCGCAGAAGGCAAAACTGAACTTTAAAAGTTAAGGCACAATAAAGATTGCAAAGCATATAGCTTAGTATTAGCAAAATACATGCACAAACAGCAATTCATGCATACACAACTACGTCAATATCTCAAAGCCACACAACTACGTCAATATCTCAAAGGCTCTTGAAGTATAAAAATGTTTTCGTTTGTACCACATGGCATCGTAAATGCTAAAGCCATCGGCAATGTCTACAACAATCGGAACTAATTTGCCTTCCTTTACACGCTCAACACGGCCAATAGTTTGTTGAATTCTGCTTCTTGGAGTACACAGTACAAGCGAGTCTAAATCAGGATCGTCGTAGCCTTCTTCTAGTAAACTATATGTAGCAAACACTATTCGAACACTAGGATCCTTAGCTAATTCTGGTTCCTTGTACTTTCCTGCCATGCACGCGAGTTTTATGTCTGGACATGCTGCAGAAATACATTTGCGCAATACTAAGCAATGTTGAACTAGACTTGAAACCACTATAAGCTTTGATCGAATGCTAAGCAACCATTGAATTTGTTGCACAATCAAACTATTTCGTACTTCATCCTTTGATAACATCGTCACCATTTCCGAAAATGCTAATGTTCCATTTTTATAGTATTTTTCCTCTTTCATAGTTCCTTGAGGAATTACTTTGTAAACTTGCACAGTATGCTGAAGTCCAGTTATGCTTGGCAAACGTTGATACACAAACGACACTGGACCAGCCAACCAATACAGTACGTGCTCAAGGCCGTCTCGTCGTTCTGGAGTAGCTGTAAGGCCTACCACGTACTTGCAAGGCAATCTTGGCAAAGCATGAACCAAAGTTGATGCTGCAATATGATGCATTTCATCCACTATAACGAGTCCAAACGATTGCAAAAACTCTGATTCTGTTACTTCTATAAGCGTGTCAATTGATGCAATACACACATGGGTAGAAAGATCCCAAGCATCAGTGCATGTGTGTATCGCATCGCTTGATTTTGCAGCACTGCTCACTTTTGCACCCTTTGTAGGTCTTATTACGCTTTGTAATCCTTTCAACCAACTAAGAGTCCAAGGAGTAAATTCTTGAAATACTTCTGACCATTGCTTCATCAAGACTTCGCGGTTGCACAGTACTAACGTGCGCTGTTGCAATGCGTTTATAAGGCCCAAAGACAATCGAGTTTTCCCAAATCCACAATCCGCGACAATGGTTGCTCCGCCCCATTCTTGCAAAGTTTTTGTAGTTTGTTGAATACATTGTTGTTGCAAAGGCCTTAATGATAAATTGCACACTGGTACAGATGTGCACGTTCGGCGCTTATCTTGTGATGCAAGACCATACACAGAGAGACCTAGAAATCTTGGAAGTCCAATGTAATCTTTTTTTGCGCTGTGATTGTACGATAACTTGGTTGAAGGAATGTATTGTCCTGGAAGTCCTTCTGGTTGTACAGTTAACGCTTGCAAAAGTTGTTTTGACACATACTCTTTTGAAATCCAGTACACTCCTGAGATGCAAGTGTTTAAACTTGGCACCTTGGGTTCTGTTAATGCATGCAAACATTGAAATGATGGGTCTAATGTCAATTGCGGATACCCTTTGCTTTGCTTTAGAATTGTTCCAAGAGCTACAAATAATTTGTCTTCCGTTGCAGTGGCTTGGTGTGATACGTTGTCACAAGTGCTGTTTGTAACATTATCAACTATCATTAGGCCTTCCATTGTTTACGTTTTTTTTGGTATGCCTTTTTGCATAGCTAGTATAACAAACAGTCGCAAATCACCGTTTACACGACAAACTACAACAAACTCTTGATGGAAGCTTTGTTAGTTCCGTTGCGACACATGTGGATTCCTCATGCGCAAAATCTTGGACTTCTTCAATATTGCAGCATTGTACCTGGCACAAAACATCGAGTAAACCTTTACGCATCTGCACATCTTAAATTGCCTATGACACCATACAAGCCTCATTTTTTGCCTCATCACTTTTTGTTGTATGTATGTCAATGTTTTGTGCTATCCAGCATACTTACTGTGCTTCGTGGTTTTCGCGCAAGTGTGCCATTGTATGTAGCCTACGGATTATTTTCTAGGTCCAACAACATTCAAATAGAGTGCAAAAATTTTACCGTTTGGCCATCGTCAATTATACTTTGCGTGCATCACAACGGGTACAATACTTGTCAACAAGAAATGTTTTTGCAATTTTTGCCAGCGCATTTGTACAAACAAGTACGTGTATTGGCTTATACGAGCAATGCATTTACAAAGTACACATATCACGCTTTATTCAATGGACAATGCAAATCAAAGCGTGAAAAACAAACAAGAACAGACTGTTTAAATTCAAACGATAGACACTTTTTAGTATTAAATGAGTGTAGAAAGCCTAATTCAATGTTTGTAATGTATCCTGCTTGTGCTGGAGTGCTGCACTATCACGATACGCATTCGTTTTATTTTCGACAAGGTGCATTTAGTGCTTCCATTGCTGCTCAAATTCCAATTATTAATATGACTGTAGTGGAACCAACAGATAGTTCTCACACATTAACAATTGTGTTTACACAATGGGTGCCTCCCCAATCAAACGTTGCACCGCATCAGCTAATTACAAGTGATGACTATTTCGCTTGGCGCACGAAAGCAGATGTGCAAACCACTGTAGAATTGTTTACTAAACAATGTCAAGAAATGTATGCCGCAGAATTGCAGCAATTGCGATTGTCCAAATCAAGTTGTTCAAATACTGACTTTGCATACCAATGTTCCCGACAATATGATTCTGTAATAACAAAATATGTAAAAGAATTTAATGCATAACAATTCAAAATGGTACAACCAATGAGATTTATAGTACGCGCTCTACAATAAAAATCCGGAAAGCCATCGAGCAAGAAGCTTAGGATTTTGATGAGACAGTATTGGAAACGGAACTTTTGGCAATTCTTTTTGCAAGCATTCACTTACGGTACAATATTCCACATTGTACCAATACTTGACTTCAAGTTTTTTAGAAATCCAAGGCAATATTTTTTTTTCTAAACTGCGAAGAAGCACTTGCATGGTTGCGTAAGAATCGTTAGACACGTGCTGGAGCACCTTTAGCTTGTCTTCGGAATTTTGTGATCGCCAAAGCGCGGGAACTTCTTTTGAATCGGATTCTTCTTTGAATTTGAAGCCAATAGCTTCTGCTGCTGATGAAAGTCCCATCATCGTACCTATAGCCATACATGAGCACATGGGAATGTCTACGGAACGCAACGCCATGGAAATAATCTCAGTTTGAAGAGATGGACATTCTTTGTGTAATAATTTCCAGTCGCTGCTTGATCCTCCCCAAGTTACAATCGTGTGCCCTTGGCTTTCCAATTGTTGCAAAGTTTGTATAAATGCAACTAGAGTTGTTTCTGACAAGTACAACTCGCTATTGTCTTCGTACCACACTTGAGGAAACGTATCGCCAGTACTAAATATACTTGCACAAGCAATGTGCAAAGTTTCTTGGAGAGGAGTCTGTATAAGATCTGTAAATTCCAGATCGAATACAGTCCATTGTTTCATTCATACTACACTTAATTTATTCGTTGAGCATTTGCACAGCATTGGTTTTTAGTCGCAAGTGTACCCAAGGCGCATAATTATCGATCAGCAACTATAATGCTAATATTTGTAGACAAGCGTGTTTGAGACACAATTAAAGTTAGCCAAAAAATCATGCCTGAAAAAGAACTCCAAATCCAATCATCAAATTTTCTACTTAATATGTGAATGGCTGCATACGAAACTAGGCCAAGTTCGAGAATTTGTACAAATGCAAACCAAGCAGATGTTTGCCATTTTGCAAAAGCCTTGTTAATGGCTCCTTGAAATTTCACTACTGTTAAGTTAATAAATCCACCAAGCAAGATTCCAAGAAAGCCCCAAAACACAAACATTGCAATAAAACGTGAAAATGACCATGTGTGTTCTTTTGCATTAAATTCACTTTCTGCTTCAAATTCTTGCAGCAGTTGAGCCTTGTTAAAAGATACTTTAGCACTCATTTATTAAGGTGTCCAATCAGCAAACTTCCGCTGACGAAGTAGGTCGCTTTCTCAACACATTGTCGACAGTAACCACCGATGACGAAAATCGGTCATAGCAGCTTGGGCTTGCATGACTTGCAAATTTTACAGCAGACGACTCGTAAGTTTTCTCGTGGCAGCTCAAGCAAGTATTAATGCGAGAACGTTTACTTTTCGCATTGTCATTTAGCAGCAGCGCCACCACTGCAAACAGTATCCCGATGACCAACAGGTACTCTGTGTCCATTACGCTCGCTTGCTCTAATAAATGTGCAGATTTAGAATTGCAAAGGAACAACTGCAATGGAAAATGAGTTTGTTCGAAGTCGAGACGACGAACGGTATTCTTCAATGTCAAGAAGCGTTTGTTCACTAGTCGAATCATGCACTATACACCGCAACGTGTAGAGCATAAATATGTCAAACTCATTTAGGGACACTAGAGAAGTTTGAGTGATTTGGGTAAATTGAGCTATTGATTCCATCGCTTTGCGAACATTGTGCTTAATAAATAGAACTACCAATACT
>Ga0114962_10002105_pt1 | contig 16858 bp, 31 predicted proteins | sample C_130820_MF_Meta_FD_87017 | JGI IMG/M metagenome (GOLD analysis project Ga0114962, IMG submission 87017) | Freshwater microbial communities from Lake Croche, Canada to study carbon cycling - C_130820_MF_MetaG | ecosystem: Environmental > Aquatic > Freshwater > Lake | place: Lake Croche, Canada...
CAGGGACGCATGAACAATCCAAATATTGTTGGTCCTCTTGGTGGCCAGACGGTTACTTTCGGGTCAAACGACCAACCGACTGTAACCCAAACATTGACGCCTGCATCGCAGGCCACGCTGGACGCCCAGCAGCGCGTACAAAGATCATTAGCAGGGCTTGGTGAGCAGGGTATTGGAACCGCTCAAACTGTTTTGCGAAAAGCATTTAATCCAAACCTTGCTGGATTGCAAACAAACATTGGTGATGTTGGGCAAATTTCGCAATCTCCAAATCTTGCTGGATACGGTAGTGCATCAGGCGGTCCAGCCGTGGGGGAATATGGAACCGCGCAAGGAAGTTTAGACACTAGCAAAGTTGCCGCCATGCCGGTAAATGCAGGTATGACAGGCCAGCAGGCAATTATGAATCGCCTTGCTCCGCAACTTGAAAGAGCAGATGCATCGACGCGCCAGCGACTGATTAATCAAGGTTTGGTGCCGGGTGGCGAAGCGTACGAAAACGCCATGATCAGTCAAAACCAGCAAAAAAACGATCTTCTTTCGCAGGCGGCGTTGCAAGGCATTGGCCTGGATACTGCGGCAAACGCGCAAGGGTTTGGCCAGGCGGTGCAAGCTAATCAAATTGGCAATCAAGCAATAAATCAAAATTTTGCACAAGGGCAATCTGCTAACGCTACTCAAAATCAAGCACTTGCACAAAATCAACAAACCGCACTAGCGCAGCAACAAGCCGCTAACGTTGCGCAAAATCAACAATACAATCAACTTTTACAAGGCGGTCAATTTGGCAATACCGCCCAGCAACAAAGCCTGCAACAGCAGCTCGCGCTGCGGAATCAGCCGCTAAACGAGATCGCTGGTTTAATGAGTGGTTCGCAGATCCAGATGCCACAGTTTCAAGGCTATCAGGGAGCAAACGTGGCGGGGACGCCAATCATGCAGGGTGCGATGGCGCAGGGGCAGGCTGCAATGGATCAGTACGGGATCCAGTCGGCAAATGCAAATGCTCAGAATGCGGGGCTTTACGGAATGCTTGGTACTGCTGGCGGGTTGGCTGGGAAAGCGTTTTTTTCAGATCGTCGTTTAAAGTCGAATATTGAGAGAATTGGTACGCACCCGCTTGGAATTGGAGTTTACGAATACGACATTTTTAACCGCAGGGAGCGCGGATTGATGGCTGATGAAGTTGAGGCCGTAATGCCGGAGGCTGTAATGCTGCATCCAAGTGGATACAAAATGGTTGATTATGGAATGCTGACATGAATTCAACCTACAATTTTAATCCTGACGACAAGCGCATGCAGCTTGCTGCCTTGCTGCAAGACCCGACGCAGCCTTACAAAAGGTATAGCGGACCGATGGGTGCGCCCAAATCTGCTGGTGGCATGAACGACATTATGAAAATGATGATGCAGAATCGTGGTGCGCCGGTTGTTGATAAATCAACGCAATACGACCCAAATTCACAAAATTTCACACCGTCTTAGAGGCTCCAAATGGCCGAAAACAAACTATACAACTTTAACCTGCCCAGTCCTTACCAAGCAGAGTTAGCTAAGATTGCCGACCAGCAGCGCATGGCAGAAATGCTTCAGGCGCAGTCACAAGCACCCACAGAGCGTTACAGCTATAAAGGCATAGAGGCGCGCACACCATTTACTGCGGGGCTGGCAAAGGCTTTACAGGGCTTTGGTGGGGCATACTTTCAAGGGCAAGCGCGGGATGAAGAAAAGGCATTGGGCGAGAGGTACAAAACAGAATCTTCGGATATATTGCGGAAAGCGTTTGAAGCTGGCGAAGGCTCCGCAGCGGTTCCGGAATCAAATGTTCCAGAATCAAACTTTATGCCTAGCGGGTCTGACCTGACCGATATTACGCCGTTGCAACGGGTTCCTGAAGGCCAACCCGGCGAAAGAAATATTGTGCAAGACGCGTACACAATCCCCGGCAGGGCTGCCGTAGCGCCAAATCAGCAAAGAATGGCCGAACTATTGATGAGCAGTCCGAATCCAGCTCATGAGGCGCTCGGATTGCAAACTGCACAAAAGGCAATGGAAGCAAAAAGAATTGCAGCTGTGATGGCGAGTCTTGGCGTCGTATCTTCGCAAGCCACGCCAAGCCAAGCCATAGCAGCAGAAAGCGTTAGCGGCGGCGCTCCCGGACCTACTAATGCGGCCGCAACACGTATTGGAATGGCTAATACTGGGATACCCGGCGTCAGTCCAGTAGCAACGGCTTTAATGCTTGATCCAAATTCTAATTTAAATGAAATCGGCAAGGCTGCACAGGCGGCTTTTGCAGAGCAAGGAAAACCAATAGTAAGCCGAGAGAACGCACCTATTCTTAAAAGAGACCCACAAACAGGAAAATTAGAAGTTGACTTTGCTCCTGCGCCTAAACTTCCTGAAGGTATGTTATATGATTTTACAAAAGGAGCGGTAGGGGTTGCACCTGGCTTCCCTGAGTCTTTGTCAACAATAACTAAAACCAAAGGCGCGGCAGAAGGTGAAAATGCAATAGAAACCATAGAAATCGGAGGCCGTAAGGTTTCTGGAACACGCGCTCAAATAAAAGCAATTTTGACTGGAACTGCGCCGACTAATGATGTTGCGCAATCATCGGTAAATATAGCAAATCAATCAGGCATTCCAAGCAATATTAAAGTTAATCCAACTGCTGCTGAAGCAGAATACGATAAGAAAAAAGCAGAATCGTTTGCCCAAATGGCTGAACAAATGCGCGCTTCTTGGGTGAATTCTACAAAAATGAATTCAATGCTAGATCAACTGGAAACGCTTTACAAAGATCCAAACGTCACACAAGGTGCATTGGCTGAAAATATTACTGGATTAAAAGGTATAGCGGCGTCATTAAATATTGATATTGCAGGGAAAGGCTCAGAGGATGCAATCAGATCAATTACTAATAAGTTTGCGCTTGAGTTGCGAAACCCTAGTGGCGGCGCCGGAATGCCGGGTGCAATGTCTGACAGTGATAGAAACTTCCTTTCTTCAATCCCTCCAAGTTTGTCAAGCACGCCAGCTGGTCGAGCACTCATATCACAAGGGATGCGAGCCATCAATAACCGAGACAAACAAATCGCTAATATGGCTCAAAGATATGAAGAAAAAAATGGCAGATTGGATAACGGATTTGTTAAAGAAATGCGCGAATGGTCTGAAAAAACGCCAATGTTTGATGAAAAGCAAAAAGCAATTATGGCTGAGTTGATGAGAAGGGGCGGCTAATGGCTGATACCGATCTGTCTAAATTATCAGAAGCGCAACTTCTTTCTATGTTGCGCGGAGGGCCAACGCCAGCCCCACTTGATAGTTTTACTCAATCTTTAATGCAACCTGAGCCAGTTTCTCCTATGGTTCGAGTTGGGCAAGGCATGAGTGACATTTATAGCGGCGCAAAGCAAAAATATTTAAATTTGACTGATCCGGCATCTGCCGCTGAATATACAAAACAAAAAGTCGAAAACGATGCGTTGATTGCAAAAGGCCGAGCTGCATACGGAGAAAGTGGATTTGATCCGCTTAGAATGGCTGGATCCGTTGCAACTCCTTTGTCCCTAATTCCTATGGGTGCCGGTGGATTATTGGCCAGGACGGGCATGGGTGCGGCTGCTGGTGGCGCCGGTGGCTATGTAAACTTTGATCCAACAAACACTACGCAAAGCAATTTAACAAATACCGCTATGGGGGCAGTTGGGGGCGGCGTTTTAAACGCTGTTGCGCCTCCTGTCGTTGGTGGCATCATTAAAGGCGCTCAAGAGGTCGGGAATTTTGTAGGTAGTGCATGGCGATCATTGGCACAGAAAGTTTCGCCAAGTTTAGTTTCAAATATAAGTAATAAAGTTCAAATTACGCTTCAAAATAATGGAATTGATTTTAGTAAATTGCCGGATGCTGTTAGGGCGTCTGTATTAGATGATGCCGCGCAACAATTTACAACAACCGGCAAACTTGATCCGGATATGTTGATGCGGAAAGCTGATATTGAAGCCGTTGGCGGGGTTGGAACTGCAACCAAAGCTCAAATATCAAGAAATCCGACAGATTGGACTGCCGCACAAAATCTTCAAAAAACTGAGGTTAATATTCCCGCTGTTGCTCGTGGTGAGCAGGAAACAATGACGGGTAGGTTCCAGCAACAAAATGCAAGCACTAATCGTTACGCCCAAGCATTGCAAGATCAGATGGCTTCAACTTTGCCTGGAACGCCAAAAGCAACGACTCCTTTGCAAGCATCTGAACAAACTATCAAAGCCATTCAGCAAAAAGATGCAGATGCAAATAAAGCTGTTGGAGACTTATATACAAAATTTAGAGAATTAGGAAAAGGCGATACGCCTGTTCCAGATACGCAAATTGCCCAAACTTTGGGAAAAATTGCAGACGAAATTGGAGTAGAAAATATTCCTCCTGCTGTTTTGTCTAGATTGCAGCAATTTGGCTTTATGGGCGGCACAAGAACAAAAATATTAACTGTTACAGAAGCCGATAAATTAGGCCGGTTAATTGGTAATAACAACCCTGGACATGGAACCACTGGTATGGTTTCCACTCAATTAAAACGCGCCGTTGATAATGCTTTATTAGACATTCCAGAGATTGATGCAACCGAAGCATTAATGGCAGCTAGAAATGCTGCTCGCGCTAGATTTAATGATAGGGAAGCCGGGGCAGCTGTAGAGCGTGCTATAGCCGATGTGGCTCCAGACAGGTTTTTCCAACAGAATGTTATAGGAGGAAATGTCCGAGATATTGTTTCTTTAAAAGAGCAATTATCTAAAACATCAGAAGGTAGTCAGGCTTGGAATTCATTGCGCGAACAAGCCATGAAATGGATTCGTGACAAATCCACAAGCGCAAATGGAGTTTTTAGCGGCTCTAGAATGAATGATGCTATAGAGCAATTAGGCAAAGACAGATTAAATGTAATATTTACACAACCGGAACTAACGCAAATACAAACGCTTTTGCGTGGATCTAAAGCAATGACTATGGAACCTGCGTTTGCGGCTCCTAATAGATCAAATACTTCACCAGCGCTTATAGGGGCGGCATTAAGAATAGGAAACAGATTACCTATTGCAAATCTTATTACGGGGCCAATTTCAAGAGAAGTTGAATCATCTATTCAGCAAAAATTACTAGCGAATGCTTTAGAAAGTGGTGGATCTGCATTAGAGCAACAAACAGCACAAGCGGCGCGGCGTGCGGCATTGGTTAAACAGTTATTAAGCGATAGGGCATACAATCCGTCTATGGTTCCTACCGCAATACAAGAACAGTATAAACCAGTCAAACAAGGACCCCAATAATGAGTTACAACGGCAGCGGCACATTTAACATCAACAGCACTGGGCAGCCAGTAGTTACAGGCACTGCTATTTCATCCACGGTGTTTAATACATTTACAGCAGACATTGGCACTGGATTATCTACTGCTCTCACAAAAGACGGGCAAACTGTTGCGACCGTTCGGATACCTTTCGCAGCAGGCATCAACAGCGGCTTGGTTACAGACGCAACAAGCACAACGACCGGATCGATTATCACCGCGGGCGGTGTGGGTGTTGCGAAGGCGTTGTTTGTGGGCACGACTGCTAATATTGCTGGCACTACGACATTGGCTGGCGTGACTGCAACTAGCATTACTGATTCTGGACTTACATCCGGCCGTGTGACATTTGCTAGCACTGCTGGATTGCTTGCTGATGCTGCGGCGTTAGCATGGGACGGCACTTCTCTGTCAGCGACTAAATTTGCTGGAGCTCTTAACGGCACTGTAGGCGCAACTACGCCATCGACGGGTGCGTTTACCACCGGCACATTTTCTAGCACTCTCGCAGTAACAGGCATAACAACTGTCGCAGCAGGTAGCGCAGCACTTCCTGCCATCGTATCTACGACAGGCACAGCCGACACAGGGTTGTGGTTCCCTGCTGCTGATACTGTTTGTGTTAGTACGGCTGGCGTAGAACGTATGCGTATCGACTCCAGCGGCAACGTGGGGATTGGGATAAGTTCGCCAAGCAAAAAACTTGAAATATATGCTTCAGCAGTAAGTTTGCAAATTGAATCTGTAGTCCGCAACGATATGTCAGGAGCAGGTGTCGCGGCAATTGGCTTTAACGTATCATCTTCTTTGGCAGTTGAAACAACTTCTACAAAGGCAGGCATTGGGCTTGTTCGTAGCGCTGCTTTTGGCGGCGGGTCGCTTTGTTTTTACAACAACAACAGCGGCGCGGCTGGTGATTTTACAACCGCCGATGAGCAAATGCGTATCGACTCCAGCGGTAATGTGGGGATTGGGACGAGTTCGCCGGCGCAGAAATTGAATGTTGTCGGGAGTATGCTTCTGTCAGGTCAAAGCACAGCAGATCAATTTATCCTTGTTGGCTCTGGTCGTAGTGGTAATGGATATTCATATGTAGACCTTGTTGGCGACACTACATATTCCTCATATGGACTTCGGCTTATTAGAAATAATACGGGAGCAAACACATCATCAAGTATTCAGCATCGCGGCACTGGAGCTTTGGAACTTTATACATCCGAAGCCGCCCCTATTACCTTAAGTACAAGTTCTACAGAACGCCTCCGTATCACCTCCGCTGGCCGAGTAGGAATTGGTACTGGCGCAACAGTAAATTATGCGCTTGAAGTCAGCACAGACTCAGCAGGTAAGCCCGGTGTCGGTGGATTGTGGACAGTCGTATCCGATGAACGCATCAAATCTGATATTGTCCCTGCAAACCTTGACCGTTGTTATGAGATAGTCAAGTCAGTCCCGCTTAAACATTTTGGCTTTGCTCCCGGCGTTTACACAGACGACCAGATTCAAGACAAGCATAATCTTGGTTGGATAGCGCAAGACGTTCAAAAGGTTTTTAAGAACGCCGTATCGGTCAAACCGTTCACGCTGAAAACTGATATTCCTGATGGCACTGAGGAATACGAAGAACAAGACTTTACGCTTGAGTCCGTAAAAAAAACAGAGACAAGCATACAAGTAATCAACGGCAAGGCGGTGCAGGTATCGAAGGTCGTTACGTCAGAGAACAAAGTTTTTCTGTTTGATACCGTTGATGTGGTGGATGAAGCTGGCGCTGCGGTAATGGTTGATGACAAACCACTAACCTATCAGATGCCGCGCATGATTACCAAGACGCGCCCCAAAGTGCGCCACGATGTGATTGAAGATTGCCTTGATTTTAATGGCGGGCAAATGCTTGCTGCGCTGTATGGCGCTGTTCAGGCGTTGATGGAGAAGGTAGAAACTATAGAAAATCGTTTAACCTTATTGGAAGCAAAATGAAACTTGATCTAGAAGCAAACGAAGTGCAATTCATCCTGAATATGCTGGGCGAACTGCCTTCAAAGACAGGTTGCTTTCCTCTCATTGTGAAGATACAGGGCCAAGCACAATCTGAACCACCGAAAGAAGAAGTTGCGTAATGGAAAACCAGCAACTTATCAACATGGTTTTAGGCATTGGTATGACTGTTGTGGGCTGGTTTGCTAGAGAACTATGGTCTGCGGCAAAAGAGTTGAAGTCTGATCTTTCACGGTTGCGGGAGGAATTGCCAAGAACCTACGTTGCGCGGGCCGACTACCGGGAGGACATCAGGGGCATTAAAGAGATGCTTGCCAAGATATTTGATAAACTGGAAAACAAGGCCGACAAATGAAAAAACTACTGCTCCTTTCGTTGCTGCCGTTTAGTGTATCTGCTGCAGATCTGATGATCTGCAATGGTGAGTATGCATTGTGTGCGGCCTCGGCCAGCAATCCTACCGGCAAGACAATCCGCGTGGACGGTAAAGAGTTTCAGGAAGGCATGGCGGTCTGTCCGGTGCTAAACGGCAAAGCCGTTGCCAACGCGGATCTGATGAAAGGCAGTTGCAAAGCACCGCCGGGTAAGGTCTGGTCGCTGTTCTCGACCGTAACCGCTTATCCGCAAGCCCCATCATGGGCGGTGGTCACCATGACTCCCAGGACGTTTACCACCACGACCGAGGCCGATGGTGGCATGAGCAACCAGTGGTCGTTCCTGTGCGCCAAACAGGTTAAAAAGGTTAACAACGTGCAGCTCGCCAACTGCTACGGCCCGATCAACGAATCGCCGTGGAATAACGGACATGTGCCTCCAGGCACTATGTCGTTCACCGCCGCGCCCGTTGGGGCAGCAAACCCTGTCGGCGGTAATGTGCCGGGTAAATGAATCCTCTATTGCTCTCCGGTATTTTTGACATCGGCAAGGGGCTGATCGACCGGCTATTCCCAGATCCAGCAGCTAAAGCGGCGGCGCAGTTAGAGCTGCTGAAGATGCAGCAGGCCGGGGAGCTTGCCCATCTCGCTGCTGAAACGGATCTGGCAAAACTGCAAATCCAAACCAACATCGAAGAAGCCAAATCAACAAATTGGTTCGTAGCTGGCTGGAGGCCGGGAATAGGTTGGGTGTGTGGTGCTGGACTTGCCTACGCCGCGCTGGTCGAGCCGTTCGCCCGGTTTGCTGCCAAGGTTTGGTTTGGGTATACAGGCGAGTTCCCGGTAATCAGCACCGACCTGACGTTGCAGATACTGATGGGTATGCTGGGCCTTGGTGCAATGCGATCGGCTGAAAAGATTAAAGGTTCAGAGAGCAGCAGATGATTTCAAACTTTGAAAAATCTCTTGCACTGGTGTTGGCAGCAGAAGGTAGTTTTGTCAACCATCCATCAGATCCGGGCGGCATGACCAACCTGGGTGTGACTCAAAAAGCATGGCGAGACTGGGTTAAGCGCGGTGTTGACGAGGCCGAGATGCGGGCATTGACACCCGAGCAGGTGGCGCCGATGTACAAAGCAAAATACTGGGACGCTTGCAAGTGCGACGACTTGCCGCTAGGCGTTGACTATGCGGTGTTCGATGCTGCCGTTAACATGGGCCCAGGACGCGCTGCAAAGCTCCTACAGGCGGCGCTAGGTGTGACCGCTGATGGCAGTATCGGCAGGGCCACGATAGCTGCTGCGACCGCTGCCGACCCGTCAGATCTGATAGAGAGTTTCAGTTATGGCAAGGAAGCGTTTTACCAGTCCCTGCCGACGTTCGATACATTCGGCAGGGGGTGGTTTAACCGGGTGGCGCGGGTTCAGACGGACGCCGGAAAGATGATGTCTGCTTAATCTCCAGCAATTGCGCGGCAAGGTCTTTTATCTGCTGTTCATGCTTCAGCACAAGAGCCGCCATGTGGTCGTGGCTCAACACCACCGCGTCCAATGGGTTTTGGTTACTCCAAATACTAATGCTCATTTCATCTCTTTCATCGCCGCGTCGATTGCGGCATTAATCTGCGTTTTCAGCGCAGCAACCCCATCCATCAGCCCCAATTCGTAACAATCCAGAGGCGACATTGCAGAGTAATCCCGAATTGGGACGGTGATGTTAATGTCGGCAGTCAGCGCCGCAATAATTGCCTCTGATTCTTTTTCACGCTTCGTTGCGGAACCAAGAAATTCATCCATCGCATCAGCTTCGGCCATCGCCTTGTCGCGCTGTTCAATTGCGGTGGCGAGTTCGCGTTCAACATCCCGCATGTGGTCAGCAAGGACAAACTTGTGCGTGTAATAATCCAGTTCACGGCGTACGTATTCGGCTGATACCGCAGCGGCATCCGTCCTTGGCGTATCGCTCATAGTTTTTCTCCAGTAATGATACGCGGCGTTAGGGGTGCCATTTCTGCAAGTGCCTCAATCAAACGCTGGTTCATTGCACGTAGGTGTGCGTTCTCGTCTTTAAGAGCGACCACCATTTCCCGCAGTCTCTCCAGTTCTACGATAGTTTCCTCTATCGTATCAATTGTTGAGTCCCAGTTACCCGATCTGTAGGCTTTATCCGCTATGTATTTCAACGATGGTATTACGTCTATACGTGCGCTCATGGTTTTTCTCCGGTAATTACATTCTGCGTTATGCCCTCTGATAGCTTAATTAAACGCTGGTTCTCCGCTATAAATTGATGCATTTCTTTTATGTGTGCCCCCTTCGTTGCACAAATCGCGGCGGCGCATATCCGCGCACCAACAACACCAACATTTGCGTATTCCTCACATATTTTCGCCGCCTCCTCCAGCGCATCATTCCGCGCCTTGTCCCGCTGCGCTATTGCGGCGGCAAGTTCGCGTTCAACATCCCGCATGTGGTCATCAATCAAACGCTGGTTATCCGCTATAAACTCATGCATTTCTTCGATGTGTTGTGCCGCTTTATTCTCCTCCGGCGTATCATTCATTTCCCGCGCTCCCATTTGCTTGCATAAATTGATGGTGCACGCCTCTTTTCTTTCAACGCATCAACCGCCTTGTCGCGCTGCTTAATTGCGGCGGCGAGTTGATTCCGGAGTGTCTCTACAGTCGCGTCGTACAACTTTTCAGCGCCGCAAGTCGTGCAAACAAACGGTTGCAAAAATTCATTTTTACAGTCAGGGCATACCATGTTCGTATTCATCTCACACCTCCAGCCGATCCGTCTGTAGCTGCAATGCCACGGTAATTTCCTCAAGCCTGTCTGCCATTTTGTTAAGCGAGCAATTAAAGTCAGAGTTACCCTCCCGCGCTACTTTTTCTGTTGGGTATGTTTCATCACGCTGTGATGTAATTGGTTGCAAAGCAGTAAACAATCTATCGCAAACATCCTGCAATTTGTTGATCCTCTGATCCAGTAAATTCATTGCCAAACGAATCGGTTGGGTTGGATTTGGTGCCTGTGGACTTATGCTCGCTCCGTATTGATGTAACTTTGATTCGTTCATGCTATCTCCTTCAACGCTGCGGTTAATCTCTCAATGCGCTGGCGGTTGTAAATGACCGCGCTTTCAGCGTAGTCGCTTGCGGTTTCTGCTATCAGCAGATCACGACGAGCTTCCTCTAACTCTGACTTCATCATTTCTTCAACCGGCGGCAATGCATACAGCCGCTTTACCCATTCGAGAATGTTCATTTCCGTCCCTCCGCCATATATCTGTTGTATGCCAGCGCCAATTCCGAATCAGCAGCTCGCCATGCGGTATTGGCCGAACTTGAGTGGGTCTGCAAATACTTTTGTCGTGCGATCATGAATTTCTCTAGCACGACTTTAAATTTAGTTAACGTCATCTTTTCGGACATTATTTTCTCCGGTTCCATTTTTCAATTGCCAGTTCGACTGACTGTGCGCCGTCCTGGTGCGGTCCAATTGCCATGCACTCAGGACAGCAGATCGCAATGATGCCGATTTCGATCTCGTCAACTTCAATGTCGTCGTGACCGCAGAAAGGGCATGGATCAATCGACGGTTTCTGACTGCGCTCTTCTGCGCGGTTAGCGCGATAATCTTCGCGCTCGGTGTATTCGCGGTCCAGTTTGTTAAATGCGTTGCTGCTCATGCGGGCTCCTTAGAATGGAATATCTTCACCAAGATCAAGAAAGTTTTTAATTTCAGTTTCTTGTTTGGGTTGCGATGCTTTTGCAAGCTCCAAAACTTTTGATTGAAACGCCTGATTGATATATGCGTGGTTCCAATACTTTCCTGTCGTTGCGTTCTTGGTGCTTGGCATAGATACGAACTCGCCTTTTTGAGATTGCTGAATGCGGCAACCCTTCAATTCAAGAAACGCTTCTTTTCCTTCTGACGAATGAAGGTTGATGTTGAAACTTTTGTCGTGCCACACTATTGAAACGTGCATTATTTGCATCCTTTGAGTTTGTTAATCATTACGTCAACTGTCACCAGAAAAGCATTAACCGCGGTTTCCAGCTTATCTATTTCCTTTTCATCGCGCTTAAACCGAACAATTAGCAATTGCAAGTTTTCCGGCAGGTCAGGCCGGAAGCTCACAAAATCGCACCAGTCCCGACCAGTGCAAGCCATCTGCCACATCATCTGATTTTTGTAGCCAGCCGGGACAGCTCCGGCAATTAGATTCGCTAGATGCGTGGCAGGTTTGGGGCATTTAATCTCTACCAGCCCAGACTGCCCCACCAGACCGTCAGGCGAGGCTCCAGCGCGGTCTATCGTTGGATGGATGCATAACCCTACCTCATCCACCGAAAACCCTGTTTCTGCCTCATACGCTGATCTGGCAAGCGGCTCGGTTTCAGTCCCGAATTGCATGTGCTCGTTGGTAAAGCTCGGGCCCTGCGGTTTTCCGGTCAGAATCTCCGCGACGAGCTGCGCCTGGTAATCCCGGAAACCCGCTGTTTCGGGCTTCATCAGGACCGCAGAAATCATGCTGGCTGTAACCCGGCCAGCTCGGGCTGCCAGCCATTCTGGGGTGCCCTGGATTGCGTCTATGATTTTCATGCTGCCGCCAGAGCTGTTTTGCGGGCGTTTTTAGCGCCGGTCAGGATTGCCATGGCTACCGTATCATTCTCTCCCTGCGCGGCTTTGTAAGCGGCTTTGAACGCTACCTGAAGGTCATCCAACGTGGGCGCGGCTTCCAGTGCAGCAATGTGGGCCCGGCAATCCATTACTTTCCGTGGTTTTGCGCTGCTGGCTGCGTTACCATCGTCATCTTCCGGTGCGACTCCGGTGGCTGCGCTCAGACTGTAGCGGCGGGCGTAGGTCAGCGCCGAGCCGTAACCTTGTGCGTCGGATTTTGAAACCGGCAAGGACAAAACACCGCAAGAAATCCATTCTCCGGATGAATGCAGGATTGTTGTTTCTACCCGCACCTCGTCTTTGTCGCTGGGCTCGACGGTCTGAACGTAGGACAGGCCGTTGTTGGAAAAAGCAACCCGGATGGCTTCGACCACCGAGGCCAGATCCGCATATTTGCTTTTGAAAAACGGGTTAGCAGAATCCTTGACCGCGCCTTTCATCTGTCCCTGCGCTGCTGCCAATGCTGCCGCCAATGCTGCAATGCTGTCTGATTTATTCATAAAATCCTTTAATTAAAAAATACAAAGAAAACAACCCAACCCACTATTAGAAATGATCCAATCATTAAAACAATATCCTCTGGTTCCATGATTTCCCCTAAAACGTAAACAACACAATTAAGCAAAACCAACCCGCAATCATTGTGGCAATGCCGCAAACGGTAGCGCCGACTATTTCTAAAAAGTTCATGCCATGTCCTCCGCGTATTCATGCGCAACTTTCTCAAGGATGTACGAATACTCACTGGTTTGGAAATGTTTCATCAGCATCTCCGTAACGTTTTTCTGCTCGCGCCGGGTGCGTTCGCGCACATCAGCGCAGGTGATGCAACCGATATACATTTCGAGAAAATATGACGGATCGCGTTCTTCTAGCAGAAATTCATAAAGGTCAAATTGTGGTTTTTTGTATTCCCCTTTTTTAGGTTGCGGCCAGACTCCGTAATGCATAACGGTATCAACGATTGATTCCAGGGCCAGCTCGTAGTCGCGCTCGGTCGGTGCAGGGCTTGTGCTGTAGCCTTGCAGCGGGCCGCAGACAAAGCAATCGGTGGCTCCGCACATGCAGGGTTCGCGGCTCATGCTGCTGCCCGGAACAATGTAACGGTGATGTTTTTATTTACGCCGGTTGAGTAATCCGCCTCGACAGCACGAAACACCGCACGCTCAATAGCTCGCTCGCTGTGGACGTAGACATTGTAAAACTCGGAATCGGAATCAAACCCGAACAAACTGGCTCGATCGTCGTCGTATTGCGCTGTGTATTCGGTTCCGTCGATTATGATTTTTGCAAACATTTAAAACTCCTATCTATTGCCAGAGTCGCTCTGGCTGCGTATTCCAAAACCCCCGCGTGGGCAGGGGCAGGGGAATCAGGCAATTAAGAATCCTGCGCGTTTCATTTCTCCGACGTAATGCGGCAAGTGCGATTTTCTTACGTTGATTGAAGTGCAGCTTTCACCAAACCTGCGTTGAAATTCTTTTACGCCTTTCTCGCTCGCTGGTTCAATCGTAAATTCAGTTGCGGAAAATTCTGCGTGGATGATTAAAAAGTCGTTCATTTTGTTCCCCTTGTAAAAGTTTGTTTGCAACTCGGTATGGAAATGATTATAATCAGTCCGTATCAATTTGCAACAAGTATTTGCAAGTATTTTATAACTTAACTAAATCAAAGGGTTACATATGCTTAAATCAGACGTTATTGCGTATTTCGGTGGGGTTCGGGCGGTTGCAGAGGCGCTAAAACTGAGCACTCAGGCGGTTACGGCGTGGAAAACAATCATTCCAGAGGTCAATGCCTGGCGCATTTTCTCGTTGACCAAGGGCGCTCTAAAAATAGACGAGGCAATGTATGCTTGAGCTTAAAGACCAGTTTGCGTTGGCAGCCATGGCTGCACTTTTGCAGCGCTCATCAAACTCGTCACCGCACTATATGGATGTCGCAGCCAGTGCTTGGCAATGTGCGGAATATATGATGATTGAGAGAAAGAAACGAATGGATATGGCTGCTCTCAACGAAAAACGAAACAACAGCGACATGCGAACGCTCAAACTCTCAACGCGCCTGCACTACGCTCTGCTCTCAGAGGATTTATATACCATTTCCGACATCTGCGCGTACACCGAAAAAGAGATTTTGAGGATCCCAAATATTGGCCGCACACAATTAAATCATTTAAAAGAGGCTCTGGCTGCGGTTGGTGAAACATTGGCAGTTGCCAGTTAAGACATGGATTGCCTCGGCTGCAACCTGATCGAGACCGCTCCGGTCACGCTCCGCAATAGCCTGGTAGTCTGCTCGAGCTGCGAGGCGTGGCGCCTGGAATGCGAGGCTCGGATGGCGCTGAAACGCCGGGATCGCAAAGAATACCTTGAAAAAGTCAGGCAGAAACGTGGCGTGGATGCCGCGGTCGAGCTGCGAAATGAAATGCTTGCAATTAAAAATGGCACGTAATATGATTTCGAGTGATGCGTTGGTCGGCAGGCCACGCAAGCTGATTTCAGCCTTTACTGGATGATGGCGCATCACTTCTCTACCTTAAAGGGGGTAAAAAATGCATCATTTCCCATTCCATATTGGCGACTACCTAGCCGCCACCTCGCATTTATCGAATGACGAGGATCTCGCATTTCGCCGCATTCTCGACATGTATTACCACACCGAGCTTCCAATTCCGCTTGATACAAAGTGGGTTGCCAAGCGGCTGCGGGTTTCCGTTGAGGCCATAGAATCCGTCCTGCAAGATCTGTTTGCAAAACACGATGACGGGCACCACCACAAGCGATGCGACGAGGAAATAGCAAAATATCAGAGTTTTATTGTTAGTGGAAAGAAGGGCGCGGCAGTCCGTTGGAGCAAGGAAAAAGGATCGGAGCCTACTGGGGTAGTATTGGTGGGCGATGGGGAGGCTATAGGCAGCCTATCAAACCCTAATAGCAACCGAGAACCAAGAACCAAGAACCGAGAACCTATAACCACAGGTACTTCAAAAACTATAGTCGCTAGAAGCGACTGTAATCGTCCCGAAACGGTATCTGAGCAGGTCTGGAGTGATTTCCAAACCCTGCGCCGAGCTAAAAAAGCGCCTATCACCAACTCAGCTATCAGTAAGATTGACAAGGAGGCTGGCAAGGCGGGTATATCTTTAGAAGCTGCTCTAACTGAGTGCTGTGCTCGTGGCTGGACGGGGTTTAAATCGGATTGGATGAAGGGCAAAGCCGAGCCGATGAATTTCACCGCGACGAACCGTAGACTCCTAGAAAAGTATGAGGCTGAAGAAAATTTGATTGTTAAACCATTGGAATTGGGATTCTAAATCATGGACAGAAAATGGACCGTAAGACTTGGGCAAGTATTCAAAAACCAATACGCACAAAAGTTTACAAGCGTTTTTAAAGACGAGAACGAAATCAGTAGCTGGGTTGAAACGTGGTCAGCGCTTGAATGTGATATTGACAGCATGAAAGCCGCGCTTGCAAGATTGCCTATTGAATTCCCTGAATGGCCGCCGACTTTTGGGCAGTTTAAAGCGTTGCTGGTTGACCACACTGTCGTGGTCAGGGCCCTGCCGCCGCCGGTAAAGTCTCTGCCGACACCGGGGCAGGTTGAGAAGTTGAACGCAACTATCAAAAAGTCCCCAGGTGGCCGCTGGTGGACTACGGACAAAGTTGAGAATCAATCGCAGGTCGACTTTATCATCCGGCAAGCAAATCACTTTGGCAATGGATCTGCTGCCGACAAGTTTTTAAGAGATTGCCGGTCGGCTGGGGTTATTACAGGTAACATGGTTAGTTAAGCAAATTGCAAGCCGAAACATTGGGCGAAAACTTTCCGCCCAACTATTTTAATTGGGGGATTTATGACTAGAGCAGAGCAGATCTACCATGATTTCGAGCAGTTTTACATGCACAATCAAGAGGTTTGGAGCTTATTTAAAAAGTACGTGTTTATGATTATCCAAAAAGATTTTAGGCACTACGGCGCTGCGGCAATTTTTGAACGGATCAGGTGGCATGTGCAGATCGAGACTACCGGCAAGGAATTTAGGTTGAATAACAATTACTGCGCCCATTACGCTCGAAAATTTGAGGATGAATTTCCGGGTTATTCAGGGTTTTTTAGGATTAGGCGGCTGGTCAGCGAAAGCGGGAGAGCGAAATGACTATTGCTGTTTTGCAGATATGCCCGGTATGCGACGAGAGGCGCTCTACGGCTGCAAATGCGGCCCAATGGCCAATTTTGGAGGCGTGGGCAGGGCAACGCCAATGGTCGGTAAATGGATCGCTCCAGTGGCTTTCTAGTGAAGAATGGAAAGACATTCTTACTGCTGCTTTTGAAGGAGACACGACACCGAGACTTGCGCCGGGGCTTGAAGGCGGCATCGTGATGCTGGGTCGCAGAACCAGTCGTTACGGTAAGAAACGGTTTTCAGAATGGCTGGACTGG
>Ga0114962_10002106_pt1 | contig 16852 bp, 12 predicted proteins | sample C_130820_MF_Meta_FD_87017 | JGI IMG/M metagenome (GOLD analysis project Ga0114962, IMG submission 87017) | Freshwater microbial communities from Lake Croche, Canada to study carbon cycling - C_130820_MF_MetaG | ecosystem: Environmental > Aquatic > Freshwater > Lake | place: Lake Croche, Canada...
CCAAGGTGAGTATCACCATCTGTAGACAATACTTCAAATACACCATCTCCTAATTCTAAGATAGAAACGTCATGTGTTCCTCCTCCGAAATCGAATACTGCGATTTTTTTGTCTGTTCCTTTTTTATCTAATCCGTAAGCTAAAGCTGCTGCTGTTGGCTCGTTGATAATTCTTTTGATTGTTAAACCAGCGATCTCACCAGCTTCTTTTGTAGCTTGACGTTGCGCATCGTTAAAGTATGCTGGAACTGTTACAACAGCTTCAGTAACTTCATGACCTAAATAGTCTTCTGCTGTTTTCTTCATTTTTTGAAGAATCATTGCAGAAATCTCTTGTGGAGAATATTGTCTGTCATCGATTTGTACACGTGGAATGTTATTATCCCCTTTTACTACTGTATATGGTACACGGTCAGCTTCTTTTCTTGTGTCGTCATAAGTTGCACCCATGAAACGTTTGATTGAACCAACTGTTTTTGTAGGATTCGTGATTGCTTGACGTTTTGCAGGATCACCTACTTTACGCTCACCACCTTCTACGAATGCAACAATCGAAGGAGTTGTTCTTTTTCCTTCAGAGTTAGCGATAACCACTGGCTCATTTCCCTCCATTACAGATACACACGAGTTGGTAGTTCCTAAGTCAATTCCAATTATTTTTCCCATAATTTTTGTTTTTGCAATTTTAATTTCTTTTCCTATTTCAATCTTTGTGCCACAAGGTTTTTAAAAGAATTTTATGACATTTTTCCTTGTATGTCTTGTCTTTACGTGTTTAAATGTGTCTTTTTGGCAGAAAACGGGTGACAAACCCCAATTATTCATTTATTAATTCAAGTAGTTGTTGGATTTCCTTATCAGACAATGTTTCCTTGTCTGATTTATCATAAATATTTAACAAATAAACATTTGAATTACTAACAACAACATGAGAAATAATTCTAGCTCCTCCTGATTTCCCTTTTCCTTTGGAAGATATTGCAAAGCGAATTTTATAACAATTTCTTCCTAAAGGAACACCAGTGGTTGGATCGGATTTGATTAATTCAAGAAATTCAGAATAATCTTGTCTAATCGAAGGATATTTTTTTGCTAGACTCTTTAGCTGTTTTTCAAATAATGAAATTGTTTTGACGCTATAATTCATCTAATAAATCTTCTGCATTTTTTGCTTGCAAATGACCACTTTTTGTAAGATTTAACTCGTTAATAGCATCCGTAAATTCTTCTAGTAACTTCGCTTTTTCGTCGGTCAATGGTGTAGCTTTTTTTACAAATGAAAGATTTGACATCATTTCCATAAAAAACGCCATCTTACTGTCTTTAATATCCAGAATTACTTTCATTGTTATTAGAATTTACCTTATCAAATATACAAATAAATTTTTAATCCCTTATCTTTGAGCAAAATTGAATCAAAACACCTAAGATACTATGACTATTCAAGAAATTAGACAGCATTTTTTCGACTTTTTCGCTAGCAAAGGACACAAAATCGTTCCTTCTGCACCCATGGTTGTAAAAAACGATCCGACGTTGATGTTTACAAACGCGGGAATGAATCAGTTCAAAGACTATTTCTTGGGGAATGCCAAACCAAGTGTTACACGTATTGCAAACACACAAAAATGCTTACGTGTATCCGGAAAACATAACGACTTGGAAGAAGTGGGCGTAGATACTTACCACCACACCATGTTCGAAATGCTTGGAAACTGGTCATTTGGAGATTATTTCAAAGAAGAAGCAATTTCTTGGGCATGGGAATTGTTAACGGAAGTGTACAAAATCCCTAAAGACCAATTATACGTAACCGTATTCGAAGGAGATGTTAAAGATAACGTTCCAAAAGACGAAGAAAGTTTTGCTATCTGGAAACGCTTCATCGCGGAAGATCGCATCCTTCTTGCTTCGAAAAAAGATAACTTTTGGGAAATGGGGGAAACAGGGCCATGCGGACCATGTACGGAAATCCATGTAGACATTCGCCCATTAGAAGTCCGATTAAAAACACCTGGTAAGGATTTGGTAAACCAAGACCACCCACAAGTAATCGAAATTTGGAACAATGTATTCATGCAGTTCAACCGCAAGGCAGACCAAAGTTTGGAACCGCTTCCTGCAACACACGTAGATACAGGAATGGGATTGGAACGTTTGGCAATGGCCTTGCAAGGAATAACTTCTAACTACGATACGGACCTTTTCCAAACATTGATTAAACACATGGAAAAAGTTTCCAGTGTGGAATATGGTAAAGTAGAAACAACAGACATCGCGTTACGTGTTATCGCTGACCACATTCGTGCGATTGCATTCTCAATTGCAGACGGACAATTACCAAGCAACAACGGTGCTGGTTATGTAATTCGTAGAATCTTACGTCGCGCAATTCGTTATGGTTACCAAACATTAGGATTAAAAGAACCTTTCATGGGAGAATTGTCTGTCGTGTTAGGACAAACGATGGGGGAATATTTCACAGAATTAATCACACAAAAAGATATCATTCAAAAAGTAATTCACGAAGAAGAAGTAAGTTTCTTTAGAACATTGGAATTAGGGATTCGTAGAATGGATAACTTAATTTTCGAGAAGAAAAAAACTACGACAACTATTACAAATAGTGATTCTGAAAATAAAACTGTTAATTATCCTTCAATTACAGGAGCAGAAGCATTTGAACTATACGATACATTCGGTTTCCCGTATGATTTAATTTCCTTAATCGCTCGAGAAAACAACATTGAAGTTAATGAAGATGAATTCGAAGCCGAACTACAAAAACAAAAAGATCGTTCACGCGCTGCAACAGCGATTGAAACGGATGATTGGGTGCAATTACAAGCAGATCAAGACGAAAAATTTGTTGGTTACGATCAATTAACCGCGGAATTAGAAATTATCAAATACCGTAAAGTAAGCCAAAAACAAAAAACATTCTACCAATTGGTATTCAACCAAACTCCTTTCTACCCAGAAGGTGGTGGACAAGTGGGTGATACTGGTTACATCGAAACGAACGGTGAAAAAACAAGCATCTTCGACACGAAAAAGGAAAACAACCTCATCGTGCATTTAGCAGAAAAATTACCGACAGATCCAAAAGCGAAATTTGTTGGAAATGTCGACAAATCAAAACGTGCACTTTCTGCATGCCATCACTCAGCAACACACTTATTACACCATGCCTTACGTACCGTTCTTGGATCACACGTAGAACAAAAAGGTTCTTTAGTAAATGCGAAAAACCTACGTTTCGACTTCTCTCACTTCTCGAAAGTAACAAACGAAGAATTGAAACAAATCGAAGAATTGGTAAATGCTAATATTCGTGAAAACATCGTATTAAACGAACACCGAAACATTCCAATTGACACCGCGAAAGAAATGGGTGCAATGGCTCTTTTCGGAGAAAAATATGGCGATTCAGTACGTGCAATTCAATTTGGTGAATCCATCGAATTATGTGGTGGAACACACGTTTCTACAACAAGTGCGATTGGTTTATTTAAAATCACTTCGGAGTCAGCTGTAGCTGCTGGTATTCGTCGTATCGAAGCAATCACAAGCACAACAGCGGAAGAGTTCTACCGTTCACAAGTGGAAACACTAAACGAAATTAAAGAGGTACTGAAAAACCCTAAAAATATCGTGGAAGCTGTTGAAGAATTAACCAAAAAGAATGCTGCACTTCAAAAACAAATCGAGGTATTCCAACGTGAAAAAGCTCAAGCAGTTAAACACGAATTGAAAACAAAAATCGAAGGAATTAACGGCATCAATTTCTTAGGCACGAAAGTCAACCTTGACGCAGGAAGTATCAAAGACATCGCGTACCAATTGAAAGGGGAAACTTCTAACTTCGTTGGTATCTTTGGTGGTGTGGAAGACGACAAATGTTCGTTAACAATCATCATCGACGAAACACTTGCAAAAGAAAAAGGATTAGACGCAGGAAAAATCATTCGTGAAATTTCTAAACACATCCAAGGCGGTGGTGGTGGACAAGCATTCTTCGCAACTGCAGGTGGAAAAAACAAACAAGGCGTAGACAAAGCAATTGAAGAGTTTAGAACTTTGGTTAATTAATTTATAACCAATAAGACGGATCTCTTTTTTCCCTCCTTGAGGAGGGACTAAGGGAGGTGAAGTTGTAAATAATTACTAACATGACCCCTACTCTATCAATCGAAATCTGGAGCGACATCGTCTGCCCTTTCTGTTACATTGGAAAAATGAAACTAGAACAAGCTTTGCGCAACCTTAACGCGCGCGACCGTGTGGCAATCACATGGCGAAGCTTTCAACTAGACCCAACTTTCCCAAAAAACACCTCCAAAAATTCAGCTACACACCTTTCTGAAAAAACGCGTATTCCAATGGAACGATTAAACAACATGTTTACAGAACTAAACCAAACTGGAAAACGTTACGGAATCGATTTAAAATTAGACCAAACTCCAGTTTTTAACACTTACGACCTTCACCGTTTATGGCAATGGAGCAAATCCGAAAACAAAGGACAACAATTTAAAGAAGAATTCCTTTACCAATATTTCACAAATTGCGTAGATTTTTCAATCCAAGAAAACATCCTGCAATCCATTGAAAACATCGGACTCGACAAAACAAAAGCACTAGAAATCCTGAATTCAGAAGCCTACACCCAAGAATTCAATTTCGACATGGAAAGAGGCCGCAAATTTGGAGTGCGAGGAGTTCCTCACTTCGTCATCAACCAACGTAAATCATTCGTCGGTGCACAGGAAGATGAATTATTTGAAGAAATGTTGAAAGAAGAGTTAGAGAAAATTGGTTAATCTTACTGCCATTTCTTTTCATATCCAGACTTTTTAAAAAACTTTTGAATAGTTTCTTTTTTGTTTTCAATTTCTATGATTTCTCTTATAGCCTGTTCTTTGTGTTTGGAATTTTGATAATAAGATTTTGAAATTTCATATCCCATATAATAACCTAAATCGGCAACTCCATATGATGTATTTCCACCATTATATAACCAATCTGTTATTTCTTCACCATACATTTCTTGTTTAAATTTATTCCAAAGTGTTTTTTCATTTGCATAACCATAAGTATGGTATGGAGATCGGATTTCTTTTTCTAATAATAATTCTGCAATAAAATCACACGAACCTTCGTAAATACTTGCGTATAATAAATTTGAATAACTATCATCTACTTCATATTGTTGAGTATGTACAGATTCATGTGCAACTAAATAAACAACATTAATATTTGTTTTAAATACTCCTTGTAACCAATCCCCTAATTCAGATGCATCAACAATTGAATCTGAACATGCTATTTCAGATCCAATTAGAATCTTATTCTTTGTAGTGGTACCTCCTGAATTTAAACATCCAATTGTAAAATATACTTCTGGCTGTTTGAAATTTGGATAGAGTTTTTGAAAACGAGACATTACCCTTTCAATCTCTTTTTTGTGATAAGCTATTTCTAAAGTTTTTGGCCTTAGTGACTTCCAAAATTTAGGATAATTAAGAATATTAGTTAAGTGTCTTTGGGCAGTATGTTCTCGTAATACTATAAATTCTTTTAAGCCCTCCGTTGCTTTATTTAAATACAACTCTTGAATAATTCTAAGTTGCAATGACTTGTCTTTAGTTTTTAAAACACTGTCATAAGCAATCCAAAAATTATCAATGTCTGAAGTGAAAATTTTCGTTTGATTATTTTGAGCAAATATTGATATATTGAAGAAAAAAATGAAGAATAATAATGCCTTTTTCATGCTGATTGTAATGCTAACACCTATTTCCTACCCTACCCTAAACTTACAATACTTTATCACACTACCCTTCGCTGTAAACAACTCTTCATAATGTGTTTTTATCGAAAAGATCTCGCGTTCTAGTTCCGTTTTTCCTTCCAAGGAAGCATATAAATCCCACGTCAATTCCAAGCAGTCATAACCATGTTCTTTAATTTCTTCTTCCGTAGATTCAAACAACACATCGCTATCGGTTTTTAAGTGAATAATCCCACCTTTTTTCAAGATTTTACGGTAACGGTTAATAAACAAAGAAGAAGTTAAACGTTTACGTGGTTTGTTTGGTTGAGGATCGGAAAATGTCAACCAAATTTCATCTACTTCATTTTCTCCAAAGTAATCTGTTATAAAATCGATTTTCGTGCGCAAAAAAGCGACATTTTCCACACCGCGCTCTACCGCATCCTTCGCTCCTACCCAAATACGTGCACCCTTAATATCCACACCAATAAAGTTTTTCTCTGGAAAATGATCCGCCATTCCAATAGAATACTCCCCTTTACCGCAACCCAACTCCAACACAATCGGATGGTCATTCTTGAAATGCTCCGAATTCCACTTCCCCTTCAATGGAAAAGGCTCCCGCTTCAATGGATCCAACGATGGTTCATACACACTCGACCACTCTTTCATCTCACGGAAACGACGTAATTTATTTTTTGCCATAGGATACTTGCACAATTTGAAGTCGTAAAGATAATTAAAATCACAAAATCGACTAAAAGAAGTATTTATCACAAAGTTCTATCTAAAATCACTAAAGTGAACAAAGGAGATTACTTTGCGCAAAGATTTTTTGAGAAGTTGACGTTCACCCGTTTTAGAGGACACAGAGAGTCCATTTTGACAAAGTCAAAATACTGTACCCAACCAATGTGATGGAACTAATCTCGAACCATTAAAATACGTGAACCGAAATTCGTCGCATTAGAAAAGTAAAACGTGCTTTTATCGAATAAGGTAGCATAACAAAAACAACTGTCTGAGGAGGTACGACGACCACGAAGTAGCTCCGAATGAAGTTTGTTTTTGTAGCGAACGTTCCGTATAGGTTATTCATTTTTACAGCGACAAGCAGTTCCGTTAGCTATCGGGATTGCTTACTTTTTTTACATTGAGCTTGTCGAAATGTGGTCAGAAAAAAGTATCAAACACCCCTCCGTTTCGCACCGCGAAACAAAAAAAGTCCCAGCAAAACCGGGACTTAAAAACTTTATTAAAACTAGAAAAGAATTTAGCTTTGAATATTCGAGGCAGACAAAAAATTATTCTCTGTTCCGATAGCTATCGGAATTACTCAAGTAAATGAAGAGAATAATTTTGAAGTCGAACGAAGAATAGTCAGAGCTAAAACTTTTCTAAATATTTTCGAAAAAATCATTCCCCTTATCATCCGTTATAATAAACGCTGGGAAATTCTTTATCGTAATCTTTCTCACTGCCTCCATCCCCATCTCCGGAAAATCAACCACCTCAACAGAAGTAATATTCTCTTTCGCTAAAATAGCCGCAGGACCTCCAATCGAACCTAAATAAAAACCACCGTATGTGTTACATGCATTCGTAACATCCTTGGATCGATTTCCTTTCGCCAACATGATCATACTTCCACCTAACGATTGAAATTGATCTACATAAGCATCCATTCTACCTGCTGTTGTTGGACCAAAACTTCCAGATGGCATTCCTTCTGGAGTTTTCGCAGGACCAGCATAATAAATTGGATGGTTTTTAAAATATTCTGGCATTGGTTGACCAGCATCGATAATTTCCTTTATTTTAGCATGTGCCATATCACGCGCAACAATCAATGTTCCATTTAATTTCAAACGCGTCTTAATTGGATATTTCGACAATTCAGCCAAAACTTCTGCCATCGGACGATTTAAATCAATTTCTACTGCAGGCTCTAAATGTGGAGCTGTCTCTGGCAATAATCTACGTGGATTTTGTTCTAACTGCTCCACAAAAATTCCATCTTTCGTAATTTTTGCTTTGATATTTCTGTCTGCAGAACAAGAAACACCCAATCCTACTGGACATGAAGCCGCATGACGAGGTAAACGAATCACACGTACGTCATGCGTAAAATATTTACCGCCAAATTGTGCTCCGATTAAACTTTCTTGACAAATTTTATGTACACGTGCCTCCCATTCTAAATCACGAAATGCTTGACCACCTTCATTTCCTTCCGTTGGTAATTCGTCAAAATACCCAGCAGATGCCTTCTTAACTGTCGCTAAATTTGACTCTGCTGAAGTTCCTCCGATTACTAATGCTAAATGGTAAGGTGGACAGGCAGACGTACCTAAATCCTTGATACGTTCCCTTACAAATTGCTCCAAAGAAGCGTCGTTCAATAACGATTTTGTACGTTGGTATAAAAATGTTTTATTTGCTGAACCTCCTCCTTTTGCTAAAAATAAGAACTCATACGACATTCCTTTTTTCGCATAAATATCAATTTGTGCGGGTAAGTTTGTCCCTGAGTTTTTCTCATCGAACATCGTCAATGGAACAACCTGTGAAAAACGTAAATTTTTCTCTTGGTACGTATTGTAAATACCTTTCGACAAATGTTCTTCATCAATCGCTCCAGTATATACATCCTCCCCTTTTTTCGCCATTACAATCGCTGTACCTGTATCCTGACAAGAAGGCAATTGACCTTCCGCAGCAATCGTTGCATTTTGCAATAAGTTGTAGGCCACAAAACGATCGTTATCTGTCGCTTCTGGATCTTCAATTATCGCACGTAATTTCTCTAAATGGGTTGGTCTTAAGTAAAAAGAAACATCACTCAATGCCTCTTCTGCCAATAGTTCCAATCCCTTTGGATCAATTTCTAACACCTCTCTATTTCCGTATTTAACCAACTTCACATAGTCAGAAGTGATTTTTCTATATTCTGTTTTATCTCCTAAAATTGGAAATGGATTTTGATAAAAAAAGTCAGCCATAACAAGTAATTTTTGACTGCAAATGTAAGAAAATATTAATATTAGTTTTGTATCTCTCTTCCCTTTCCGTACATTTGTTTCTATGGAAAATAATTCGGATAAAATCAAAAAACCGCTAACCAGAACGAAACCTGCAAACGCAGATTTTCCGGATGCTTTCGGTAAGCGACCTCCACAAGCTGTTGATTTAGAACAAGCTGTTTTGGGAGCAATGATGTTAGACAAAAATGCGGTGAACGACACAATTGATGTACTAACACCAAATAGTTTTTATGATCCAAAACACGTAGTGATTTACAAAGCCATTCGTGAACTTTTCGCTAGTACAAATCCTATCGATCTACTTACTGTTACTACACAACTTCGTAAAGAGGGAGAGTTAGAAATGGCTGGAGGCGCATTATATGTATCTCAATTAACACACCGTATAGCTTCAGCTGCACATGCAGAATACCACGCAAGAATTATCTCTCAAAAATACATTCAACGCGAAATCATTCGTATGTGTAATGAAGTTCTACGTGACGCTTTTGACGAAACAACAGATGTTTTTGATTTACTAAATAAAGCGGAAGGTGACCTTTTCAAGATTGCAGAAAACAACATGAAAAAGAACGTCGACATAATGCAAAATGTTGTACGTGATGCTATTTTAGAAATAGAAAAAGCATCTAAGAACACAGATGGTATATCAGGTGTTCCAACTGGTTTCCGGGAATTAGACAAGCTAACCTCTGGCTGGCAGCGTTCGGATATGATTGTAATCGCTGCTCGACCTGCAATGGGTAAAACAGCATTCGTACTTTCCATGGCTAGAAATACCGCAGTGGATCATGGTATGGGTGTTGCCTTTTTCTCATTAGAGATGTCTTCCGTTCAATTAGTGAAACGTTTAATTGCTAGTGAATCTCGTATCAGTGCTGAAAAACTTCGTAAAGGAGACCTAGCAGAACACGAATTTCAACAATTACATACACGTATTGCAAAACTAGCAACAGCTCCTATTTATATTGATGATACAGCTGGATTAAGTGTATTTGACCTTCGAGCAAAATGTCGTCGATTAAAAAGTCAGTATGATATTCAAATTGTAATTATCGATTACCTACAATTAATGACTGCAGGAGGAACGAAAGGCTCAGGAAATCGTGAACAAGAAATTTCTACTATCTCGCGTTCAATCAAAGAAATCGCAAAAGAATTAAATATTCCTGTAATTGCGCTTTCTCAGTTGAGTCGTTCGGTAGAAACACGTGGAGGAGATAAAAAACCAATACTTTCCGACTTACGTGAATCTGGAGCAATCGAACAAGATGCCGATATTGTATCTTTCTTATATCGTCCTGAATATTACCAGATCCTACAAAATGAAGACGGAGAATCCAATTTAGGTGTAGGTGAAATTATAGTTGCAAAACATAGAAATGGTGCTACAGATGCTGTTCGTTTACGTTTCATAGGGGAATATGCGCGTTTCGATAATTTCGATTCATTCGAAGAAGACTTCCAACCAATTGGTAAAACAATGGGCGCATTGGGAGTAAATACTGGTTTCGATAATGCCCCTGCAGGAAATAGTTATACCGTTCAAAGTAAAATGAATGAAGCAGAGGAAAATTTCGATTTCAATACAGATAGTCTTGATGATCCTTTCTAACAAATGAAAAAACTACTATTTCTTTTTCTACTTATTTCTTTTAGTTTACGACTAAACGCTACAAGCGTATTGATTCCTATGGATAACGGGCAAACAAACCATTTAAAAGCATATGGAATAGCATACTGGATGTTGAATAATGGATTAACATTGGAGTGGTTACTAAACTACCGAGGAGGTTCTTTTTTATGTGTTCATGATGTAAAAATTGAAGAAGAATTAACTATTCGAGGTGTGAAATACGAGGTTATTACCGACGGAAAAGCAAATGCTATTCGGAATGAAATCTCCAATCCAGATGTAAATCAAGAAATTATTCAACTAGAAAAAGCACCGAAAATTGCTGTCTATACACCAAAAGGAAAACAACCTTGGGATGATGCAGTTACGCTTGTTTTAGAATATGCAGAAATACCCTACGATAAAATCTATGATTCCGCCATTGTAATGGGAGTACTCCCAAAATACGATTGGCTTCACTTACATCACGAAGATTTTACAGGTCAATATGGTAAATTTTATAGCAATTTCAAAAATGCTCCTTGGTATCTCGCACAAGTAGAAGAGGCAGAAAATGACGCTAAAATGTTAGGGTTCCATAAGGTGTCACAACTAAAATTAGCGGTTGCAAATAACTTAAAGAACTTTGTTCTTGGAGGAGGATTCTTATTTACAATGTGTAGTGGAACAGATAGTTTTGATATTGCACTTGCCGCAAATAATACAGACATATGTGAAAGCATGTACGATGGTGATCCAGCAGATCCAAAATGTCAACAAAAACTAGATTTCTCAAACACATTTGCCTTTGATAAATTTACTTTAGAAAGAAATCCATTGGTGTATGAATATTCAAATATCGACGGAACGGACTTACACAAATCGGAAGCAATGGACAAATTCTCTCTCTTTGAATTTTCTGCTAAATGGGATGTGATTCCAACCATGTTAACACAATGTCACACAGATATCATCGATGATTTCATGGGACAAACTACCGACTTTAAAAAAGAATTTATAAAATCAAATGTTCTCATCTTAGGGGAAAACAAAGCGCTTGGAACTGCGAAATATGTACATGGTGAATTAGGTCAAGGTACATGGACATTCTACGGAGGTCACGACCCAGAAGATTATCGTCACATGGTGCAAGATCCTCCAACGGATTTAAACCTCCACCCAAACTCACCTGGATACCGTTTAATTCTGAATAACATCTTATTCCCTGCAGCAAAGAAGAAAAAACGTAAAACGTAATAGGGTAAGTCTCGACTCACCCTAAATTTTAAAACAACCCATCCAAAATACTTCCTTCCACCAACTCCGGTATAGTAACCTTCAATAAAGGTTCTCTTTCCATAGCGCGTTTAATAGCAAAAATCGCACCTTCATTTCTAGCCCAACTTCTTCTTGAAATCCCATTATTTACATCCCAATGCAACATAGACTTCAAACGTCTATCTGCATCAGCAGAGCCATCCAATAACATTCCGAACCCTCCATTGATTACTTCTCCCCAACCTACACCACCTCCATTATGGATAGAAACCCATGTCGCACCACGGAAACTATCACCAATCACATTTTGAATTGCCATATCCGCAGTAAACTTAGATCCATCATAGATGTTAGATGTTTCACGGTAAGGTGAGTCTGTTCCAGATACATCGTGATGATCTCTACCTAATATAACTGGACCAATTTGGCCTGCTGCAATTGCTTTATTAAAAGCGTCTGCAATGAGCATTCTACCTTCAGCGTCTGCATATAAAATACGTGCTTGAGAACCGACAACTAATTTATTTTGTTGCGCACCTTTAATCCACGTAATATTATCGTCCATTTGCTGACGTATCTCGTCTGGACTCGTTTTCATTAATTCTTCTAAAACTTGACAAGCAATTTCATCTGTCTTTGCTAAATCTTCAGGTTTACTAGAAGCACAAACCCAACGGAAAGGACCAAATCCATAATCAAAACACATTGGCCCCATAATATCCTGTACATAGGAAGGATATTTAAAATCAATATGATTCGATGCCATTACATCTGCTCCTGCACGAGAAGCTTCCAATAAAAAGGCATTTCCATAATCAAAGAAATACGTACCTTTTAAAGTATGCTTATTTATTGCTGCTGCATGACGTACTAATGTCGCTTGTACTTTATGTTTGAATTCTTCAGGATTGTTTGCCATTAAAGCATTAGACTCTTCGAACGATAATCCAACAGGATAATACCCTCCTGCCCATGGATTATGTAAAGAAGTTTGATCAGAACCTAAATCAATATGTAAATTTTGAGCATCAAATGTTTCCCAAACATCTACAATATTTCCTAAATAGGCAATCGATACCACCTCTTTATTGGCTTGAGCTTGTTTTACACGAACAACTAATTGATTAATATCGTCAATTACTTCATTAATCCAACCTTGCTCATGTCTAATTTTGGTAATCTTTGGATTTACTTCTGCACATACAGTCACACATCCAGCAATATTTCCTGCTTTTGGCTGAGCTCCTGACATACCTCCTAAACCTGAAGTTACAAACAAGGAACCAGCAGGTGATTTTTTGATTTTTCGGAATCCATTCAAAACAGTAATAGTTGTTCCATGTACAATTCCTTGTGGACCAATATACATATAGGAGCCAGCGGTCATTTGTCCGTACTGAGAAACTCCCAAAGCATTCATTTTTTCCCAATCATCTGGTTTAGAATAATTAGGTATAACCATTCCATTCGTTACAACAACACGAGGAGCATCTTTATGCGAAGGAAATAATCCCATTGGATGACCCGAATACATCACCAACGTCTGATCTTCAGTCATTTCAGCCAAATATTTCATCGTCAAACGATACTGTATCCAGTTTTGAAAAACCGCTCCGTTACCACCATAGGTAATTAATTCATGTGGATGTTGCGATACAGCATAATCTAAATTATTCTGTATCATCAACATAATTGCCTTAGCTTGTAAAGATTTCCCTGGATATTCTTCTATTGGACGAGCATACATCGTGTAATTTGGACGAAAACGATACATGTAAATACGACCAAAATCTTTCAATTCTTGTAAAAACTCAGGCGCAAGTTCAACATGTAATTCTTTTGGAAAATACCGTAGCGCATTTTCTAACGCTAAACGTGTTTCCTCTTTTGAAAGAATTTGTTTTCGTTTAGGAGCATGATTAATTGCTGATTCATAGGTCTTTTTAGCAGGTAAAACACTTGGAATACCTTGTAAAATATCGTTTTGAAATTCCTGAGTTGTCATAGTATTAAAATTGAAAATTTGGTGGTATAAATATAGAAAGAAGAAAAAGAAATTCCGAATCAATCGCTTTAAAACAATTACGATGACGTATATGAACAAAATAATCCAATAAATAGTGAACCAATTTGAAATTCACCTGCTAGGGTTCTATAACAAAAAAGCTCCCTATCGGGAGCTTTAACGGATCAAAAAAACATAAAATGTTCTTTCTATTTAATAAACTTAAATTTCTTTCCTGGATAAACTGCACTTGCCCCAAGTTCTTCTTCAATGCGTATTAGTTGATTGTACTTAGCCATACGGTCACTTCTAGAGGCAGAACCAGTTTTTATCTGACCACAATTTAAGGCCACTGCTAAATCTGCAATCGTACTGTCTTCTGTCTCACCACTACGATGTGACATAACCGAAGTATATCCATTACGAGTTGCCATTTGAACTGCCTCAATTGTTTCAGTTAATGAACCAATTTGATTTACCTTAACCAAAATAGAATTAGCAGTATTCTCCTCAATTCCTCTAGCTAAACGTTTTGTATTTGTTACAAATAAATCATCTCCAACCAATTGAACTTTATCACCCAAACGCTCAGTAGCTAATTTCCATCCTAACCAATCATCCTCTGCTAATCCATCTTCAATGGAAATAATTGGATATTTAGAACACCATTCTTCCCAAAATGCAACCATTTCTTCAGAAGTACGCTCCTCACCTGTAGATTCAAAAACGTATTTACCATTTTTATAAAATTCAGAAGATGCTGCATCTAAAGCAATATATACATCTTCACCTGGAGTGTAACCAGCTTTTTTAATAGCTTCAATTACAACCTGAATAGCTTCTTCATTAGAACCTAAATTTGGAGCAAAACCTCCTTCATCTCCAACGTTTGTAGACATTCCTCGAGATTTTAAAACTTCTTTCAAATGGTGAAATATTTCAGTCCCCATACGCAATCCATGAGAAAAAGAAGTTGCACCAAAAGGCATAACCATAAACTCTTGAATATCAATCAAATTATCTGCATGTGAGCCTCCATTCAATATATTCATCATAGGAACAGGCATTGTGACTGCACCTACACCTCCAATATATTGATACAAAGACATTCCAGCTTCATCAGCAGCAGCTCTAGCAACTGCTAATGACGTTCCTAAAATAGCGTTAGCTCCTAAATTAGATTTGTTCTCAGTTCCATCTATTTTCAATAACAATTGATCGATCGATTTTTGATCATAAACATGTTTACCAACCAAAGCATCAGATATAATAGTATTCACATTATTAACAGCCTTAAGAACACCTTTACCCATATATACATTCTTATCTCCGTCACGTAATTCAACAGCTTCATGAATACCTGTTGAAGCACCAGAAGGAACCGCTGCTCTTCCAAGAACTCCATTGGAAGTATAAACATCGACCTCAACTGTAGGATTTCCGCGGGAATCCAAAATTTGTCTTCCAACAACCTTTGTAATTAAACTCATATTAATTTTTATATTTATGCATATTATCAATAAACTGATCAAAAAGATACCTTGAATCATGAGGACCAGCAGAAGCTTCAGGATGATATTGAACTGAAAAAACAGGTTTATTTTTTATCTCAATACCAGCAATTGTATCGTCATTCAAATGAATATGTGTAATTGCAACATCAGAATTAGCAGCAACACTTTCTTTAGAAACAACAAAACCATGATTTTGCGATGTAATCTCTCCTTTACCTGTTTTTAAATTCTTAATTGGATGATTTATTCCTCTATGTCCATTAAACATTTTTTCAGTTTTCAAACCTTGACTTAATGCCAAAACTTGGTGACCCAAACAAATTCCAAAGATCGGTTTATTTTGTGCAACAATCTCTTTAACTAACGCAATTGTATCTGTCATTACTGCAGGATCACCAGGACCATTTGACAACATAAAACCATCAGGATTAAATGCATTCATTTCAGAAACAGGAGTGTTCATTGGAAAAACCTTAACATGACAACCTCTAGCAACTAAACAATTAACAATACTATTTTTTACTCCTAAATCTAATAAGGCAACTTTTAAAGAAGGATTTTCAGAAGAACTTTCATATGATACTTTTGTAGAAACTCTTGAAGATAACTCTAATCCAGCCATTGATGGAACTTCTTTTAGTTGAGATTTTAAAGATTCAACATCTAAATTATCAGAAGAAATAATAGCATTCATTGCACCTTTACTACGTATATGACGAACTAAAGCACGAGTATCTACATCCGAAATACCTACACAAGAATTAGTTAACATCATAGTTTCTAAAGAACCATTTGCAGAAGTTCTAGAAAACACTTCAGAGTATTTTTTAGTTACTAATCCTGAAATCTTAATAGAATCAGATTCACTTTCGCCATCTTGAACACCATAATTTCCAATATGTGGTGTATTCATTATTAAAATTTGTCCTAAATAAGATGGATCAGTAAAAACTTCTTGATAACCAGTCATACCAGTATTAAAAGCTATTTCACCGGTAGTTGTACCAACCTTACCAACAGCATAACCGTTGTAAACAGTGCCATCTTCCAACAAAAGAATAGCAGGTAATCTTTCCTCCATAATTATAATTTATACAAAAATAAAAAATCAATTTTTAACTAGATCTAATCCAACCAAAATTCAATTAACAAATTGAGTAGGTTCTTAACAATACGAAATAAAAAAAGGGTGACCTAAGCCACCCTTTAACTATAAATTTAAAGAAAATTATTCTTCAGTAGATGTTTCTTCAGCTGAAGATTCAGTAGATTCAGAAGTAGATTCTTCTGAAGTAGCTTCAGGAGAAGTTGTTTCTTCAGTAGCAAGCTCTTCAACAGAAGATTCAGTAGAAACAGCAGAAGCTTTTGCGCCAGCTGGTTTTCTAGATCTTCTTGTCGTAGTTTTCTTAGGAGCTTCGTTAGCTAACATTAACTCATTAAAATCTACTAATTCAATCATACACATTTCAGCGTTATCCCCTAAACGGAAACCTAAACGAATAATACGTGTATAACCGCCATTTCTTGTAGCAACTTTTGGTGCAACATCTCTAAACAGAGCAGAAACAGCTTCTTTATTTTTCAAATAACTAAATACTGTTCTACGTGAGTGTGTAGAATC
>Ga0114962_10002108_pt1 | contig 16846 bp, 20 predicted proteins | sample C_130820_MF_Meta_FD_87017 | JGI IMG/M metagenome (GOLD analysis project Ga0114962, IMG submission 87017) | Freshwater microbial communities from Lake Croche, Canada to study carbon cycling - C_130820_MF_MetaG | ecosystem: Environmental > Aquatic > Freshwater > Lake | place: Lake Croche, Canada...
CTGTTGATACAGGTCTAGCAGTATATCAATATCTATTGCCAGCACAAAGCAAGTAATGACTGAGCCAGTTCAAGACAACCTAACTGTCAAGCAAAACGACTACGCTGTGTTCCTTCCGGCCATCAGCGGGTTTTATGCCACGTTTATTGGCAAGCAAAGGAATGAACCTTATGTGGATCCGGCTAGACTTCCTCAGGGCCTTACGGATATGGAGCAACTTAACTGGCTCAACAGTACAAAAGCCCTTTTCCCCTACAAGTGGTCACTATACTCAGGTGGACATGCAAATCTTGACCTTAATAAACAAGACTGGTCCGAAGACATGGTACGGAACAGAGAGCCTGGCACGTTCATCCTCGGTGACTCAGGTGGTTTCCAAATTGCTAAAGGTTTGTGGGAAGGCAATTGGAAAGCCAACTCAGGTTGTGCCAAGGCTCAAAAAAAGCGTGAACTAGTTTTCAATTGGTTAGATAATGTATCAGACTATTGCATGACTCTTGACATTCCAACTTGGGTTATACATGATAAAAAGGCCAGTGCCGCATGCCAGATCACCACACTACAAGAAGCAGTAGACGCTACCAAATACAACAATGAGTATTTTATGAAACACCGAAAAGGTGTACAGAATGGTGGTACCAAGATCCTAAATGTGTTGCAAGGTGATAACCATACGTCGGCAGACCAATGGTATGAGACCATGAAGGATTACTGCGATCCTGTCAAGTACCCAGACACACACTTTGACGGTTGGTCAATGGGTGGACAAAATATGTGTGATGTACACCTAGTGCTTCGCAGACTGGTAGCACTACGCTATGACAATTTACTACAACAAGGTGTCCACGATTGGATGCACTTCTTGGGAACCTCCAAACTGGAGTGGGCTGTTTTATTAACTGTAATCCAAAGGGCCGTAAGAAAATATGTCAATCCAAACTTCACAATCTCGTTTGACTGCGCCAGCCCGTTCCTTGCAACAGCAAACGGACAGGTCTACTTTGAAAATATCTTTGAACACGACTCCAAGTGGTCGTATCGCATGGCTCCTTCAGCCGACGACAAAAAGTATTCCACAGACACACGCAAGTGGGGAACAGGCGTAGTAGCCGATGGCATCTATCCACGTTGGGAAGATAGCCCCATAAGCGACTTGTTAAAGATGAAAGATATTTGCATCTACAAGCCCGGCGATCTAAACAAGATTGGCAAAGAAGGCAAAACAAGTTGGGATAGTTTCTCGTATGCTTTGCTCATGGGACATAATGTTTGGATGCATTTGACAGCAGTACAGGAAGCCAATCGACGTTTTGATGCAGGAGAACATCCTGCTATGATGCGTAGGTCTGGTGGAGACTATGCCAAATTTGAAGACATTGTGGAAGCAATCTTTGCGGCACCAGATCGCGAAACTAGTGAAGCCATTATCGAAATGTACGATACATATTGGATGGAGATTGTGGGTACCCGTGGATTCAAAGGGAAGAAAACCAAAAATGCTAGAACACAATTCAATGCATTGTTTGAATTCGAAGAAACTGAGACTGTACAACCAAATGATGATAGTGTACAATTAGACATATCAGCATTAGATCAATTAGAGCATGAACAGACCTGAACACGACAACGTTGACTTCTTTGTAGGCATCGAAGTAGAACGTACACCTGCATTTGGCAAGAGAACTTTGTTTGTTGTGGGTTGGCAACCCACAGTTGAAATTATCAAAATTATTGCGGAAAACAATTCATACACAGACAACACCAAGCATATTGAACACATCTTCTTTGGTGCCAATCACAGTTTTCATCCTGCCAACAGACTAGAGTGGCAACGTTGGGAAAGCATGATCGAACCATTCTTGCAGGATGGTCACTTGTGTAGTTTGGACATTCCAATCACGCACGTGGACGAGTTTCACGATGGACCACTTTGTGACTACAGAAACTTTGTTCCGCAAATTCGAGTAAGTCTACCCTATACAAAGTTATGGAATTACAATACAATGTTAAAAATAGATGACAAGGATTTTGCGGCTACCAATCCCGGTGTTTGGTGTCACAGTCTGCACGGTCTAATGAGCCGTGATGCATTTACTTCATGGGATGATTACAAACAGGATCAAAAGTTATGAACCAGCGAGATCAAGCACTAACAGAGCAACGTGAAAGAATCATGAGCCAAGCAGAACGTAAAATCTGGGTCACATTCCGCAAAGAAGGAATACATTGCTATCCTGCGGCTGCCACTGATCCTGCATTAGCAACCGGTGACGAGTATGATGTGAGTTTTTTAGGCACGCCACATCGTCACATATTTCATTTTAGAGTGTGGATTGATGTGTTACACAATGATCGTGACATTGAGTTTATTCAATTCAAGCGTTGGTTAGAAAACTTGTACAAGGCGGGCATCCTGCAACTGGATTACAAAAGTTGTGAAATGATGGCTGATGACTTGTATGCTGAAATTGCCGCACGGTATCCAGATCGTGCGGTATGGATTGAGGTTGCCGAAGATGGTGAGAACGGTGCCTTGATCCGATATGAACTTTCTCACCCTAGTCATTCAATTAAAATTTAAGGAAATAAAATGGCCAAGCCATCACTCAAATCCAATCCACGTGTGGCTGAGATCTTTAATGATCTAGAAGTATTCTTGGAGTTCTGTCAGGACTATGGATATCGGTTTAACGAATCGGACCTGTATAACTTCAAGAGTTATGCATGGCAACAGTTCAACAAGTGGCACGCGGGCAAGAATGCCAAGAACATGTGGAACGAAGATGCTCGTAGATTTGCTGGAAGATTTTAATCTATAACCAAGTGGTCACTTGACATGATATTACTCCGGTAACACAAGGAACTTGATGCAGTTTGATAGATTGAGTACTGGTCAAAATTTACAATAAATTTAAATTCTAAAAACTATATGCAAATCTATTTTCCTAACTTTAAATCTAAACAAGGTTGCATTGGAACCTTTGATTATCTTCTAGCGTCACGAGAGTCACAAAAACACAACGTTATCTATAATTCAGATTTAAATCTTGAGGACTTGAGTCACCTGCCAGGCGGAACTAAGGACATTAACAATACTGACTTGTCGGTAACCGATGATTGGTATTCGTTTCTTGGATATGTTGTTGAAAATTTTTACAAGTCAAATGCTCAACTGTTTCAAGATCTATATGTGCTTTGGAAATTAAAATCTAAAACTAACGGAAAATTTGTCGAAATTGGCACAGCCTACCCAACCGGACTAAACAACACCTGGATGATGGAATCTCAGTTGGGATGGTCTGGTGCTTTAGTTGAGCCAAATCCATTTTTTCATCGACTGATTCAAAATTCTAGATCGTCGCGGCTGGAACCCAAGGCTATACACTCCCAATCAGGAATATTGATAGAAATGGATATTCCTAACAATTTTCATCCTGGTGCTGGAATAACCATCGATAACGAAATCAAAGTTGGTGCAGTTATTAATGATTTGGAAAAAATTACAGTACAAACTATTTCACTTGTAGATTGTTTAGCAAAATATCAAATAAGTTTAGAGTTTGATTACCTATCTTATGACACAACTGGAAACGTTTCTGACATTCAAAATATCAAACAGATGTTAGAATATGGATATCAGCCTAAAATTATTACAGTTGGACATAATTATAAAAGTCATAGACCTGCGTTGCTTGAAATGCTACAATTATTCGGCTACGTTAGACAATATGAACATTTAAGCAAGTGGGATGATTGGTATTACCATACATCGTTAAAGGAAAATCAATGAGAAAACTATTTTACATGGGCCTGGAAAGTTATGAAGCCCGCTATACACTACAACTCACAGAGTGGAATCGGCGTGTGTTTGATCGCAGAGGCCTTGATGTTGTGTATGTGCCAGGCACCACAATAGACAACACACAGGCCATATCAGTTGGTCAGGTGTTGGATGCACATGGTCGCAGTTATTTCTCTATGAGTCAAATGATGAACTTGGTTCAAATGATGAAGAATGGCGATGTCACAGGCGAGGATGTGATCTACTTTGAAGACATGTTTCAGCCTGGCTTTGAAAGTCTTGGCTACATCATGAACCAGGTTCCACAAGAACAATGTCCCAAAATCTATGTTCGTTGTTTAGCCCAGGCCATCGACCCTGATGACTTTGTGCATGTTTGGGGCATGGCAAAGTGGATGAACTTGTATGAGCAAATGATCAATGAAATGGTGGCTTTCTCGGGGGGTGCAGTATTGGCAACCAATGAAGAAATGGTTGCCCACATGCAAATCGCAGGATGGACTGCCCCTATCTACAACATATCAGGCCTTGCATTTGGAAAAGCAGAAGTTCTTGAGCGTGTTGGCGGTAAAGAAAATATTAAACCGTTTGCAGAGCGTCCACGACGAGTTGGGTTCGCGGCTCGTTTCGATCAAGAGAAACAACCTGGCTTCTTTATGGACCTTATTGAGATGTATGGTGAACTTACCACGGAGCCATGTGAATTTGCAATATACTCAGGCGGACCTTTGCGAAGCAACAACCCAGAGTATGTTGCTCGTGCCCGCCGTATGGAGGCAGAGGGGCAACTCAAAATCTTCGATAACATAAGCAAGAACGAATACTACGCTCACCTTAACAATACTCGTGTGCTGTTCAATTGTGCTCTACAAGATTGGGTCTCTAACACAGTTTCCGAGGCTGACACTCTTGGCTGTAATGTGCTATACCCTGCTTATCGCTCATTCCCTGAAACTTTTTCTAATGACCCTAATCGACTTTATGTACCTTGGAGTATAGACGATGCCTATCACAAAATGTGTAATCTTTTGCAGACTCCTCATCACAACATGGGCCTTATTAGTGATTGGAATAATGGCACTGTTGATCGGATTATTAATATTATTACCGGTCAGGGTCATCAGTGGGATCGTTCGGGCTCTCGCTATCGAGATCATGTGCCGCATGAAAAATACCAAGTTGTAAAGATTGAATCATGATTGTAGTCACAGGAGCCTCGGGCTATATTGGCGGACAAATTGCATTAAAACTGGCTGATGCTGGTCAAAAAGTATTAGGCATTGATCTAAGACTCCCGCATAGTGGCTTAACTTCGGCATTTGCAGACTTTGTACAGGGCGACTTTGCTGGAGAAGAAGCACTAGGTAAAATATTCAAAGCACAACCCACCTCTATTATTCACTGTGCAGGTACCAGTCTTGTGGGCCCCAGTATTGCCAATCCTGCTGAATATTACAATAACAACTATGTCAAGACCAAACAACTGTTGGATCATTTGATACAGCACAAAATCAACGCTAGATTTATTTTTAGTAGCAGTGCCGCAACATACGGCAATCCTATCATGACTCCTGTACAAGAAATTGATCCTACTGAACCAATCAGTCCATATGGCGAAAGCAAGTTGATGACGGACTGGATGTTACGCAGTTATCAACAGGCCTATGGGCTGGACTTTGTTTCGTTCCGTTACTTCAATGCCTGTGGTGCCGACAATCAAGCACGGCATGGGCAAGCACCTGGTGCTACTCACATCGTTGCTAGACTTTTGGAAAGTGTCCGTGATGGTCAAGACTTTGTCATATATGGTACAGACTACGAAACAGCAGATGGTACCTGTGTTCGTGATTACATACACGTGGAGGATTTAGCCACTGCTCATATTATGGCCATTGATCGGGCTGTCAAGTCCGACATATACAATCTAGGAACCAATCAAGGGCACAGCAATTTACAAGTACTCACAGCGGCATCGGTTGTGTTGAAAAAAGACATAGCCTATTTGCATGGCCCAAAACGTGTAGGAGATCCGGTTCAATTGGTTGCTGACGCTGGTAAATTTATGACCGCAAGCACATGGCAACCACAATTTGGATTGACAGATATTATTCAGCATGCATGCACTTGGTACAATGTATAAGCCATTGCTTGATATATTGCCTGGTGCCAGTAAAAAAATTATACAAATCAGTAGTCAACATCCGGAGGATATTCTAAAGCGATTGAATCAGATTACAGGCCCAGTTGATACTGTGCTACTCAGCAATGGTGACGTTTGGCGGTATTTTGACGTAAGGAAAAAAATATTTGATCATCCCAATTTACAAAATAAAAATGTATTTTTACAAACATTGGGATATGCAAATATCAAAGTCAATGATAGATGCTGGGAAATATCGTACCCATTATTTTATTGGACAAGACAGCAGTCAACTGTTGAATATGTTGTCAAAACAAGTGGTTTAAAATATGGATTTAGTTGTTTAAATAACAGCAACAATATGCACCGAACAATATTGGGTTATCGATTATACGAAAATAATCTGTTGAGTGATATTATTTTTTCACAAAGTATACTTGACAACGGCCATGCAATTATTCGAGCCAGTCAAGATGCAAAAATTTTAAATCTTCAAAATTTTGAAGAGTATAGAGATTTATTACCGATTCGATCTCAAATGGAAAATATTCCAGAAGGACAAAAATTTAGAGGTTATCATAATCGTGCTGTACCAACACATCCAGCCTATACTCAGGCATATTGTAATATTGTAACCGAGTCTGAATGTGAAGAATATCCCTATTCAAGAAATATCAATTTGCCTGTGGTTACAGAAAAAAGTTATAAGCCATTGCGAGCTGGACAGATTCCTATCATGCTGGCTGCTCGTGGGCATATTGCTTATTTTAAAAGTTTGGGATTTGAAATGATGGAGGATCTCATGCCCGAAGGATATGACCAAATGAATGTCTTACAAAAAATTACCTCTATTGTTGCAATTGTATCCAAAGGCACCGAATTTATAGAAGACTTTTATTTTGGCCACTTGAGAGAAATTCGGCACAACTACAAACTTGTAAATAGCAACAAAGTTGAACAATTGATATTACAAAATATCAAAGATATATTATGAAAAAAAAGCTACCGATATCAAATACACACAACACCGGCTTAAATCAGGACCTGCATCAACAACTTTACATATTTTTCAATAACTTGATACGCAAAATCAATCCTAGAGATTACTTCTGGGATTACAAATCAGGAAATCCTGTTCCTTACATTGTATTTGATAATTTCTTACCCGAGCATTTGTTTGATCTGATATCTCAGGAACCCAACAAAATACCCGATCATACCTGGAATGACTTTACACGTAACGGCAGCCATATGAAAGAATGCAAATCGGTGATAGACGCTCCGTTGCTGCACACACTGGTCAATTGTTTTAACTCGGGTGTGTTTGTTGACTGGCTAGAACGTTTGACTGACCATAAAAAATTAGTGCCAGACCCGCACCTGATAGGCGCCGGAGTAAGCAAGACTTTTAAAAATTCCAGTTTAAAATTACATACCGATTTTAATTGGAACGATGAGTTGGCTCTCAACCGTGCATTAAGTTTAATACTGTACATTAACCCGGTATGGGAAGAAGCCTGGCAGGGCGATTTAGAGTTTTGGGACTTCGATCGTAAAAAAATTGTACAATCCATCTCTCCAAAGCCCAATAGGTTACTAATATGGAACTATGATCCAAGGTTAATCCACGGATACCCTATTCCACTAGAGTGCCCTGAAGATCAAGCTCGTCTGACTCTTCGCATGTTCTATTTTCAAAGTGATGGCAAACCCAGAGAAGAACCGCATCGAAGTCTGTATTGGTGGGACGAAATCAAAAAACAACCACTGGATGATAGGACACAAAAATGACCAAAATAAACGAATCAAAGTATTATGATGTGGATTTTTGGTATACCCAAATTGATAAACATGGCGGAAATGTACATGATTATGGCAAACAATACTATGCATATCAGCTGTTTGAAAAGTTGGTGGCAAAGCTGACTGACATGCCCGATGAAGGATATATCGTGGTGTTGGGCACACACAACTGTGTAAGTTTTGATTTATTATGTTCTACATTTGGAAAAGATAGATGTATTGGATTTGACATTGCCAATCCAACCAATCATCCACAGGTCAGAGTAGACAACATATTAAACGTCATCGAAGATCTACCCATTGCTTTTGTGCATAATGATGTTGGAAATTTTTCATTTACACCAATTGCCAAACTGCATGCACAGATATGGGCCGCAAAAAATGTTGTACCAGGTGGATACTTTTTAGGAAGAAACAATTATAACAAAGCAAAACTGCCACTGGAGCATGTTATGGAACGACATGGATTTACCAATGCTAATTTGTCAACACTAACCGGAATAGTTGATTTAAAAGACATTGCCACAGACGTGATCGAAGGTCATATGTTATCTAAAAAAACTGGTATGAAAGAATATTATTAATGACCAATTATTGTACCGATCAATGGTTGGTTGTAAAGTATCCTGGAGGGTCTGGTGGTAAATTTGTTACTACTTGTTTGTTTTTATTTGATAAAGTAGCACACTGGCATGGAATAAACAGTCAACAGGCAACTGTAGATTATTTCAAAAACAGCATGTTAGATACAACAGAAGACTGGATCAATAAAGAAATAAATCATAAATGGAATTTAAATTTTTTTAGTAGGTCTCATGACAGAAACAACAATTTAACTGAACAAGAATTTAACAATTTAGTAGACGATAACGGGTCTAAATATTTTAAAGAGTGTTGGAATAGTGGACTGGATATAGTTGACTATTGGAGCAAGCCAACTCTTCCAAAATTTTGGAAAAATGCCAAATCTTTTTCATTGGTAATAGACGATAACGAAATCTACAAAAATCTTGTGATGACTAAATTGTTTAAAATAGATTACAAGAGAAATGTTATAATCAGTCTACTAGATGACCACAGAAATATCAAAAGAGATAAACATAAACAACACGCAGAATTGTTCAACAATCAATTTGAATTTCCGTTAACCGACATTGATGATTTTTTTGAAAATGTAGTTAAAAAGAAATCTTGGGCCATTGGGTGGAACACTTTTGCACCCAACGATGATGAATTTACAATAAAAATTTCAGAATTGGTAAATCACAATGCCTTTATACAAAAGTTTCAATGGTTTGAAGATTATTACAAACAAAAAATACCGGTCAGGTACATAACAGAATTACATAACACATGGAGTGCAGCAAATGAGCAACAACAAGAATACTTTAATAGTTCCAGATAGAAAAAAATTAGCCTACGGCGGTGCAGAAGCTGTTGTTGCCTCTGGATTTGTTGAATTGGTCAATCAACTGTCTAAGACTGCATTGGATGAACAATGCTTAACAAGCACATCTATACAAGATGAATTTGTTGCACGGTATAGACCGTGGATCGAATCCACTAAACTTAATCAAGTTATAGGCCTAGATCAATTTCCTGTAGCAGCGTACACCAACGGCGCAACAGAAGGATTTGATAAATTTTATCTGAAAAATCACACACGCAGATTTAGATGTTTACGTGGCGAGTATATGTATCACATGGCATCTTGGAGAAACTACTTTCCCGGTTGGCAGTATATTGATGATTGCCCGTTAGACAAAAATGATGCTGTGGTTATAAGTTTGCCATTCTCTGACATAGGTCAAGAGCATGGCCGCACACGAGAAATTTTAGACACTTGCAAACAGTTGAATATTCCGGTACTGTTAGATTGTGCGTATTTTGGCCTGTGTGGCGATATGCAATTTGATTTTACCCATCCTGCTATCACTGACGTAACATTTAGTTTAAGTAAGTTTATGCCTGTGGCGCATCTACGCATTGGTATAAGATTTACCCGCACCGACGATGATGACAGCTTATTAGTAAGTAATAAAACCTTGTATACAAATAGATTAGGTGCCGCGGTTGGAATAGCTATCATGAATCATTTTGATCCAGACTATATCTACAATGCATTTAGACCAAATCAATTAAAACTCTGCGAAGATTTAAAAATCACACCAAGCAAATGTGTAATTTTTGGTATAGATTATACTAATACATATCCAGAATATAATCGAGGTGGAGTCAGTAATCGATTAAGTTTGGCAAAACATCTTGAATTAAAATTATCAACTCATTGACAACTACCTAAATGCCCGTTACAATAGTCACAAGACTGGTCATCCTCAACCCTAACTCGGAGAACTAAATTGACAGATAAAAACAACACAGCCCCAGCAGGCGACGGCAGATACAAAGAAGCATATCTAGCAGATGCCATTCGTCTCAAGATGCGACGTGACAACAAACGTTTTTGGGCCGGGGACAACATCAGCGAGTATGTGGATGAAGCAACAAAGTCACAACTGATTGATGAAGCCACTGTGGCGTTTGAACGAGTATTAGACACACTATTGATTGACAGAGAAAATGACCCAAACTCTCAAGGTACGGCTCGCCGGTTGGCAAAGATGTACTACAATGAAATTATGGCTGGTAGGTATGAGGAATCGCCAGATGCAACGGCTTTCCCAAATGACACAAGCGGAGCATACGAAGGCATGTTGGTTGTGCGTAGCGAGCTTAAGAGCATGTGTAGCCATCATCATCAACCTGTTACAGGTGTTGCTTATATTGGAATCATTGCTGGCGCCAAACTCATTGGTCTTTCGAAGTACACTCGCATTGCACAGTGGTGTGCCAGACGTGGAACCCTTCAAGAAGAACTCTGCATGGATATCGCTCGTGAAATCGGGACAGCAACTGGATCCAAGGATGTGGCCGTTTATATTCAGGCTACCCACGGATGTTGCGAGAATCGTGGTATTATGGCTCATAGTAGTCTTACCCAAACTACCGTACTCCATGGAGCCTTTAAAGCAGATCAAAGCGTGAAGAAGGAATTCTTTGACAACATCAAACTACAACAGGACTTTGCACCGCGATGATTAGTTACGCAACTCTAAAGGCCGCCCAGGAAGGCAAAGTGGCACCTTGGACCAACACAGTGCCCGAACTCAGCAATGCCCATATAGCAGTATTTCGCGACGCTTATCCTGTGGCACAAGGACATTTACTATTTGTACCACGTGCCAATACCGATGAATCAATCGTGGTGGCCATGGGCATGGCCCTGTTGACTGGTCGCCAGATGGTGCAGAACAATCAATGTGATGCATTTAATATTGGATTGAATGCAGGAGTTGCCGCCGGACAGACTGTGATGTATCCGCATGTGCATCTGATACCAAGGATGCACGGAGATACTGCTGATCCCGTTGGTGGTGTGCGTGGTGTCATACCCGGGCAGGCCAACTACAAAACCAATACCTATCATCAGCCATGACCTTACCATTACAAAAGAGTCTTAAAGACGTGTCAACAGCACCTGCCGATTGTGTGAAAGACCCACTTAAAGACCAGTTGATAAACTCTATTATAAAAACTATAACTATTGAACAATTAGACAATGATTCGGTGGTGCCGCATTATATAAAACGCTATCGCGAGTGGATGGAAAGTACTCAAAATAATTGTGTTATCGGCCTGGACAATTTTCCCAGTGTGAACTATTCCCAAGGCACAACAGAAAGTTTTGATAAATTTTATCTGCGCAATCATCAACGCAGATTTCGTTGTTTCCGTGGCGAATACTTGTACCACGAACTGACCTGGCAAAACCTGCACTACAACTGGGCTTATCTTGATGATCAAGAGATACAGGCTAATGATGCCGTGGTCATAAGTTTTCCTTTTGCTGATACCGGTAATCAAAAACACACCAAACAACTACTGGACCAATGCGCTGATTTGGGTGTACCTGTATTGATAGATTCTGCTTATTTTGGCATTTGTTCAGGATTTGATTTTGATTTTGGACATCCTGCAATCACTGATGTTGCAATGAGTCTGAGCAAATCATTTCCGGTAAATGGCATGCGCATTGGTATAAGATTTAGCAAACACACAACAGATGGCCTGAATATCTATCACAACACGCACTATGTCAACCGGTTCGGTGCCGCAGTGGCCATACAGTTGTTTAATCATCAGTCTCCTGATACACTTTTTACTCAGTACCGAGATCAACAGATAGCATGGTGCTATCAATATAATCTAGTGCCCAGCAATTGTGTGATTTTTGGGTTGGATCATCATCATCAGTACAACAATCACAATCGGGGTAGCGCAGATACCAATCGAGTTTGTTTTGCTAAATTTTTCAACAAAGGTGCCTTGCCATTATGACATGGCTAACAGGTGGACATGACAACTGGTTTTCGATATCACTAGAAGACCCCAGTTTTCAACTGCAATTCAATCGTCGAGCCCAGATATTGTATTCAGAATTTACTCAAGCGGCAGATGTTGCTGTGCGTTTGTTGTATCAAGACTGGAAACATCGGCCATTATACCTTGCCATGAGTGGTGGCATTGATAGTGAGTTTGTGGCTGATGCCTTGTGTCGAAATAATATTCCCTTTATCCCGATTATTTTAAAAATTGAAAATTTTAATTGCCATGAATCTTGGTATGCTGAGTATTGGTGCTATCAACATCATGTTCGACCCGTAATACTTGAATACTCTATGCCAAAATTTCTTGACTCTATGGTTAGATTTTTTCCAGTACTGACCAAAATAAAACACAGTGCGCAGACACCTATGTTGATAATTTACGATTGGGTCACACAGCAAAACGGACATTGTATCTACGGTGCCGGTGATATTAATCTTGAAGAAAATCAATTTTATTGTAGTGGTTTAGATTTTATCAGCAACATTATCTACCAAGGGCGCCATCCTACAGCATTTTTCATGTACACCGCCGAACTGGCCTTGAGTTATATCTCAAAATTTAATATTGTTCATAACGAGCAATATAACAAGTTGAGTTTTTATGGTGTATCACCAAGACCAAAAATTGATTATGCCTCTAATTTGCATAATAATGCAGACTTTATCGCCCTGCAGTCAAAATTACATTATGTATGCAACTACCCAAGCAATTACAATCCATGTTATTGGTATGGCACACAAGAACAAATTATACAAAACTTACAACCATAAATTTTTTTCCAGCGGCCTTTGGCTTCATCCCGCTTTACAAACTCTGCCAGTCTATGCTATAATCTAACATAGGAGAATTAACATGGCAAAATTTTACTCAACAAAACATTACGGGCATAACATTGGCCTGTCAGCAGTATTCCGTCAACCCAACGCAGATCACAGTCACTGTCATTTGCTACACGGTTACAGTCTGGCATTTACATTCACATTTGGATGTGACCATCTAGATGATAAAAATTGGGCGGTGGATTTTGGCGGACTTAAACCGCTGAAAGCATGGCTGGAAGATCACTTTGATCACAAGATGGCGTTGGATAAAAGTGATCCACACTTGTCCAAATTCCAAGAACTTGAAGCATTAGACCTAGCAGAGATTAGAATCTTTGACGGAGTCGGTGTAGAAAAGTTTGCCGAACATGCGTTTAACTTTGCCGACGCACTGATACGTGAAAAGAGTGGTGGTCGTTGTTATTGTGTGCGAGTTGAGTGTGCAGAACATGGTGCCAACAGTGCTATCTACGAAGGTTAGAATTTATATTACCTGATAATTTACGCACATAAATATTTTTTCAATGACACACGAATTTAAAATTTCTGCCTTGATTCCCACTAGGGGGCGCACTACTCCACTTGAGACATCAATCAAGAGCTTAATTGAAAAAGCGGACCGCCCTGAAACCATCCAAGTTTTGATTGCGTTTGACAACGACGATGTCAAGGGTACCGCATACTTTCAAGAAACTATACAACCTTGGATGGACAATAACAACGTTAACTATACTGTATTGAGTATGAATCGTTTGGGTTATCAAAATCTAAATGTCTACTACAACAAGTTAGCCGAGTACTCCAATTCAGATTGGATCATGGGCTGGGGAGATGACTCGATTATTGAAACCAAAGGCTGGGATACCAAGATTGCCGAACACGATGGTGAATTCAAACTGTTAAAAGTTCACACTCACAACGAACATCCTTACAGTATATTTCCTATTATCCCTAGAGCCTGGTACGAATTACGGAAAACATTCAGTACACATCAAATGCCCGATGCTGAAATTAGTCAAATTGCCTATCTATTAGATATTGTTGAAATAATTGATGTTACAGTAACACATGACCGCGCCGACTTAACTGGTAATAATCGCGATACCACACATCAAAATCGCGTGAGTTTTGAGGGCAACCCATCTGATCCTAGAGATTTTCATCATATAGACAACAACGCCCGACGCATGCGAGACTGCGAGACCATGGCTGAATATATCAGAGATCAAGGTGGTAACACTTCTTTTTGGGAAGGTGTTTTAGCTGGCACACAAGATCCCTGGGAGAGACTAAAAACTAACGATATAAACGGTCAAATGGTACAGACAAGAATTACTTACTCGTAGGATTACAAATATGAACAATAATGAATTATACCGAGCAATAAAAACAATCAGACGAGTAGAACAAGTTGTTGCCAAGATATACCCCACTGACAAAATTAAAAGTCCGGTACATCTGGGCATTGGACATGAAGCAATTCAAGTGGGCGTGTGCGCACACTTGCAAAAACAAGATGTTGTGTTTGGCTACTACCGAAGTCATTCACTGTACCTGGCCAAAGGTGGTGACCTCAATGCCATGATGGCCGAACTGTATGGAAAAATCTCTGGTTGTGCTCATGGATGGGGCGGCAGCATGCACCTGGTTGATCTTGAACACAACGTGATGTCCACCACGGCTATTGTGGCATCAAGTGTTCCAAATGCAGTGGGCTATGCTTATGCTCTTAAACTTCAAAAATCCAATCAGATAGTTGTTAGTTTCTTTGGTGATGGTGCCACTGAAGAAGGTGTGGTGTCGGAGAGTTGGAATTTTGCCGCGCTTAAAAAATTACCAATTTTGTTTGTGTGCGAAAACAACGAGTTGGCCATACATACCAAACGTAGTCAACGCCAGGCAGTGCTTGACATCTGTGCCCGAGCCAGGGCAAATGGTGTTCCATCAACACACATAGATGAATACAACATAGAAGCAATTTATAACACCGCCGGTGATCTTGTTGAAAAAATACGTCAGGGTGCTGGTCCGCAGTTTCTGGAAATTGCCACCAGTCGTTGGTTAGAACACGTTGGCCCCAGTGAAGATTTCAAATTGGGCTACCGCACCGCGGATGAGGTTGCTCCGTATCAAGCACGGGACCAGGTAGAAGTTCTGGGCAATCAACTTGACCCTGTGATTCGCGCACAAATTGATCAAGAGATTGAACACAAAATCGCTCAGGCGGTTGAATTTGCCGAGGCCAGTGAATTTCCGCCACCACAAGAACTGTTAAAATATGTCTACAAATAATCGATCTATATCTTATGTGGAAGCCATTCGAGAAGCCACCGCTATCGAAATGTCTCGCGATAGCAATGTTGTGCTGTTTGGACTTGATGTTGATGACCCCAAGGGCACGTTTGGCACAACCAAGGGCCTGGCTGAAGAATTTGGTGCCGACCGATGTTTTGGAACTCCATTGGCTGAAGATGGCATGACTGGCGTGGCTGTTGGCATGGCCCTGGCTGGACTGCGTCCCATACACAATCACTATCGCATGGACTTTGCGGCCTTGGCCATGAATCAACTGATCAATGTGGCTGCCAAAACACATGCCATGTCTGGCGGTGTACAAAATGTACCCATGGTGGTGCGTATGCTGATTGGTAAAAGTTGGGGCAATGGATCACAACACACCCAGAGTTTTTATCCGCTGTTTATGAACATACCCGGTATCAAGATCTGTGCGCCCAGTACACCATATGATGCAAAAGGATGTTTGGAATTTGCTGTGCGTGACAACAATCCTGTTGTCATGGTCGAGCATAGAATGCTGTACTACAGCACTGGCCATGTGCCTGAGGGTGAATTGTTGGTTGCACCTGGCAAAGCACGAGTACTTGTGCCAGGGCAGGATGTGACCTTGGTTGGTATCAGTTATCAAGCAGTAGAATGCATGCGAGCACAAAGGTATCTTGAAGATATTGGAATCAGCGCAGAAGTTATTGATCCAATTTGGTTGTCGCCTATTGACATAGACACCATCGAAGCCAGTGTACGCAGAACAAAGAATCTTGTGGTAGTTGACAATGCCTGGACTGCATGTGGTGCCGGCAGTGAAATCATTGCCAATTTGCATGAACGCCTGGGTGACACAGTCTGGCGTGCCAAACGCATGGGCTTTGCGGCAACACCATGTCCTACCACTCCTTCATTGGAAGACCACTTTTATCCCACAGGACAATCCATTGCCGCTGCCGCAAATGATCTTGTGAATGGCCATGCGCAGAATTGGTATCCAATTGCCAAGGATGAATTAAAATCTGTTGAATTCAAAGGACCGTTTTGAAAACAGCCGTGATTATTGGCGCCAACAGTGACATTGCCAAGAGCGCCATACAACTGCTACAACAATATCACATTGTGGCTGTTGGTCGAGAAACAATTGATCTTGACGATCCCACTAGTGACATGCGCATTGGCATGGTGTTGACCATGGCTGATCCAGATGTGATTGTGAATTGTGCCGGGGTGTTCGGGGACAATACCCTGGATTACGATACTGTGTTCAATGTGAATCTAAAAAGCAATTGGTCAGTGATCAATTACTACATCAAAAATCCGCCCACCAAGACTGTAAGATTTGTCATGCTGGGTTCAAGTGCTTACAAACAAGGGCGTAAAAACTTTATCTTGTACAGCGCCAGCAAGGCCGCTTTATTCAACATGTGGCAAGGCGCCAGCGAATTTGTTAACGACAATTTAAAACTGGCACTGATCAACCCAGTGCATGTGCATACCAAAATGGTTGCACACAAACCGCATCCAAATCCGGATATATGTTTGGAA
>Ga0114962_10002111_pt1 | contig 16822 bp, 29 predicted proteins | sample C_130820_MF_Meta_FD_87017 | JGI IMG/M metagenome (GOLD analysis project Ga0114962, IMG submission 87017) | Freshwater microbial communities from Lake Croche, Canada to study carbon cycling - C_130820_MF_MetaG | ecosystem: Environmental > Aquatic > Freshwater > Lake | place: Lake Croche, Canada...
AGATATCTCATTCATTTCAAATTTTGTTATCATGTTTCTTGTCATGAATAAAAACCTCTAAATCTTCAGGAGTTCCTAATCCCCACATCTTATCTACATCATAAGTCACTATCTTTTTATCATCTAATATGGCTTCATTGAAAACAGGACATACATAAAATTCATTGTTCACACGTATGTTCTTTGAAATCATCTGCTCTGCATACTTAACATAATCCTTGCCATGCTTCCAATAATATATTCCAACAGTAGCTATATCACTAATTGGATTCTTCTCTGCTACTTCTTTTACAAAACCATTATCCAATCTTGCATAACTCCACTTCGGATGATTTGATTTAAATGTTAAAATGCCACCGTCATTCGATGAAACATTAGATAAAAAATCAAAAGAATTCCATTCAACATATTGATCACTGTTCGCAATGACTAAAGGCTGATCATTGTTAATCATCTCTTTAGCCAATAGAGTCGTACATGCCGCTCCCTCTGTCACTCCATTGACAACAACAATACTACAATTAAAAGCAATTTCATTCAAAACACGTAATAAATCGTATTTTTTAAAATGTTCTTCCTGAACAATAAAAATGTAATTTCCAGATATGTTTAAATTGTCTACAACAGTTTGTATCATAGATCTGCCAAATACATCAATCAATGGCTTGGGAAGCTTATATCCCGCATTCTCGAATCTAGAACCAGCACCTGCCATAGGAATTAAAATATTCATATTATAAAAAACCTTTCTTCTATTTCTTTGTAAAACTTCTTACTCAATTCTCTTTCTTTTTTACTATTCGACCAAGTCATGCCACTCATGAAAAACTTACCAAAATTGTTTTGAAAAAACCTGTCCTTTATACGATGTTCAAAAATGTTTTTTAGCCAACCATCGTCAGAACAAAATGAAAAAAAGTTTTCACAAAATTTTGAATTGAAAAAATTATCTAAGAAATCTTCATTCTTAATTTCATAATCATTGATCAATCTATGTGAATAAGGTGAATTTAAAATATCAATAAATCCATCCCAATTTCGAACCAATTGAACACTGCCCGATAAGTTTTTTCCGCCAACTATAAAATGAGAATGTATCACGTAATAATAAACCGATATCATTTGCCAGTAGAATGGCGATTTAATCATGTAGTTTAAAATTGGAATTCTTTTATCTGTGTTCATCCCAATGAATTCCATGTTGCGTATGAATTCATGAATAATTTTATAGTTCTTCGAAAAAGGATAAGACCAAAAACGAATCTCACTAGAAGATTTCTTTGAACAACGATTTAAATCGTATACGCTTTCATGCTCAACAAAAGATTCAAAATTTACTGTTTTGTAAATATCTTCATGATGACCATAAAAAAAATAATCACATATCAAAAAAGGACAAGCTATCTCAAAATAACTAACCCATATTTTGTGCTTATAAACAGGATTTAACACCGAACTAGATATCGTTAAATCTTGATCCAAAATGTATCTTATGTCATCTGCATTTTCAAACAATGTATCTGTTCTCGTTTTAAATACAAACGAATCATTGTCTATAAAATTTAAACCCTCATGTATAGACCTCATTTGATGGTGATAATGTCCCCAGCGATCTTGAATGTGATTAGGCTCAATCGTTTCAATAAAGTCTATATCGTGTTTAATTAAAAAACTACGAATTTCTTCGCTAATCTCTCCAACCCATGTCGATAAAAAGATTCTTTCTATGCAACCTTCAGATCTTAAATACAATAAATTCTCTAGCGTCTTTAGAAAGACCAATTCGTTTCTAATTGCACCAATGATTAAAACTGTGTTTTTTCGCTTCATAAATTTGCAAAAACAATACAAAAAGGATTAAAACCCATCGAAGATTTTGTGTCGTTAATAGAGCCACGATTATACTCTTTTCCATTTAAATCCATAGACCAAGACCAACATTTATAAAATTTGTCTTTCTCCATAATGTATCTTCTACCACCATCAGGATCAATTATCGAAAATGAACTTTCGTCATAACCATCGACAATTACATAATGCCACATTCTTTCGTCAATCCTAAGAACCACAATACAAGGTTTGTCTCTAGAAACAATATTTTTCAAACGATTTAAATCGCCATATATCAACTTTGATTGTAATCCATTTTCATTTAAAAGATCACATAAGCTATAAGGATATAATTTTTTTTCTGCTCCATAATATTTTTCAAGCTCAACTCCTTTACCATAATGTTTTAACAACATCGTTGCACACGTGTGACCACAAGTAACACCCGATGGTTGTTCTAAAACTTTAATGAAATTTATTTGATGTTTATCCGGATGAGTGTTATATCTCAAACTACAGTAAAATACACCAAAAAATAAAACCATTAAAGTTAAAAAATTTATACTTCTTTTTAAATTGGATTGTTCCATGTTCTACCTTGTTACAAATGAAAATAATGAAAACTGGCAAAATGTATCTTGGGGTGAAAATGTAACTCATGAAGAAAATAACCCAAATTATTACTTCGTGACTTATGACGACCCTCATGTCGCCGCCTATATGTATCCAATCTCAGAAATAACAAATCAACCAAAGTTCTGGACAGTTGAACAACAAAGTGAAAAAATTGAATTTGGATACCAATTCTTATTTCAAAAAATTACAACTCTAAAAGAATTTACAATTTCATTGCCTACAAATGATCAAAAAATTACATTCGGAATTCTTTGCTCTATGATGCTAGTTAAAAATAAAGAATATAGAGATTGGGCAATCAATTACCTCAATGGATCTGATAAATCAAAAGAATCTGCACTGCTACTAGAAAAAAAATTAAAAGATGCCATCTATCTCAACGATGTCTATCTTCACCCATGCTTCGCTGTCATATCAAGCGTATGTGAAGATTCGTCTTATGCCATCAAAGCTGCTCATAAATCATATATGGACGCAATAGATGCCTCTACGCCAATAAACCTTAAACAAATCGCTCAAATTGTTAACTCCCTAACTCCACTAGAAATCTCAGAAACTCTTCAGGAAATTTAATATGGTTTATTTTTTTCAAGAACAAAGAAGACTCGGAAGCATTAAAATAGGAACTTCTAGATGCCCTAAGAAAAGAATCAAAGATATCCAAACTGGAAACCCAAACAAACTTAAAATTATCGCAGTTATTCCAGGCGGACCAAAGGTTGAAGCTAGATTGCATAGCAGATTTTCAAAACATCAATGCGAAGGTGGAAAAGATTGGTTTAAGTCCGTCCCAGAAATTATGCGATATATTAAAAAAATGCAAAAAAAATATAAAAACCTATACATTTATTGATTCTAAATGTAAAATATGAGAACACTTTCAACCTCATATGAACAAGGTCTATAAAGATGCTTGAATATCATCGCGTGATACATACCGAAGCAACAAAAATTATAGACGGCGCATTATTTTACGGGCGTCCAATAAACGGTTGTATTTTAAGATCAAATGATTTTACCACCACCATAAGATTTTATTGTAATCTCTATGACTTTGAAGTCGGAAATGTCATTAGCTTCTATCCAATGAATTATAAAATTAATTTTTTTCAAGAAGAAAATAAAATCCCTGATCGTCAGTTTGAATTAAAATTTTTAATGTCTCAATTGAAAACGGCGGCAAGCAAATTCGGTATCTTTAATAGCAGCTATTGCTTCTTTCATGTATTCGAATCAAACGGAGAATACTTTAGGAATTTAGAAGGATACATAGAAGATGATCATCATGCATTAGATGGCGGATTGTATTTCCTCGATGTCCATTCAAATATTAAAAACCTATCACTCAAAGAATTCTCGAAATGGCACAAAAATACATACTCGCATCTTAGTCCTAATCAACTCTATGAAAAAATGATCGAACGATATTGTCTTTAATCAAATATAAGGAATCTATGAGAGTTTTTATAACAGGTGGTGCTGGATATGTGGGAAGTGTCCTTTGTCAAATGCTTCTTGAAAATAATTATCATGTCAAAGTCTTGGATACACTTGAATTTGGCGGTCAAGGACTCCTTCCTTTAACAAAATATAAAACATTTGAATTTGTACATGGTTCAATCCTAGATTCGACTATCATTCAAAGCTGCATCAAAGATGTTGATGCCATTATTCACCTAGCTGCAATTGTAGGATATCCTGCTTGTAAAAAAAATCCAAAACTAGCAGAAGAAACAAATGTAATCGGTACAAAAAATATCGTAAACTTTAGAAATAAAGACCAAAAACTTCTATTCGCTTCAACAGGTTCAATTTATGGCACTGTGCCAAATTATATCTGTAATGAAGATACACCAAAATCTCCAATCACTTTATATGGCGAAACAAAATCAATCGCTGAAAAAGATGTGATCGATGCAGGAAATTCAGTTGCATATCGATTCGCAACCGCATTTGGTGCTTCAAATAGAATGCGATTGGATCTTATGCCAAACGATTTTACATTTCAAGCTGTTAAAAATAAAAACCTAATCGTCTATGAACGTAATTTCAAAAGAACTTTTATCCACGTTCGTGATATGGCAAGATCCTTTTTGTTTGCATTGGAAAATTGGTCCAAAATGAAAGATGATGTCTATAACGTCGGACATGAAAATATGAACTACACTAAAGAACAAGTTGCTAAAAAAATTCTAGAATATACAAACTTTTACCTGCACTTCGCAGAATTTGCAAAAGATGAAGATCAAAGAAATTATGAAGTGTCTTATGAAAAAATTAGAAAAAAAGGATTCGAAACCATCATCTCATTGGATCAAGGAGTCCAAGAACTTATCGTTGCATCAAAATTAATTAATTTTAATAACCCATATTCAAATGTTTGATCTGAAATTTCCTATATATATTAAAGGAAATATTCATGCTCATAGAACTAAACAACTTAATTGAAAAATTTAATATAAAAATAAATGGCGTTGTCTATATCGGAGCAAACCGTGGGCAGTATATCAACGACTATCTCAATTATACAAATAAACTCGTTTGCTTTGAACCTATAAAATCAAGCTTCGAATTTTTGAAAAACTACCAGTCAGATAAAGTTAAAATATTTAATTGTGCATTAGGTGATGTCGATAAAAAAGGAACGATGTTCGTCTCTTCAAATGAAGGAAATAGCAGTTCGCTCCTAAGACCTAAACAACATTTAAACGATTATCCTAATGTTAGGTTCATTTACACCGAAGGAGTCGATGTAAAGAAACTTTCTAATTTTTCAAATGATATAGAAGGTTGTAATTATATCGATATGGACGTTCAAGGTTTTGAATATCAAATCCTAGTCGGAGCACAAGATGTCTTACAACAAATTGATTATATTTATATGGAAGTCAATCGTGATGAAACATATGAAAATAATCGACTTGTCGAAGATATCGATGAGTTTTTAGAAAAATTTGATTTTACTAGGGTCGAAACATGTTGGGCTGCAAGAACCTGGGGCGATGCCTTATATGTTCGAAAAACAAAACTATGATATCAATGAATTCAATCGGAAAGCATGGCAGATTAGGAAATCAAATGTTCCAGTACGCCAGCTTAAAAGGCATAGCTGATAATCGTGGATTTGATTGCATAATACCAGAAGGATATTATGTAAATGATAAAGATGCCAATAGACTTTTTGACGTTTTCAAAATCAATTGCAAAAAAGGATGCACAAATTTTGAAATAGTAAAAGAATCTGCTTGGTTTGATGAAAATCTATTCCAAAATTGCACAGATCAAGTTGACTTACAAGGATACTTCCAATCAGAAAAGTATTTTCGAAATATTTCTTCATTAATCAAAAAAGAATATCAATTTAAAGATCAATTTGATTGCCCAAATTTTGACTATGTGACCATACACGTAAGAAGAGGTGACTATGTGCATCAACCACAGAATCATCCTGTAAGCTCATTTGAATATTATTCACGTGCCAAAGATTGCTTTAAACAAGGAATGAAATTCCTAGTCGTATCCGATGATATAGAATGGTGCAAACAACAAGAATTCTTCGGCGATTGTGAATTCTTTCAAGGTGACAATGATATACACGAATTGTTCGTTATGACAAAGTCTATCGGTAATATTATAGCAAATAGTACATTCAGTTGGTGGGGAGCTTGGTTAAATCAAAATCCTCAAAATGTAGTCGTTGCTCCATTTCAATGGTTCGGACTTAATATACCACAATATCCCTTTGATTTAATACCACAAGAATGGATAATATTATGATTAATAATTTATTTGAACACATATATTGTATAAATCTTGAAAAAAGATTCGATAGATGGGAAGAATGCCAAAAAGAATTTGATAAACTATCAATCAAAAATGTTGAACAATTTGATGCAACTGATGGTCACTCCTTGCCAAATTATCGAATAAGACCTGGAGAAGCTGGAATTGTTGCATCAAATATGAGACTGTTTCAAGACGCTATTCAAAAAAACTATTCAAGCATTTTGGTCTTGGAAGATGATGTGGAATTCTCCCTCAATACAAATCATTTGCTGTACCATATTCCTGAAGATTGGGAAATTCTATACTTCGGAGGAAATCACTCTATGGGTACTCCTCAATTAATCAATGATAAAATCGCTGTCGCAAATAAAACGCTAGCAGCACACGCGATAGCTTTCAAAAGATGCGTATTTGAAAAACTTTTGGAACTCATGAATTTTAACGAACAAATAGATATCACATATGCTCATAACTTGCATATGTTTAAAAGCTACGTCTTCTATCCCTCAATCGCATGGCAAAAAGCTGGATATAGCGATATCAATAACGATTTTGTAAATTATGACTATTGCCTAAAATGATGTTCCCGAAATCTGTTTCGGGAACATCAAAAGTCAAAATCTGTAAGTTGTTATTTACAAAGTGCTTATGTAAAAAGAATACATAGAAATTTGTAATTCCTTATCTTCAAAGGATTTATGTGAAATCAAAAATTCAAAATCTGTAATTCCTTATCCTAAAAGGTTTTATGTAAAAGCAAAACATAGGCGATTTTGCGTTTTACAAATTTTTATTTTATCGTATAATAAGGAACAGATTCAGATTTGCCCACAATCTCAATTCACGAGAAGAAAAATGAAAAGTACAATCTACCTGTGCGATCAGTGTAACATCCCAATATTAAATCCAGAAGATGGATTCGTCATTCAAGGGAATATTTATGTCGCCAATCCAGAATACAGAGGAGGACTCATCGGAAACAATTTCCCAAAAGCTATTAACGGACGAATCCAAATAGACCAAATCAATGAAGTTGTGTATTGCAAAAAATGCTTTTTTGAAATGCTAGACACCAAGCAAGACGATTCAAAGCCTCTTTCCATCTCACAAGAACAACAAAGGCAACTCTCATGAATCCCATCCTAGTTTCGACAAATGTTGAAAACAAAGAATTTTGGTTTGATGCTGACCAGTCTTTGAAATACACTGTGGGAAATACTAATATTTTATGGTTGACAAAATGTGGAAATTGGGTTGGAAGAGTTTCAGAAGGAAGAGTTTTTGTGTGCGAAAAATCTGTCGCTATGCTTTTGGTAGAAGAGTGGTGCAATGAACTTTTGAAATCGACTGTGAGTAACGCCTATCCACTCCAGATCGAATCAATTGATCGTATTATAAAAATAATTTGTGACGGAGAATGTTAAATCAAGCTGCGTTTAAATGGTCTTGGAGCAATCGATGAAGCGAATGCGAAAAACTGCTGTGCCAATCTCTAGGTCTTGGTCTATGTCTATGCCTTTCTCTAGGAATTGGGCTAGGTCTATGTGTTGGTCTTGGTCTAAATATTGGTCTTCTGGGTATAAGTCTATGTCTGAATCTTGGTCTGAGTCTAGATCTTGGAGACGTGGATGAAAAAAATGCGAAAAACTTCTGTACCAATGTCATATTCTTGGTCTATGAATATGTCTAGATTTAGGTCTTTGTCTAGGTCTTGGTCTAGATCTAGGTCTTTGTCTAGGTCTTGGTCTGGGTGGTGGTCTTGGTCTAGGCGTTGGTCTGAATCTTGGTCTAGGTTGGAGTAGTGGTCTTGGTTTAGAGTGAAATAAAAATTTTCTAGCGGCGATTTTTTTTCTGTGGGCTTAATTTTAAAATTTAAAGCCTATGCCTATAAAACAAAAATTTAACCGCCAATTTTTTTGCAACATATAACACAAAAAAACTTTTCATTAAACAAAAAAGAAAGACCGTCATAGCGGTAGGGGGTGGGGGGGGTAAAAATATTTTTTAAAAGTTTTTTGCTTTTAATTTTTTAATTATTATTTTTGTAACATTTTATGGTACAAATAGAGATTTAATGCAATTGCAATTTTATTTAATGCAATTGCATTAATGATTGCATTATAATTGAAATGCAATTGTATTTAATGCAATTGCATTTCAACCTACCATCAAATCAATCTTGAATCAATGTAATGATTGTCTCGTACTCTTTTAACAAAGACTTCTGATTGTTGTACACCCATTCACCATCAGCGTAGAAGACTGGCCATAATCTTGCCAGTGCTGCGTGCCCATAGACGCGATAGGCAACGTCTCCAATACAATACGTTCTGTTCGATCCGATCATGACGATGGGCATGGGGTGGGATAGCACGGCGTCTCTGATTGTCATGGTTGCGGTTGCGGTTGCGGTTGCGGTTGCGGTTTGCATTTGACTGTCCCTTATCATGAAGACTGGTTGAAGAGTTGAACGACCACTATACATGGTACAAATAGAGATTGAATACAAACTAACAGGGGGGAAATTAATTTCCCCCCTGTCTCGACATTAACCGATTGAATCAAAGACACCTTCAAGAGTGGTGCTTAATGTCGCCTTCAATTCGTCGTAGAACCGCTCTCTAGCCTCCTTCATTGCTTGAGCGTGACTCTTGTCGTCCTCTATCTCATCTTGATACGTCCTGGCGGCACTGTCGTGGGCATCATCCCAAGCCGTGCATGTGTCGCCACTTTCGTCCAGGTTCTCGTCAATCCAGTCCATGAGCAGAGCTTTGACGCTGCTCTTGATTGCCTTGCGTGTTGCGGGAGCTTTGTAATCAGGCATGATCGTATCCTTGGTTGAGAGTTGGTTGAAGTCTACCGACACTATACATGGTACAAATAGAGATTGAATACAAACTGACAGGGGGGAAATTAATCCCCCCTGACTTTTCAATTGTCATAAGGTTCGTCGCGGTCAACTGGATATAATCCAGCGTAGTCGTCGTCGTCAGAACATTCGTCGTCGTCGTCGCAATCTTCGTCGTAGTCGTCGTCGTCACCCCAGCGACAATCGTCGTCAGATTGAAGACAATTGTCGCAGATCGAGAAACGATTGTTGACGGGCAACTCTGCACCGCAAGTGCAAACCATGTTTAGTTGTTGCCCACTTTCGTTGAACGAAGGGCAGCAACCTTGCTCGTGTCCGCAACAGGGGTAATCTTCGCAATAAGACATTGTCAATCCTCATTCTAGTGGTTGAAACGTTGACCGAACTCTATACATGGTACAAATAGAGATTGGATACAAAGCAAAACAGGGGGGAAATTAATCCCCCCCCCGAATCGCTTTCAATTTAGGCAAGGCGACAAATCGCGGGGATGTGGATTCCAACCTGGTCCAAAGTAGTCGGCATTACCAACCGTTTTGTCTCCGCACTTCCAACCAACCATATCTTCTTCGTGTTGCTTGGTTACCTTGCTGAATTGAGTGTACCATTCATCGCCCTCAAGCCCGCCCAGAATAACTGAACACTCTGAGCAAATTTTGTAATAGAAATCAGGATAGCCCGATTCTTCGATTAGGAAGTCACTGAATGTGGAAAAATGATTGACGTTACCGCAACGGACGCAGGTGCATGAGTTGTTTGAAGTGGCGACTGAAACGACCGTGTTGGAATCTTGAGCGTTCATATTGTTGTCCCTTGTCTGACCGACTGAGTGAAGTTGTTTGACCGACACTATACATGGTACAAATAGAGATTGGATACAAAGTAACAGGGGGGAATTTAATTCCCCCCTGCCTTGGCTTATTTGACTTCAATTTGTCTTCTATCAACGAAATTAATTGGAACAGGTTTCATGGCATGTTTAACCATGTGTATTTTTTCGCGACAGAAGTCCTGACACGTTCCATCTTTTTTGATTATCATGATGACAATTTGGTCATCATAGGAAGATCTATGATTGACGCAAAATGCATCATCCCAATCGGCAAGACCGAAAATCTCAGGCAAAGTCTCTGACAATTTTGACATTGTATATCCTATCAGACTGAGTGAAGTTGTTTGACCGACACTATACATGGTACAAATAGAGATTACAGTCAAAGTGACAGGGGGGAATTAATCCCCCCTGCCTTGGTTTTAATTCCCTTCTAGTCTGGTTGCGTTTTTATAATCGTGTTCCCAATCGCTTTCCTCATCCTCATCCTCATCCTCATCCTCATCCTCATCCTCATCCTCATCCTCATCCTCATCCAACTCAACAGAAAAAGATCCGACAGTATGCCCGTTGATATCAAGCAAAGAACCATCAAGAAATCCATTCCCGACCTTTTTGGATACTTCGGCAATGATTCTGGCAAGTTCTTGATCGTTCTGGTCAAACGCATCATTGTCGAGATTGACCGTCATTGTGAATTGAGACATTGTTTCTATCCCTTGTCTTGACTGAGTGAAATTGTTTCCGACACTCTACATGGTACAAATAGAGATTGAACACAAATTAACAGGGGGAATTTAATTCCCCCTGTGTTCAATTCAGAATGGTATTTCTTCGGATGATACCATCAAGAGTTCTGGTATGATTGTTGATTGACTTTCTAGCCAATCAAGTTCATCGAGTTCTGACTCCAGAAATTCAACTGGAATTGTTTCGTCTTCAAAGTCTTCGTGCCATTGATCCATCGGTTCTTCCTTGTGTTGATTCAGAATCGTTGTGTTGAGGCGTTTGTGATGTTCAAGCCCCAACACAACCATATTATCGGTATCGGTCTTATACGCAAAGCTAGGGCACTTAAAACGCACGTTGTGATTTCAAGCAACGATTGTTTTTTTGGTTTATGCGTTCGATGTTACACAAATAGATATTTTCTATTTGTATTTCAGAGACTATATGAATTGCGATTCGTTTTGCACGGTTCACAATTCGTTCAGCCTGATGATATTTTGACGAATCTCGATTCAGATCATCCATGATTCAAACCTTTTTCAGAATGTGACTTTGTACGATGTTTCTACCACTGGACCCACATTATAGTTATTTCCTTGTTTAACGCCAATAGAGAATTCTCGTTTGACGTTGTTGGATTTGTGGGCACATCCTGAGAACAGTAGAAGCACAGCGGCAATCAGCAAGATACGTTTCATTGAAATCCCTTTCGTTGAGTTGTGTTCCGACACTCTAAATGGTACAAATAGAGCTTGAGGATAAAGTAACATGGGGGAAAATTTTCCCCCATGTTAATGAGAATCACTTAGTGGCGTTTTTTGATTTTTTTGTCATCCATTTGGCTTGCTCTTCGACAAGATGCTGTTCTGCAAATGTTCTGACCTCATTATACAGAGGATGATCTTTAAAAATAATGACACGTCCCATATCAAAGTAGTCTGTGATGTAGTCAGTGTCGTTGACGTAGATTTCGGGAAATATAATTCCCAAATTTCTTTCGTAATCTTTTGCGTAAAGAGTTACACATTCTTTTTTGTCGATGCGATTGTCAAGACTGTAAGAAATCTTGGCTTTGACCGTACCGTCTGTAACGTAGTATTTCTTGAACTTGACCATTGTGATTCCCTTACTGGAGGACTGAGTGAGTTGTTTCCGACACTACACATGGTACAAATAGAGCTTGAGGTTAAAAGAACGGGCGTTTCTGCCCGTTCCTTATGTCAGATAGTTTGAATATCTTCAGCCTTGATTTTCGCTGATTCTTTTTCAACGTACTGACAAAACTGTTCGTAAACCTTTTGGCGTGTGCCTTTGAAACCGTAATGTTCTTTGACTAGAGAATACATGGTTTGTCCACGTCCTCTCATACCTTTCATTTCAAGGTAAAAACGTCCCTTGATGGAAAGAAGGCTGAAAATCGTGATTCCATTTTCGGTGAGTCTAGTTGACATTGCAAATCCTTTATCTGATTGAGATAGCAGGGGGAAATTTTCCCCCTGCCTTGGTTTTGTCAGGATACCCGAACTATACGGTAAATCACATTCCGATCACGCACCCCTGAACGTACACAAACCGATTCGTTGACTTCTAACTGTTGCCACGGTTTTTCATTGTCAACGCTTTGCAGCATACAAAGGTTAGCGTTATAGCGTTCGACTTCCCTAAAGCCCCACACGACTTCACCTGTCATTGTGTCTAACAGGTTGAATGTTGCGGTTTCTTGAGCGTTCATATCATTGTCCCTTATCTTGAAGGCTGGTTGAGATGTTTCCGACACTATACATGGTACAAATAGAGATTGAGGATAAGTAGCAGGGGGAAAATTAATTCCCCCTGCCTTGGTTTTATCTGTCACCGTTGATAAATTTCTGAATTTCGTGGATACAGGCGGTTTTGGCTTTCTCTAAAGAGTCAAAATCACCATCCCAACGATCATTGTCCCAGATAAAGTTATATTCGTCTTGGAACATTCCGATACTGGCATGATAGATGGTATCGTCAAGCGATAACTCGATTTCAGCCCAATGATTACCCTGAATCATTGACCAGAGCGTACCATCAATCGTAGACCACTGATTGGCTGTTTGCAACACTTGATTGTCCCTTATCTTGACCGACTGAGTGAAGTTGTTTCCGACACTCTACATGGTACAAATAGAGATTGAGGTTAAAACAACAGGGGGAAAATTAATTCCCCCTGCTATTCCGTTTTAGATTGTCAAGGCGGGTTCTTCGATTGTTACATTTCCCTTGATTGTAACTATGCCTGGCTTTGATTTTTTGGGCAATTGTTCTGTCATGGTTGAAACTCTTTCCATAGCAACGTCGATATCTTTTATACGTTCGGCGATAATGGAATTTCCTTTCGTCTTAGATTCCATCGCTTCTTTCATGCACTCTACGATGATTTTCATCATGTTTTCACGTTGAAAGCCGGCTTTGTCTAGGATCAAGGCAAGCGTTTCTTTCAGGGGAATATCACTTGTTGGCGTATATTCGATTGGTTCGCCTTTTCTGACAGTCGCCTTGATTGTAACACTGATTGTGGTATCAACCGCATAGACGCCTGGAGCGATTTCTTTCTTAAAGTCTTTTGTTTCCTTTTCAAGAATAGAAGCAATCGCTAGAGAAATCAGATCGTTCATCGTTTTTGTTCCTTATCTGGAAGGCTTTGGTTAGTTCCGACACTATAGTATAACAAACTATAGTGTCGTCGTCAAGATGTTTTTTCCTGACACTATACATGGTACAAATAGAGATTGAGGTTAAAACAACAGGGGGAAAATTAATTCCCCCTGCCTTGGTTTTATCGAAGGTCAAATGTTTTGACCTTCTAAAGTTTTCCAATAACCGGCGAATGGAATATCAAGCCATTTATTTTGGTCGATATTGCATTTGAATGGTTTGATTTGTCGTGGATATTCGTAGTTTTCTTTCAACCAGTTCTCTACTTCTGGCAAGGCTCGAACATAAAGATCGGTTGCGTAGTAAGAGAAATCATTTTGTGTCAGTGCTGGAATTGCTTCCATCAATCGTTGTTGTAGAACTGGCAACGAGTTATTTGTCATTAAATCTGTCCCTTGTGTTGAAGTGTTGTGAGTTGTACCCGACACTATATCAGGTACAAATAGAGATTCAACATAAAACAACAAAGGGGAATTCATGTTCCCCTTTGTTGTTTTCAATTACATCCCGTATATTTTGCGATCATCACCGACATAAAGCGTAAATTCGCCATATGTTTCAGATGCCTTTGTCAATTTTTTACCGATTTCATCATCCCAATCACCATCCCAAAATCCGGCACCGTATCCATTTCTCGTAAGCCAAAAATCGTGTCCAGCACGAGATAAATCAGATGAAATGTCTTCACAATTTTCGGATTGAAATTTTTCACAATCCTTAATCATTTCATTGATGGTTTCATCAGCGATATCAGTTGAATTATATTCGTCCAATGGCTTATCATTATCATCAGATGAAGACCATAGGGCGGTTTCCACATAGGATCGTGTAAATTCATCAAGGTTTCGACTTGACATTGTTTCTATCCCTTATCTTGAAGACTGGTTGAGTTGTATCCGACACTCTATATGGTACAAATAGAGATTGAGGTTAAGTAACAGGGGAAAAATTAATTCCCCCTGCTAATATTGTTTAATACTTGATATTAAATCGGAAGAGGTCTTTTTTTTGATCCCACAAATTCCAGAGGTCTTTTATTTGATCCCATGAATACCAATTACCACTAATTTCAATTCCATCGAGAGGATCACATTCAAACATGGATTCTATTTCTCTATTGAATGAATCCATTGTTTTTTTCAAGATTTCCATATCATCATCAGGAATTTCATCCCATGAATTGTCATATGCTTGATTCATATTGTCATAAACTCTGATTCCATAGGACTCGTAGCCTGATTTTGTCCCGATGAATTTCGTTGGTTCAATCACGATTCGATTTGACATTGCACATTCCTTATTCTGTGAAGACTTGGTTAGTTCCGACACTATAGTATAACAAACCATAGTGTCGTTGTCAAGATGTTTTTTCCTGACACTATACATGGTACAAATAGAGTGTCATATGTAAATTACGACATAGTTGTATTCAATGGTGTAAGGAACTCTAAGGCACAAAACTTCACGCCATTCTTGTTTTGTTAATTCAAGTTTCCATTCCCTCATAATGATTTCCAAAACTTTTTCTCTATCTTGTTCATAAGCATAGGCATTAGCTGCCCAATTAACCATTTCTGGAGCATCTGCTGTTTTTGTATTTTGAATATGAACACGACGAGTTTCAACTGGAGCAAAAAAAGTTTCAACTGGAGCACGACGAGTTTCAACTAGAACAGGCATTTCATTTCCCTTCCTGAATGGTTTTTGAGTTATCACCGAACGCTATAAATGGTACAAATAGAGATTTTTTTAGTAGTAAATGTGTGAAGCACAGTGCTTCACACATTTATCATTATCAGTTAAATAGGACGTTCTTCACTTACATCAATCATTTCTGTTTCCATTACAACATAAAATCCATTTGTTGGATCAGGTTGTAATCTGTAATCACATTCATCAATGATATCATCAGCATCAGAATCGTCAGGATGTCTAATCGTGACTTTTACAACGACATATCTTACAGACTCGATGAACTTTTGCATGACTATACCCTTGTGTTGAAGCATTGTGAGTTGTACCCGACACTGTATCAGGTACAAATAGAGTGTTTACGACGATTGCTTGTCTAATCCCGATTGACAATGGTTTCTAAAGCCATGTTATGGGATTCAATTTCAAGGTCTTGTTTGACCAGAATTTGGCAATCAGAGGGCAATTGTTCAAATTTGATTTTTTTGCCAAGATGTGATCCTGGCATGCCTTGTGAATGTTGTCCAAAACCTTGAGGATGAAACGGACTTGAACTCATACACAATGCTTCATAAGTCCGATTAACATTCTGACAATCCATAAAAAGCACGGTATATCTATCTGGTGTTTTACCACCATTATCCCAACATGAAATTCGAACAATTGCCCGTGTTTGTCCACAAAAAGTGACTTTTTTCAAATCGCTGGAAATTCGAAACTTTCTTGTTTGAATTGTCGTATGTTTCCAACCACGTTTGATGCTTGCCATGCCAGTTGTTTTGGTAAGCATTTTGATACTTTGTATATCACCCCATCCGTAATGGATATTTATCATCCACAACTTGCGAAAAAGTCCGATTGTATTGCTCATGATCTTGCCCTTATTTGAAGCATTGTGAGTTGTACCCGACACTGTATCAGGTACAAATAGAGATTGGATTGATAAAAAAGCACAAGGCGGTTAAACCTTGTGCTTTTTCTTAATTAATTGTATTGCTTGATAAATTTCTCTCTTGCTTTAATCATGATTTCAGTAAGTCTTTCATCATTTTGGTCAAAATTAAAACCTAATTCCTTACTATTCTGGATAATCACTCTGCCCATTCTACGCTTGTTATAATGGAATCGAATTTCTTCGAATGGTTGTTTCCCAAAGTTTTCCATTAAGAAGCGAATATTTTTACTATGTGAAACGCTGTTTTTTTCACCGTTGTTTATTGATACCGTATATCCTGTTTTGATTGCGACTTCAGCAAGAGTTCGCACAAACAGTTTGCCAACGATACGAGAAGAATCCGTTTTGAACGACATAGCACTAACTCCTTATTCGACTGGTCTTGGTTTGGTTATCACCGACGATCTAGGGCACAAGTGAGTTGTACCCGACACTGTATCGGGTACAAATAGAGATATCAGACAGTTGCATACCAAGGTTTTAGCTCGTGCATATTCTGAGCAAGTTTCATTGCAAAGATAATCTCTGCGAATTTCTGAATTGCATCATACGCATTGTTATATGACGCAATTTCGTTTTGATCTACATCTGGCGGAACACACATATCACCCTCATACCGACTCCATACAGATACAGAGTATCCAGAAACTTTGGGTAGTTTTTCACCACCAATTCTTTTCTGAACTACCATACATGGATCAAGAGTGACTCCATAATCATCACATGAGATACAAGGATCATTATCTGATTCAGGGTAAAACTGAATTGTGACATCTGGCAAATGTTTTTCAAAAACTTTTTTTGCCAG
>Ga0114962_10002112_pt1 | contig 16813 bp, 10 predicted proteins | sample C_130820_MF_Meta_FD_87017 | JGI IMG/M metagenome (GOLD analysis project Ga0114962, IMG submission 87017) | Freshwater microbial communities from Lake Croche, Canada to study carbon cycling - C_130820_MF_MetaG | ecosystem: Environmental > Aquatic > Freshwater > Lake | place: Lake Croche, Canada...
AAGAAAAGTGCTTGAAAGGAGTATTGCCGATAGCAAGAGCTTGGTGGCAGCGAGTGAGGCTACAGCTGCATCGGTTGCGCGTGGCGAGCCCCAGACAATGTATGAGGCGTTTCTAAAGGGAGCCACAACTACTGCTCAGAGCCCACCGCAGTTTACAACAAAAGCTGGGTTAACACAGTTTGGTCAAGACATTTTAGCTTTGCCTGGCACTGCGGCTAGAGCGGCTGTTGAAGTGCCTGCTAGAATATCTATAACCAGAAAAGTTTCGTCAAAACTCACAGACCATATTATTACCGGTAAGGGATTGGTGCGCAGCGCCGAAGAGAAGAAGGCGGCGTCTATAAGAACGACAATTGATCGTTTGAATGTCGTCTTAACTAAAAATTATGAAAAGACGAAGCGAACGTATGGCAATATAGCCGATGGCGATGATTTTATAGATATGTTAGTTGATGAATTAGAAGCTAAGATCGAAGGAGGGGGGGGCTCACCGCCCGACCAACGCACGGTCGACACCATATTTTTTGGCACTTTGGCTTATTACTATATAACGAAGACAGAGGACGTCTTTGTAAGTGAAGAGACAAAGAAGAAATTATTTGAACAGGGAAGTTATGTTTTTACAGATGCATTCCTGGAGGTCAGTGATAAAACTGACGGACCGCTGGATTATTTGAAGGCAATTGCGAATGGTGAAGATGTGAGTACAGCGAGTGAGGCAACACAGAAAAGCAGCGCTGCTGACAGTAAGGCGAGAGCTGCAGAGCAAAAAGCTGTAAGCACGGATAAAGCTGCGAAGGTTGCGAATACAAAAGCCGAAGAGGCCGTGAAGGCGAGCGGTGCGGCTGAGGTTCGGCGGGCTGCGGCAAAGAATGAAAAATCTCGTACTAATGCTAACAGTGACCTACTGGAGGCACAGAGGAGGGAGACGGAGACAGCAAAGGCTGCTGTAGATGCTGCGGCGGCGGCGAAGGCGGCGAGGGAAGAATGGGCTACTGCGTCGAGTGAGGCGGCGGTGGCAAAGCGCGCGGCGGCGGCGGCGGCGGCACGAACAGGGGCGTGGTCGTCAACAGCGAGGACTGAGATCGAGACAAAGGCGGCGGCGGCGGAAGCAAAGGCGCGGGAGGCGGATGAGGCTGCAAAGGCGGCTGCGGGTACACAGGCTTCGGCTTTGCTGCCGTGGCTGCAGTGGCTGCAGCCAGATAAGCGGGCGGCGGTGGCTGCTGCTGTTGCGGCGGTGCCTGCGGCAGCGAAGGCGGCAGCGCCTGCGGCAGCGAAGGCGGAGGCGCTGCCGAAGGCGGGGCGCGCGCCTGCTGCGCCTGCTGCGCCTGCTGCGCCTGCTGCGGTGGGAGGAGCGCCGCCGGCACCTAAGCCGGCGGAGGCGGATGATCCTGATGCATTTAAAAAGCCGGCGCCGACTCTAGAGTCGTCAAAGGTAAAGGATAGAGCCCCGCCAAAAATTGAGAAGTCAATGGAGGAAATTTTACAAGAATTGGAAAATAAGTGGAGCAAAGAAATTTTTGTAATAAATCAACAATTGGATGACTTTGCTAAAGAGGTGTTTAGTGAAGAGCGCGTATATACTGTTCCCACAGCGGTAGAGTCCGAGAGCAAGACTGCTCCAGCTGGAAAAGGGCGTGCACCAGCGACTCCTGCTCCTACGCCTAAGCCTAGTGAAACAAAGGCGCGCTCAGCAGCAACAAAACTTTTGGATAAGGATGTGAACGATAAATGGTTTAAAATTATGTCCGACATTAAACAAACTATATCATACAAATTTTTTATTGAAGATTATACTCTAGAAAAATTTCTCAATAAGGCACAATGGCATCAATGGGGCGACTTTACTAGTTCAAAGGGTATGGTTGCGATGGTGGTTGGTGCCGCCCAGGAGGCTGCTGCGGCTGTCGTCTGCACAACAATGTGGCTTTTATCTGGAGGAAAATCCATAGTGGCGAAAGTAGAAACTATGTTTACTGGAACTATGAAACTGGGTATAGCTACAGCAGGATTTTTGTATCAATCTTCTGTACGAATGGCAAACTGGACTGCAGGAAGAATTGCAGATTTTGCCACGGCATCTGCTAAAATAGGCGCGTCTATAGTAGCAGGTGTAGGGCGAGCGGCATGGACTGTGGTAACTAAGACGCTTGAAACACTTGGATCTATTGTAGCTGGAGCCATTAATCTTGCAATGAGTGCTGGAGAACTACTTATGGACGCAGCAGTAGCGCTAGTTAAAGAGGTTGGTGAACTTTTGGCTCTAGGGGCGCACGGAATGATTTCCTTTGTATCTGCGGTGTGGGGTGGTTTATATAGCTCGGTTAAGTATGCTGTCGAAACCGTGGGCTCTATGGCAATCGATCTTGTCACGAAACACCCTGTGGAAGTCGCATTAGTTTCTGCAGCTTGTGGTGGCGGCTTAGTAATAGGTTCTATATGGGGACTGAGCTGGCTTGCTACTGGTGCTATAACTGTTGGCTCTCTTGCTCTTGCGACACCAGCTTCGGTATACGAGGAGGGGGCGTCTGAGGCGCTAGCTGCTCTTAGTGCCGCCAAGCAGGGATTTAGCCAATCGGCACTTGGGACGGTGACTTCCGCGGCGTCAGCTGCTGCAAGAACAGTCGACGGGAGCAGTGCTATGTCGCTGTGGCACAGAGCTTTCCCAAGCGATACAGATAAAGAGCGGAATAGATTAAAGGCTTTGGCGGATAGCGCTAAGCCAGACAATAAAGCTGCAGCCTATAGAAATTTGGCGGAGTTTGAGAAAACTACAGCAGAGGCTGCAGCCGCTGCCGCCGCGGCGAAGGCGGCTACGGAAGCAGAGAAGGCGGCAGACAAGGCGGCGGCGGCGGAGGTTGTTCGTAAGCGCGCCGAACTAAAGACGGCGGCGGAAGCAGCTGTTGCATCTACTACGAAACTCCCTCAGGAAAAAGCTGATGCGTATAAGGCGTTAGCTGATTTTGAAGAAGGAGCTGCCAAAGATGCCGAAGCTAAACGTGAGAAAAATATTAGAGCTTCTGCTGAGTATAGGGGACTTGATGTTGTGAAGACGGCTCAAGCATTGGCTGGTTGGAATAAAGTAAAAGATCCGCAGATGCGGCTTGCTGTCAAAGCATGGGCTGCTGATAACAAGGAGGCAGTTGAGCGGGAGCTCAGTGATGCTCATAATAGGGCTGTGGCTAGAAAATCACGCCCAGAGCCTGCTGATGAGCATGGTGAGGCGGTGGCTAGCAAGCTCCCCACTGAAAAAGAAATAAATGATAAGGCTGATGAGGCTGTTGAAGAAGCCAAGAAGGATCATGATAATGAACCAGATGGACCCAAAAAGACAGTTAAAAAACAAGTATTAGATGCCGCTAAAGCTGAACGCGATGAACTTAAGGCGGATATGAAGGGCACCGATGGCGACGATGATGCTAAACTTAAAAAACTATCGGCGCGCCACACGAGTGTGGCAGAGAGACACGCTAAGGCTACGACCGATTTGGCGAAGGTGGCTGGAACTCATGAGAAGCACGGAGAGGCTATCAAGAAACTCGCGGCGAAAGCCGATAGGCATCATGAGAATTCAACTCATATTCATTCAGGTGTAGCTATCAGCGGCAAAAAACACATAAAGAAGGATAGTGTCGCCGGTAAACGTGCTATCGAATCTCATAAAGCTGCTCACAAGGATCATAGTAAAAAGAAGGTGGCTGCGCACGTCGCTGTCCATCATGCAGTTAAAAGTGCTAATAAGCTAAAGCGCGCCCACGAAAAGGCTCATCCTGTTGTTAAAAGCCATGCAGGCAAAAAGGTGTCTCACGCACATGCGAGAAAGGCGAACGCACTGGCTTGGAAAGTTAAATCTGGTATGGCGCACACTGCGTCAAAGATTTCAGCCCATAGACGCACTGCTATGAAGTCCGCACAGAAGGCTCGCCGTGCGCCGCGGAAACGGGGTGGTGCGCGCGAATTTACATCTGGTGAACAAGCAGAAGCTAAGTTAGCGGAGGAGGATCAGATAATACTTGATGCAATAGTCAAAGAGGTAGATAAGGATCTTACAAAAATATCCGAAGAGGCTGAGGAACACGAGAAAGATCTTAAGGCAATACCTGATCCGGAGGGTGAGAACCCTGCGGAAGTATCATTCCCTGCGAAATCGCCACCACCAACTGATGCGGAAATAACGGCATTAGCACAGGATTTGGACCCCAAAGCATATGCAGAAGCATCTATAATAAACAAAAATACAGCCGCGCCCGCGGCTGGCGGCGCAAAACGCCTGACCAGAAAGGGGGGGTTACTACTGAAATCAAACAGCACGAGACGTAGAAATAAACAAGACAAAACGCGCGATAATAAGAGCGCGCGACGTGGATACTTTAATCGGACGATGAGGGTTAGAGTATAGATTGGTATCTAATATATCGTATGTTGGTATATAATATATAGTAGAACTTCTATTAGAGTTTCTACTATGCCCCATCTGTGGATTGAACACAGGACCTACAGTTTACAAAACTGGTGCTCTACCACTGAGCTAAAAGGGCACGCAACCACTACTAGTAGTTGTGTGCTCTTGCGTCCATCGGGAATCGGACCCGAGTCAATACCTTGGAAGGGTATTATTCTACCATTGAACTATGGACGCTCAAATATGTATTCTAGGACTTTGTTTAAGTTCGTTTAGGGCACACCAGGTGGTGGGCGCGAGTCTAGGCGAATCGTTAGATAGTATAGACCGCGTTGGTCGGCTACTACTGAGCGGACATGGAAGCGATAGCGGCTGAGGTCTGCGTGGACGGATCTATAATAAGGGGCGGCAAGTGAACCCCCCGGTCCGGCGTCAATGTTGTAAACGGCGATTTCGGCGGCGGTGAGGGCGCGTTCCTGCTCAAGGATGGCGTCAGGGATTTGTGGCATTTGGTTTTACGTTCTCTTTGACTCTTATTTTTCTACTTGCGGCGTTTCAATTTTCTTCATCTATAGTATAAAAGATGTTCGGTGGTAATGCTGTCAATGTAATGGAGAGACGGATGGCTGAGCGCGCGAAGTGCTACAATGTGAATGTTCGTGGCGTCAAGCCTTCGAATGCGAACGCCAAGGCGTGCGTTGCGCGCATGAAGGCGGCTTACGAGGGAGGTCGCCGCACGCGCCGCCGTGGTGGCAGCCGCAAGAGCCGCCGCTCGACGACCCGTCGTCGTTCGTGGTTCTAAATAGTGGGACGAGTGTATTATTTATTGTATGATTTACATGTATAAATAATACGATAAATTAGGATGGGACGGATTACACGTCGGCAGCGGGGAGGCTTTAATGCGGCGAATACAACACGTATACGCGCTCACGTAAGTACTGGTAATACGAAACAGATACAGCACTGTGTATCTCAGCTGCGGCGGTTCTGTACCTGCTTTATGAAAGGTGATATGGGGCGGCTTTTGCAGTTCGGCTACAATTTGGGTCGTCTGCAGGAGCTGTGTGGTGAGACTGAGAAACATACGGTGTGGTGGAAGCCTGTTGATAAGATGGTTGCTGCCGGTTCGTGGCAAGAATTGAGCGACTATATTGACCTAATGCAAACAACAATTGGTATCGAATATGATGCGGGGGTAGTTGGTAGTGCGTGTTAGACAGCTGTGACTAATACTAATTAGTAGTAGAGTTGATGGAACAATTGTTGAACGAGGGCTGGGCTGGACCCTTTCCACTATTAGGGGCGCAAGACGATTGTGATGCAATTGTTGCGGAGGCGCAGCGTGTTGGGAAATCAACTAGAGTAGCAAAAGGACTACACGGTGGCTCGTCGGTCTTACGTAGATTAGCGGGGCGCTCCGAAATTCGTAAATTAATTGAACCAATTTTGGGAACCAATTTTCAATTATGGGGCTGCCAGCTTATAACAAGCCCACCCGGACATGTACATAGAACTCATATAGATATTGAGTTTGCTGCTATTAAGGGCGTGACAGTTTGGATTGGCTTGAAAAATTTGAGCGAAAAAACGACGTTGAAAGTAATTTCTTACACCAACGACTTGCCGCTTGCGCCTCAACAAATAGACACATCGAAATTGCCACAAGCCACACATGATTATATATTTCTTGAGGCAGCACAAGAGCTTGATTCGCGCTGCACGCTGAATCGTATCAACGCACGGAGCGGCGAATTTGTTATATGGCGGGGGCGCACCTGGCATGGAACAGAGAACCTTTCTTTAGAGACGCGTAATTCGCTTATATTACAGTACTGTTCTGCTGACGAAATACCACATATACCAGAGTCGTATGATTTTCCGGTAAAGGTGAGCAGGAATAAATTTATTGGAATTTCTGTTGCTGGACTGCGTTGATACAACGGGGTCTACAAAAAGAAAAAGACTGCGTGGAATGGGATTTGAACCCATGCGCTGTAAAACAACGGATCTTGAGACCGTCTCCTTAACCACTCGGACATCCACGCTATCGACTTTCAATGAAAGACGTTAGCATGATCACCATATTCTTTTCCAAAAGAATCAAATTCATCCTCCACCAGGTTCTTTTGACAGAAGAACCAAACTGTGTGCACTGCACTTATCAGCTATCACCGATTTCTGATAACAGAAGCTGCGGGGAGTGGGGATCGAACCCACGCGTTGTAAAACAAGGGATCTTAAGACCCTCTCCTTAACCACTCGGACATCCCCGCTCTTTGCCTCTAAGAGAAGAAAAGAACTGGATGTTGGTTATTCTGGATATGCTTTTTGGGGCGTCAATTTTTGACCGCTTTTCCTACAAACTATATCCTTATTATTTCTTTAGATACTAATAGAGATGTTGAGCCTATTAAAGGGACCCGGAGCCGCTTCCACGGGACGCCTGGATACTACGTTGCGCCCTGTCTGTTTCGGTATAGATAGAAACGTCACTGCTGCTCTAGCTAAGACTGTGGGTCCGGCGAAGTTCAAGCGCTATGAACATGCGTTGTACATCATGGCGCAGTTATCGCGTATCGTCTATTGCGACTCCGGAATCGCGTGGAATGTTATCACCAAATCACTGGGTATGTCGAACGATGTTGTAAATAAGGTGATTTCGGCGTACGATTGGAAATATGTGTCCACGCGCCGTGTGTCTGTTACATCGCAACCCGGCGACGGCTCAGGGCTCCCGATGGAATCGTACGCGTTAACGCCTGTGCCTGCCGGCACCTGTTTCGGAACCTATATTTCCACCAAGGACGACGTGACGTGCATGTTTTTGAACGTTTCAGCGGCTGCGACGCCACGGCTCATTGGCGGCAACAGCATCTTTGCGGAGGGTGATTGCCTTATTTCATTTAAGGGCTCGAGCACAGTGGACAATTTTAAGCACGATTTGCTATCGCAGTTCACGGCGGCAGATATACAGAGCCTCATTGGTGTGACCGGTATCAAGGTTGAGGGAACCGGCAACGTCGTGACTGGGGCTTTTATTAAGCCCATTGTGGCGGCATGGAAGACTCTGTTGGCGGCGTTAGAAAAGCACGCGGGCGGGCGCCTCTTTTTAACGGGACATTCGCTTGGTGGCGCCTATACGTCCCTGTTTGCCTTCATGTTGGCGGAGGGCAAGGTGAGCGGTACGTTACCTGTTATGGCGAAGGTTACGTCAATACACGTTGTATCATTTGGCGCACCCACGATACTTAGTGATGTGGCGCGTAACACGTTTAACCGGCACTTGGATAGTGGGCTTATCACACTCGATCGCGTTGTTTCCCAGAAGGTGGCGGCGCGCTCGGCTGCGACACAGCTTTTAGTGGGCGGTATCGGTGGGCCCAACGACGTAATCCCTACTATACCGGTGGGCTTTACGCACCCTGGATGGAAGCCGCTTGCGACAAATATAAGCCCTGAGGCTGGTGGGCGCCCGTATTCGATAGACAACATACGTAAGTTTTACGGTGTTTCATCTAGTACACGCTATCGTGATGCGGCGACCTGGCCATTTACTGAAAATATGAATTTGGGTGATATCGCGCAGCGGGCAACTTTGAACAAATCTGTGACGGATATAACTCAGGTGACTACGATACCTGAAGATGTGACAAAGATGCCCACTGAATTTGAGGGGGTTACCGTTACGGAAGATCCGCAGGCGGGTGGCGCTGGACTAGCGAAAAATATCTACGCTAAGTCGACGCAGACCCATATTCCCAACTTTGTGTCGGTTCAGGGTAGCGTATACGCCTACGGATTTGCGCACGGTGAATATCTGGGTATGTTTTTTATGGCGGGATTCCGCCTGCCTGGAATGAAAAATCCGGCGAAGACGGCAGATGCGTTCTTTGAACTCTGTACCGACGGTGTAAAAATACAGTACAAGGCGCCTCCTACAGTGGGTGGGACGAGAAGGCAGCGGCGTTTTCGTAATAGACGGTCTATGAAACGGAGGCAACAGCAGCGGCGCCGCTAAGATGTTGGGTCTTCGGTTTGCTCTGCTTCCACTTTAGGGGGCATGACTAGAAAGCGCCCCACGCCAGGGATAGACACTACATTTACAAGCTCAGGGACAGTATCTTGACCACCGAGGGATTTGATGAGCTCAACTTCGTCGTGCTCCTTGGCATAGATACCGTTAATCAGACAATACAATACTTCATCAATCAGTGATAGAGGAAGTGTGTGCTTTAGTGAATCATAGACGCCGGTCATCTTAAAATTAGTGATAGGTGTGTGCTTTTGTACGTCGGTGGCAGCGTGCCTTACGGGGAGAACCCACTCGCCATTATGGTAGGCAATGAAGAGGTAGTCTCGTCCGTAGGCGCTTTTGCGGACAGACCATCCTGGCTGAAGTTCGCCGCTCGAACGTAGAACGGGAAACTCGACCTCGGCGATTGACTGGAGAAACTTGCCCAAAATAGGGTGGCTCATGGCGTCACGCATATCTACTTGCTTCTCTTCATGTAGATGCGCGCGGCAGTCGCGTACGGCACTCGCCTTATGCTCTGGACAATGCTTGATACCGAATAGCCACTCGATTTCGTGCATAGTCGCATCGGGCGAGTCGCAGTAAAAGCACTTTACAGCGGTCATCGCGAGCCTCTGCGGGGAAAGGCAGCTGCGACCAGGGTTCTCCATTCTGTTTATTGTAAGAGCGGCTTTCGTATGCTATATTGTTCAATTTTTTATGTTTATTTTTTATTTTATTTTACTGGGGCTCAGTGAGTTTCTGATGAATACCCCACGTGAATCGGAACAGACCTTCAGCTGAGGCGTAGCGCTGCCACCACTGTTTACCGGCTGCCGACATCTTTATCCACTGCTCTTCTGTTGTAGTTTTAACTATGTTACGAACCTCGTCAGGTGTTTCGGCATACAGGTAGTGAATACCTTTCTGCGGCGGCACCATATAGTTCTTCATATCAACGCCAGGCGTTACAATTGGTACGACGCCCGTCGCAAAATACTCTATTTCGCGATTACATTTGGGTCCGTAGCCAGGGAGACACAAGCCGAAGCGGGACTTGGTCAACATGTCAAGGTACTGTTCTTGGCTGTATTTGTACGGTCCGCCTGTAGAATCAACGGGCATTGAAAACGTCTCAACGGCTGTGGACCAGTCGTGCTTGGACCGGCGCTCCTGCTGTACTCCGTTTTCGATACGCCCCAAAAAGATAGACGGGTTACGGTCCTCATACGAGCGATGTACATTTGTTGAGGCAACTATTTCTTCGACGGCGCGTGGGCTGCGCGGCCAGAATGACCACGGCTTATCGCGCTTCGTCGGTGTTTCAGGGAATGTGTTGCCGAACAGCGCTGCCTTGTATGACGGGTTTGTGAACCAACGCATCGTAGGTCTGTCGTATAGAAGCGTATCACCGATGGCGTCCCACCAGCAATACGGCGTATCTTCAGAGAGGACAAGGTTACAGTAGCCGCGCTCGGACCAGAGACGTACCATTTCACGGAAGGTGTCGCCGCTGTGCTCATGGATGCCTGCAAGTGCCTTGCCTGTGGGTATGATTACTGTCGGCAGGACAGGTACTGAGGAGCGCAGGATGTTGGGAAACATGTGCTGCTTGAGAATCTTTTCAACGTCTTCGAGCGCGTGTGCCCGCTGGAACGGGAGCGGCTCGCGCTTTACGCCCAATAAAACATAGTTGATGCCCGCCGCGCCCGCCAAATGGATGTGTTCACCGCGGGGTGCCGTATCAAGCATGACTTCGACGACCGTTGAGTTTGCCTTCATTAGCCAGAGCCAATCCAGGGCATCCCATTCCGAGTCGCTCTGCGCAATTACAATATCGGCGCGCATCATGAGAGATAGACGGACTTCGGTCTGCGTATCAGCATCGATGATATAGGTCTGCCATTTTCCGTTGTCTGTGCGGTCAAAGATGCACTTCTTGAGCTCTTCGGCAAACAGTTTGGATATCTGCTTATCGCCGTTGCGCTCCGCAACTATAACGGCGATGGGCTGCGTGCTCTTGGGTGGTGGCGGCACCATTGTGCGCAAAAAGTCAATGTTCTCAGCCGGTACGTCGTGAAACGAATTCGGCGTTAGTGCGTAGACAGTTTCGGACACATATTGACAGTCCGGCAAATACGGAATGATTGTTATATTTCCGTCCTCGGGCCATCGGAGAACCTGTAGAGCGCGCTGCGTATCAGGGTGAACTGGAACGATAAATTCGGGTCTGGGTGTCTGTGTTGACGCGGTCAGGGCGCGTATCTTCAAGACCTGTGGCAGATAGTGTAAAAACCACTTTGCGGCGTTCATATTGTAATGAGCTGGGAAATGAACAGCCGCCATACACGGGACCGCAACTGTGTTTGTTAATACAGTAATAGGAACGTTGGACCACTCATCGCGCCATATGTGGTGTTTGCCTACATATAGATTCTTGAAATCGCATACGATGCCAGCGGGCATGACGAAGGTGGTTCCTTCGAACTTGTAGAGCTGATTGTCCAGATCGCCGTATCCTTGATTGAATATATTCGGTGATGTAATGGAATAATTATAGTGTGATTCGCGCTTCATCATGGTGCAAATCGTTTCGGCGGTACGCTCATCCACGTATTTGATAGGGCGTTGAAAGGAGCGTGGACTGCGCGGCGCCCAGGCGGCAACTTTATAGGGTGAGAGGTCAGAAAGAACACCGTATTCTTGGATTGCCGTAGGCTCGACGTATAGAAATGCGGGTTTATCAATGACGTCCGAGACCTGATAGTTGCGAATGTTACTGGAGTGAAGGTGATAGGTGCGAATCGTCAGAGCGGGATTTACAACGGTGAATTTCTTACGCAACATCGTGATTGTAATCGTATTGTCACAGCCTGGGACACCGAAGTTGAACCCAAAGTCGTCTGGCGACAGTGTGAAGTCCACCGACGACGACCAGAGAATCCATGTGTCTTGTGAATCGGGGCGCGGACCGAATAGTTTTATTTCGCCTTTGTCAGACACATCGTACCGCAGCAGCGCTAGGAATTTGCGCTCCAGGTCAACGCTATAGAGCTGACGCAGTGTCTCGTCGAGATAGATATCGGAATTTGAAAAGGCAACAATTGTATCAGGCGGCACGCTGGACTTGATGTAGGCGAATACGTCAAGATAGGTTAAGCGATGCCCGATTACTATTTGCTGTATTTTATCGCAAAGCGGTAGCTCGCATTTGGTTTCGTTGAGTAGAATAATTTTATCAATATATTCACACTCTATGTTTTTTTGTAGAGCGAGTTTGATTTCGTTGCGCCGTACTACGCGACTCGGAACGTAGTACTGTTGAATGAGATAGATTGATGGGACGACACTACTAGAATCTGCGTCAGCGGCTATCTGCTGTATCGTGCCCATGAATCGCTGTGCGTCAGCAGGGAGCGGTCTCGGTGTAACAATCTTGTGAAAGCGCATCAGTTGCGCAAACGAAAGAATCCACGATTCCTTCGTGTCTTCTAGAGTCAGTGCAGGCAGATACGGATAGCGCTGATTAATTTCAGTCGTGACAAGAATGGATGAATTCTCGGCGGCGTTTAACTTTAACGCAACCATCCAATTTGGTGTTAGAACAGCCAACGACTGTTGTGTTGCCTGGCTAAACCACTTTGACCACGCGGCGACATCGGGTTCGGTCGGTTCGTCGTAGAGAAAAATGAGATCTGGGCTCGGACATGTTTGGAGGGAGGCGGCGTCCGTCACCAGTGTTGAGTAGCGCTGCCAACGCTGTGCTGGACCCGTTAGCGTCGGTGCATGCCATAACATTGTGCGGCTATTCTTTGTTAGATGTGCCTCCGTACGCAGTATGCTGATGGGCTTACCCGTTTTAGGATGTGTCGCCTTCATTCTACTTTGTTAAGGCGTTGGCTGCTTAAACCGGTTTGACTAGTAGATACGGTAATGCAGACAGAATTCGTTGATGGTGTCTTTTATATTAATTTGGATAAGCGCTTGGACCGCCGCTTGGCTGTCGAAGCCGAATTTGAAAAGATTGGCTTACAGGCTGAACGATTTACCGGTATAGAGCGATTTACGGGTATCGTGGGTTGCGGCTTATCCCATCTTAGCGTTCTTAGGATGGCGCGCGACCGCGGCTACAAGAACGTGCTTATCTTTGAAGATGATTTCGAATTCTTGGTTGAACGTGAAGAATTCTGGTCGCGACTGGAGCAATTCTTTGCTGACGAAATTTCGTACGATGTTCTGATGTTGAGCTATCTTATGCATGAATCAGAGCCGTATAACGACTATTTGCTGAAAGTAAACTATGCGTCAACGGCATCTGCCTACATTGTTCACAATTCATTCTACGACAGCATTATCGAATTGTATGAGACGAATTTGCCGCTTCTGGAAACAACAGGAAAGCACTGGCTCTACGCAAACGACCAGGTCTGGCGTTCTCTACAGCCTATTAGCCGCTGGTACGCCTTTACTCCTCGGTTAGGGCGACAGCGTGCTTCCTATAGCGACAATTCATTGACATTTCAGAATTACGGAGTTTAAAGTCTGATTGGCTTGACTGAACAGATGGAGACTACGGATTCTGTTGTGGCTGCCGTTATTAAGAAGTTTCAGGAGCGCTCGGAAGTCGGCGTTAAGAAGTACGGTGTTACGCTTGACCGGACGGACTTAGGTGTTCTCGACTGGATTACGCATGCGCAAGAAGAGCTGATGGACGGTATTCTCTATCTGGAGAAACTTAAGCAGATGGCGCCTCAGATAAAAGAGAAGGCTCAGTAATGGACGCGCGTGCCTGCCCTTGGTGTGCACGTTGGTGTCTAAAAGACGCCGCTTGCAACTATATTTTTGCCTGCGGACTCGACACACGGCGCGGCTTTGTTATAGGAGCGGGTTGTGGGCGTTCGTGGTGTTGGGGATGTGGGAAGAAATTTTGCGGACTCTACTATGACCCTGAGACGGGGCTAAAAAAGCCGGACGCACGCGATAACCATACCATGATGTGTTGTTTGATGGAACCCGGCTTTCGGCAGGAGGAGTTTTGTGCGGGCGGTTGTTCGAGCCATTGCGCAAAACGCTGGTAAACATAGAATGAGTGGTTGTCGCATCAAACAAAACTTGGCTCCGCGTGGCGCCACGAAGACTGAAGACAAGGCTGCGCAGGCGGCGATGGCGGCGAAGCTGGCTCTTATGATTGCCGAGCGGGAACGGCAGGATAAGGCTTTTTCTAATGTTGCACTTACCGATAAGGAGTATGAGCAGCAATACGGAAAGCAGCCAGGGTCGGAAAAATAAATAGAAAATTTTATGATTTTTTATTTATTTGTTTAAAAGCCACGACGACGATGCGTAGAGGCGCATCCGTCTGTTATGCATCTACATGTAAATATACAAATACCGATTGACATAATCATGATGTAGATATATCCAGCGGTATGTACAAGAAGGGCGATCATTTTGACTTGGTCTTGTATTTATAAGACCACCGTTGTTTCAATTTTTTATTTTAGGAGAACGCAAACGTCTGCTGCTGTGGACTTGTTATGTTAATTGTACTATAAAATGAATTAAGAATGACTGTAGGTAGATTTGTTGTCTCATATTTCATTTTCATACCTGTCAGCGAGTAGGTTCCTGTACCATATATAGTTACACTTGATACGAATACAGAGGTGTCGTATGTATTAGAGTATGTAGAGAAAGTACCGTACATACGTGCATTCTGGTCTATATTAAAGGCATCCTGACCGCCGTAAAAATATGTTGTGCGGTCTCCGTCAAATGCTTTTGCTGGACCGTATGTGGCTACTAATCCTCCATACGGCGGATGTGAGACATCGTAACCTGGAAGTAAACTAGCATATGTATTTGCCTTGTCTGTAACTACGTTTTCATTCTTTGCGTTGAAAACCCAGAGTTCGGCGACCTGTAGATAGGTTGCCACGGTGCTGGGATTATAGACTGTGAACCTAGCGTTTAGCATTGGTGTTACAACTCCTAATGGTTTTCCGAACGTGGACGTTGTAAAGACTTGTCCAGGTGTCGTAAGATTTCCATCTGTTGTATTGTTTTTAAGAGCGGTATTGGGATAAATACCAAGATGAACTCTGTTGTATTGTACAAATGGGGAACCTGATTGTGGTACTTTAACGTTCGCGCTGCGTAAGCCAGACGAATATGGTCCTGACCAGTTTACAATTGTGCTCGCATTTAAATCGGTTCCCACAAATTTAAACCCTAAAGGTATGTTCAAATCATTTGTGGTCCATGTAATTGGCATGACGGAGCCGCTAAACATTAGATAGTTGTTCGTACTTGTCGCTGAATCTGTGGACTGTACATTTGATGGAAATGATATTGTTGAAATAGCAACTTGCGAATAGATATACGGATAGGCTGTGATAGATTTTACGTATAGGGCTTCAGTTGTTAGCCTCATATTTAGAATGTATGCGCCTACAAACGTAGATATATATATTTGTTGTGTTGTATCTGCTGTTGGTACAATAAATGTGGGCTCGTTTGTTAAGAACGTAAAAGACTTTGGATTGTAAATCTGCGGTCTGCTTAGCCAGTCAGAGAAATGAGACGTGTCAAATGTGAAAAAGTCGTTCGAATATGTAGATTTTATATCTATCTGTACTGTGATGTCGCGGTTCGTTAGTGCCGCTGCATTTGTAGAATAGGTCATACCATAAAAGACATCGGATCTTAAATCGGATAATTCGATATAATAATTGTTGTAGACCGATAAATCCAAATTGGCTACCGCGGCGCTCAGGAACGGCAACGCTGTTACTGTGCTAACATTGTTCAGAGTGCTTATTGCTGTTGTACGTGATAATACAACGCTTGATATTAGAAATTGTGAGTAGTACGAGGTACTAATCATGGCAATATTTGTAACTGTTAGAGACGACATGGTAGATATTGCGGTCGATAGGAAAGTTGATAAATTAATAATTGTGGAGGCGCTATTAGACGAAATTAGATACAAATACGAACTTATTGTCGATATAGAACTAACCAAAAGCCGGTTCACACTATAATACGTGGTACTTATCTGTACGCCAATCACTGTACTAAAAGAAGATGCCTCCACAGAGATAGTCGAATTAAATGTGGAGACGGAAGAGGCAACTACCGCATTGGTCGTTGAAATGGTATAGGGTACCACCGTACTAATCGACGACGTATAGGCTGCGCCTACGAGAAAATTGTATGTTGACGTATTGATATAATTGAGCGATGAATTATAGATATATGTGTATGATGAGACGGTTGAATTTAGGAAGGCGCTGTTCGACGAAATTGCATCGTTTACGTCTTTAGTCGAGGAACTTTGGAGTTCAATAAATGTGGCGTAGATATTACCAATGAGACCCGTTGATATAAAAATATTGATATTACTTGAGAGCGATGATAGTCCCGCTATAACGGAGGTGCTGATGGATTCTATAGTGGATAAGGATGCACCGCTCACTGTTGATATACTTGATTGTAGAGACTTTACCGATGAATTGAGTTCAAATTCGAGCGTTGAGCGCAGACTAGACAGACCTCCATTTAGTGAAGAAATAGTACTGACATTTACACTTGATGTAAATCCGATTGACGCGCTCAGAGTAGACAAATCACCTTGACGTATGGCTGTACTGAGTGTGGAGGCTGAGCCGCTAATCGTACTCGAATAGGAGTCGGTAATTATTTTGTTCGCGATTACAGTAGCCTCAAGTGTTGTCAATCCGAGAATGAGCGCGGCGTTATACGTTGACACGTAGGCTGTCGTCGAAATCCATAAATCGGATTGATGAAGAAATACACTGGAAAAGGTGGACCCCGTTGTTGTAGAATAGTTTGTAAATGCAGTATATACTGTATCCACATTACTACTAATTCTATTAATAGTTGACTGATTATAAGACGATAACAGAATATACTGGGTTTGCGCTGTTGCCGATGTGCTTAAAATACTTAAATTTAGTTGTGTTGATAACTCGTTTGTTGAATCCAGAGTCGTGTAGGTTGAAAACGTGCTGTAGACCATGGTCGATAGACTATTTATTTCTGCAGTAATCACTGACATTGTTACATCGTATGTACTCAAGTTGGTGGCGAACGTTGAGAACCCGTATAGCGTTGAGGTTAGTGAATTGTATACTGATGATAGTCCGCCGTTAATAGAACTGGTAGCTGCAACGACCAGTGTTGAAATTCTGTTTTGATTTGTACTAACTACGCTTGATAGATTGATGAATTGCTGAGCGTCTACACCCGTTGACCAATATGTTTTGCCATCTCCGCGTGAGTATAAGTGAAATGTGCTTGGAATTGGTGTATTGTCAGGATTACGAACTATTAAGTTGCGTAAGCGCAACGTATCTATCTCTAAATTTTGTATC
>Ga0114962_10002113_pt1 | contig 16811 bp, 10 predicted proteins | sample C_130820_MF_Meta_FD_87017 | JGI IMG/M metagenome (GOLD analysis project Ga0114962, IMG submission 87017) | Freshwater microbial communities from Lake Croche, Canada to study carbon cycling - C_130820_MF_MetaG | ecosystem: Environmental > Aquatic > Freshwater > Lake | place: Lake Croche, Canada...
GTCATGCCGCTCGACGAATAGATGATTTCATTGAATGCATGGTCGTGATTCTCATACTCGTACATTTCCACCTTGACCCCGGGATCCACCGAATCACCGGACTCGGATTTGAAGAGCATCGGGCCTAATAGCCAGTTAATCACGTACATGAGCTTATCCTTGCGCTCGGGAGTGGCTGACAATCCTAGCATGTACTTGCTCGTCACTTTGGGGATGGCCTGGACAAAGACTTCCGATGCAATATGGTGGCACTCGTCGACAATCACGAATCCGATTGGGGCAAAGACCGTTGGATCTAACTCCTTCATGGAGACTGTTTGCAGCATGGCAATCACAAACTCGCGGTCCTTGACATCACACACATCTGCCTGGACGCGCCCAATCCGGGCAGTTGGAAGAAAGGACCGGATTCGCTCCTCCCACTGGTCGCGCAGGAAGGTATTGTGGACCAAGACAAGCGTCGGGAGCCGGAGTTGTGAGGCGATGAATAAGGCGCAGACTGTCTTGCCCCCGCCCGTTTGCAGGGAAATCAATCCATCGTGGGGTTCAGGCAAGAGCATGGTATTGACCACGGCCACCTGGTTAGGGCGCAGTGATCCGGTAAAGGTCCAGTACTCGCGAGGTGTTTGCGGCACATCGCGCTCCGTTTTGGGGATCCCAAAGCGTTCGACACCGAACTGTTTGGGAACGTACACATACTGTGAATCCTCGGTAAAGACAGGATATTTAGGTACGAATTGGGGCTTGACAAACAAGGGGTTCACAAAGGGCTTCACAATCAGCTCTTTCTTCAAGGCTGCAGTGACACGCGCTTGTTCAAGGCGGTATCCACGAAGAGTCAACATTTAGTCATCCTCCGTCTCGTGGCGGGACCTTTCCGTTTTGTTGAAATACACCTGCGGGCTCGCCACAAGGGTACGGTAGACAATGTCAAGAATCGACTCGCGGACATCGCGATTGACCAGGAGATTATCACCGCCGCGGCCACGGACCTTGTACAGAATCGACGGGAAGATCGCCGATGTCACCTGCACCTTGGCATACGGCTCAAGGTCATAGGACATGCCATTCAGGAGCGTGTCCAGGTACTCCATCGTCTGGTGACGATTGAAGTAAAAGGTGAATCGCGACCTGGGGCTGCCCCGGAACGACAGCACAAACACATCCGTATCCCGGCCATAGTAATTCTCCTCCATCGGAGTGATCATCAGAGTCTCGTCGGTCTTGTTCTCGTCGTCGGGAAAGATGAAAAAGAGCGTCACAAGGGGAGGGCTGATCATGATTTCCTCTATCTGGCTGGCTCTTTTTAAATGGGTCCCTCGTCGTCGGGCGCTTCATAGTACTCATCGCGTTCCCGATCACCGCGTCCAAGGTTATCTCCATAATCGCCTCCATCCGGGCGAATTCCATCCTCTTCATTTTCATCATCGACCGGCCCGCCCACACCCACGTCGGGTTCTTCCAGATCGGCTCCAACCTCTTGCTCGAGCTGCCGTGCGAATCCTTCACGATCGGCATTCGTGATAATGTACGGCGCCAAGCCACGATCCAGCAAATCCTTGGTGATTTCGCGTTCAGCATCTGTCATGTTGCGCAGGCGTTCCGTCAAGGTATGGCGTTCCTTGGCCCGGAGTGTATTGGACTCTTTGCGGGCCTCGTCCAAGGATGACAAGGCAAGAACGATCGTGACATCCGTCTTGAGCGCTTCATACATGCGTACCTTTACAGGATCCTTGGAGAGTTCGCGAAATTGAACCTTGAGCATTCCTTGAGTCAAGTCACGCAACTTGGCTCCCGGTTGAGTAGGATCGAGAAAGGTCGACGAGGCAATACTGGTTGCAACAGAGACCCGCTGCAAGATCCGGACATTTGTCTTCCAATCATCTGTCATGTAAAGCGGTTTCTCCTTGAGTGCAAGACCTGCCCGAATATCACCATCACTCGCTTGGAATGGAGGTGTACTCCGTGTGGATCCAACTTCGACAAAATGTACCGGGTCCTGAATGACGATTGGCTTGCGAAGAGGTACTAACGGATGTCCCAAATCAGGACGCAGTTCGGAAATCCAGGAAATGCGTGTCGACGGACACGCGACAAATCCATTGAGACGACGTTCTGTGGGTGGAACAGGAGCTGAAGGCAAGAGCGTATTCACCTCTTGAATCACGGGCGGTGCAGCATCCTTGGCATTCAGTAACTCTTGCTTGAATTGGGGGAGGAACTTGCCCAGTAATGCCACTACACCTTTGCGAATCATCTTGGGATCGTTCAGAACACCACGCGTAACTTGCACCGACGGACCTTGGAAGGATGTGGGGAAGGCCTCGAACGTCTTGCGAATCACCATGAGCAGGATATCGATAATCGTGTATCCAGTGGACTCGGAGGTGTCGCGCGGGTAGCCGTCAAATCGGATCGGTTTCGAACCAAACGATCGGCGCGCTAACAGGGGAGGACGGTGAGTCTGCAAAAGAATCACGGCTTCTGCGATACCGACCATACCGCGAGCTCGGCGTGTTGCGTCATCGTCCTTCTTGCCCAAGGCGGTGGAAATGGTCCGCCCATACGAGAGGATCGGACCCACTTGGTCAGAGTCCGGAAGGACTTGGAGGAGAGACAGTAACAGATATAAAGTGGAATCTGCAGGGTCGGTCATGATGAATCGAGGAGCAAGAGCCTTCAGTCCCGTCGTGTAGGAGGCCACACCCGTGTAACTTGTTGCCGTCGACAAGGCGGCTGTTTGCACAAGTCGCCGACCCGCATCATCGTACTCATCCTGATTGACCAAAATCTGTCCATTGATTTGTTCGCCACACACCCGGCAGTATTCACTTCCTAAATTCCGAACAGTCCACTGGGTCATCTCCTCCTCCTTGAGAGCAGAAAAGGTGTGCTCGCAGACGACAAAGGCTCCATCTTCAAGATACTGTTGTCCGACATTCGGGATGGACTTGACAAGTGTAGTGAGCGACCGGACCTTGTCATCGGGACGACGATGCGGATCTGCCAGAATCGCCAGCACTACCTTGCGTTTCTCCGACATGGGTTTCACAGGAGCCTTGCTTCCAATAAATCCAGATTTTGCAACCTTGAGGGGGAGCATCGTTGCCAGGATCCGCCGGTAGGCCGATAAAATGGAATCCTTCGTCTGATCCTTCCATGGAATCCGATTGTATCCAATCTGTTTCCGCTCTTGCTGGACAATTTCAAGAGGAATGCACTGGAGTTTCGTTCCCACTTTACGCACCAATCCTTGAACCAAGAATTCTTGGAAGGTCAAGTCCGTTAATCCACACTTGTCCATTCCAATCGGCGGGTACGTCATGTTCAGATCTGCACTGGGAAGCGGGGCAACCACACCTGCCGATGCGGCTTCGGACAGGAGCATTTGAATCACGAGAAATCCAGCATCCGGTTGACTCATGAGCCACGAACGTAACGCAAAGGCAGGCGAATAGGTGGTATCGTATTCCTTCACTAGTTTCTCATCGGGTTTCACATCGTCTGTCTTGGGGAATGCCAGTTCGGCAACTGGACCGGGTTGTGCACCTTCCACTTGAGGAAAACGGCGTTTCCACTCATTCCACGGAATGGATTGGAGCGACACGTCATACACTTTCAAGAACTTTTTGCCTTCTCCGTACGGATCAGTTGTCACAGGAACACCATGCTCAATGACAGCATCCAACTGGGGCACAATATCCTCTAGCTTTTCCTGCGTTGCAATGAATCGAGCCTGTTTATCCTTGAAGAAGTCGTGGTCCGGACGGGGATTCGGGATTTCATCTGCGCGTTCCTCCAAGAAAAATCCCACAGACGGCATCTGATCTTCCGTTCCCTCCACTGGAACGCTTGTGATCATCGTCTTTCCATTCGCCAAGTACTTGGTTTGGGTCAAGGAAAATGCCGGTAATACGCGGAGAGGCGCCTTACCTTCGGCATTCACAAACTCGGTCGGAACCAAGACGGGCCGGGCATCCCCGCCAGGATACGGGTTCGGGAGTGCACCAAGCATGCGCAGGTATCCGTTGGGAAGACGCCGTGTTTCGTCAGACTCGCGCGCAACTTCAACCGCCTGCAAGTTCGCAGACGTGTACACCGGATGGATCCAGGGAAAGGACCGGAGCATACTCGGGGTCTTGACTGCATACCCATCCTGCGTCGCACCGACATAAGTTTCGTACAAGTCCCGGTACCGTTCAATTTCCTTGGCAACCTGTTCCAGAACAAACGTAGTCGCATGTCCAGCCGGGAGCAACTTGTCAAAGGAATCTGTTAACTGCTCATCCAATGTAAAAAAGCGAATGGACTCTTCGCGCTGGACTTGTTCGTCCATTTCAATGACATCACCAAGCAAGGTGAATTCGGATGGGTCAAAGGTAAGGTACTCACTCATTATACTGAACGAAGAATGGATTCACAAAGAGCGAGCGCCTCCTTGACACATCGCGCTAACACCTCCTTGGGCGGAGTGGCAGACCAGAAGCGAACGTGCATGCTGGGCTGAAGCGGGTGACCCACAGTGAATCGAACATCATCCACCAGCTTGGGGGGACCGGACGAGTACAGGATCGACTGCACGAGAGCTCCCAATGTGTGCGACTCGGTGGGCATGACTAGCCCAAACGACCCGTCATCCTCCTTGATGGGCTCCACCTTGGCCAAGTTCTCAATCTTCTCCTGCAAGATCTTGACAGCACGCTTCAGAAGATCGCCAGCCTTGATCACGCCGATACTCTCGATACTGAAATCGAACCAGTTCGGACGTCCCGACGGATCCCGGGACCAGCACCGCTGGACATCGTGATTGTCAAAGGCGGCAAGATCGGTATTCTCGGCAAGAACGCGATCGCGCTGGAGCTTGGCCAAGGTCTGATCAATGTGGTACGCGTACGTTGCCACACACACCTGCGAAGCGCCACGAGGATCCGTGCCAAGTGTTGCCTCAATCCACAGCGACTCCCTCGGGTTCATTTTGAGAAAGTACAGCGGTGTGCCGAGGTCGCGATCCTTGAGAAGAATATCCGTACGAGGTCCCTGAACTGTAAAGTCTGTGCTCATCAGGACTTGGGCTGCCTCGCTTGGCATGACGCGGATGGAAATCTTGGTATCGCGAATCACATCGAGCTCCTCGGGGCGCACCGCGACGGGAAGCATCTCGACACGGTGCCGCAGCATTTCATGGATCAGCTGGGAGGTGTTTTCACGGATCATGACATTCTGGACCATCACTGTGGGAATCTCCGAGAGGAGGATGCGCCGAAGAGCATTGACAAAGGCAACCGGTACATTCTTGATCTCAAAGTCCAGACGGTAACCGTCCAGGGAAGTCTTTACGTTCTCCATTACTCTTGTCTGTTCTTCGTTCTTATATTTCCGTTTTTTTACAGTTCTCCTACCAAGATGGCGACCAATCAACCCATGCTGTTCTACAGCTCGCGCTGCCAGCACAGCAAGCAGATTCTCGATACGCTCCAGGCCTTGAACAAGACCTCTCTGTGCCGCCTTATTGCAATTGACGGAATGACTCGTGACAAGCTTCCGGGATTCCTGCAAAAGGTGCCGACCCTGTACGTTCCGGAAACCAAGGACGTCTTTGTGGGCAAGGATATCTTTGCCTACATTGCCAAGCCTGTTTCGTCCCGTCGTGAAGTTCCCGTCACTGCACCCACTGCTTCGTCCCAGCAGCAGGCCAATTCCCAGCTTCCCAAGGGACAGACGGCGCAGACCCCGGCGAATCTCGAGGCGTGGTCCTTTTCGACCGCCGGTGGATTCTCGGATGGGTACGCGAGCTGGGATGGTAAGGAGGCCACCAGTGACCAGCTGCACTATACCTTTTTGGGCCCGATGCCCGGTGGCGGCGGTCCTTCTGGTCCCCTGACGGTGCAGAGCCAGGACAAGGACAAGTATGAAAAGAATGAGGATACCGCGACACGTCTCAAGAGGATGCAAGACGAGCGCGAGAAAGAGTTCGCCTCCGTCGAGAGGAAGTAGTGCGCCGCCGGGTCTTCCGGGCCTTGCGCTTCCGACCACCGATATCACGACGCTGTTGAGGGGGTTCTTGGATCCCCATCTCTCTGCGTAACTTCTCGCGCTGTTGATTAAGATATCCATCAATACCCGATGCATACGCTCCAATCATCGATTCAACTAAATGGGGGAGTTGTTTACCTTCACCAAGCAAGGCAACCTTCTGAAGTTCACGTCCTCGTTCCTTTGTAGGTGCAGTTAAGATATCGATAATTTCCTGCCTCTGTTGGGGGTCAGGGATCTCATTTGCAAGGTCAATTGGTCTAATCCCGCTGCGATTATCGGTAACAAGTAACGTCTTGTAATTCTTCTCGACAATTGCACGAACAACATCTGGCATGATTCGCGCGACTGCAAGGTGCAACGCTGTAGCACCATCGGTTGTCACCGGATCAGCCGGGTGAAGTGGTACCAAGTGAAGAAGGGTTTGGGGACTTGTCTTGCTGACCAAGTACACTGCCATATCGGAAGCGCCCTCTACAATCGCTGTAATCAATAGCGTATCGTCATAGTTCAATTCCGTGCTGTCTGCAATCTCGGGGCGAAAAGCCAAGATTGCTTGGACAAGTTCAAAACGGTCCCATGCTACAGCCGTTTCAGCTAAACGAACTTGCTCTGCAGGTGTTACCGTACGAAACCCTGCCATAATGGCTTCGGTCGGATCATCATTTTGGATTGCAACAAGTACATCCAAAAAATTGAGTGCTTGTGCGTTCGCTGCCATTATTTACACACGACACAAGAGTAAAAACCATGTCGGGAAAGCAGCGTCTTCTTGACGCCTTCTTTATCCAATTTTCCCTGTTTCTCGATGAAGTGTGTCGTGTCTTTCCAAATCAGCCGGAGTTTCGTGCATATCACGCCGGGTTAAGGCTGCTGCGTGCCACGAATCCGCTCATGGTGATGGCAGAGTTCAAGCGGAATGTTGAACCGTATGAGACCGAACTACGCAAGAAGGATGATAGCTTCTTTCTTGCCCATTCGTTTGACTCGGAGTCGGGTGGGGATCCGACTGTTGGAAATATGATCAATACCATCAAGGGGCTCTGGAATGATGAGACGACAACCCCGCAAATCAAGACGGCAATCTTGGATTATGTGATTCTGCTGCTCACCGTCTGCAAGCATTATTACACGATCTGATCGGGAGGTTCAGAAAAGCCGTACAAGTCGCGCTGGGTGAGTTTCACGAGATCGGCGATACCGGCTTCAGGTGCACCGAAATTCCGAAACAGGATTTGATTCACTTCAGCAGGTGTCCACTTGCCATTGAGTTTCGTATGGTTCGGAACCACCAGTTCAGGATCATCGTAAAAGGATGTCACCATTTCCTGCAAAACCTCCAGGGAACACCGGTCAAAATGCACAATCATATCAACACGGCCCGGACGAATCAGGGCCTTGTCGATGCGTTCCGGGAAATTCGTGGTAATGACCAGAATACGGCCATTCGCCTCCAAGGTTCCATCCAGCAAGTTCAGAAGAAATGACAAGTCAAACACCTCCTTCTCCTCCTCCTTTTCCCGATCGAGAAACGGATCGCCCGTTTCCTTCTTGAGGATTGGAGTGGGCTTTTTCCATTCACGGCGCAACACCGTATCGCCCATAGCATCGATATCTTCAATGACGTACAGGCGTTCCGAAACCGGAATCGTGTACTTTTCCGTTTGGGTTCCGTTATACACGTGGATCTCATCATTGAAGAACAAATGCTGTAACTGCTGCTTGGTTTTGATTTCCGACAGTTGGACATTCACGATATGACGGCGCCCTTCGTTCGCGATGGCCTTGATACTGGATGTCTTGCCAGTTCCCGGAGGACCGTGGAACATGAAGCCGAGCGTGTACGGAATACCCTTCTTGTCATACCAATCGCGCTGGGTGAAGAAAAAGTTGGTTCGATCGCGCACTTGCTTGCGCTGGGAAAAGAAGACGTTATCAAAGGTCCGGTTTGTTGTGAACTTGGTCTTGGTGTACATGAGGTGAGATGTCGGAAGTGGATTCTGCGTATTTCCCTTGACTTTCGTCGTGACCATTTGATCGAAAAAGTACCGGTGCGCGCCGAGTTTGTTCGCCATACGACGCTCGTAATCCACAGCACACGTATCCACAAAGGCTTGGAGGTGCTGGACATCGTGGTCGTAGCAGTATAACTTGAACTTGATCATTTCCACCTGTCCATCGGTCACTTTCAAATCGTTCAGTTCAAAGTACACGTCAGCATCCAGGCATACCGGGTCAAACTCGTGCGGCAAGTAATCGTGGTGGGTCACGGACAGTAACGTCTTCATAGCAGGACGCGTAGTCACGGAATGAATCACGGCATCCATCCGGGCACCGTACAGGGTTGTGGACACTGCATTCTTGTGCTGCTGCGGCGTTCCCCGCTCGCAGGTAATGGAGGCACGAGGGGTACGTGCACTGGATTGCGGGATTGCCGACACCCGCTTCCGGCGACAGCAGCCAAAGAGTGTGTCTGACCAGGACGGGTAGGTGCGGACAGCCAGGTCAAAGCCACTCATGACCATGAAGTTCGTCAAGGGATTCTTGGCGGCTCCAGATTGGAGCACGAGCTGCATTTTGAGCATGTCAATGTAGGTCTGCATTGCTTATCCGAAACACTTGTCCAAGGTCGCAACTGCCGAATGAACCGGCTTGGTGCGGCGTAACCGGAGTTCCTTGGATGCCTTGGCCACTGTATCTTCCGATAACGGCACGAACTTCTTGACATCTCGTGTCGGTCCTTGGACATTCATACTGGGCACGTGGAGCCGGATCGGGGGCAGCTGGACAGATACGAGTTCGTCCGAGGTGGTTAGGTACTCACGGAACTGCTCAATGTCCAGGGGTCCTCCAAACATGCGGAGTACGGAACGGGGCGGGGCAGGTGTCAGATCCTTTGTCGAATACAAGACACGGTAGAGATCCACCAGCAAGGCGTGGCGGGACCAACGACTCGTATCGGACACGTGGACGTCGCCGTACAAGTAGGCAAGGCCACACTCGGGCGAACAGAAATGGCCTTCACATGTGTACATATTCTCATACGAATCGTACGATACCGGGAGGACGCATGCCTTCCACGAAAAGCCATGGCAGCACCAAAAGCAGGCAGCACCCATATACGAAGGGCACTTGACACGCTGAAAGATCTCCTTCAATGTTTCTGTATTGAAACGCTCGCTCACCTTGGATGTTTCCACGGCGGACAAGATTTCGGAGTAATTCGTCGATGATTCGGCCGGAGTTGGCGCATGTTCTTCCACCGGTAACCGGAGGGAAAACACTACAGGCGCTTCCTGCAGTGACTTTTTAGGAGGCATTTGTTTGAGTGTGTTGGTTCTGGAAACTGAAAACCTTTAGTATCCAGGCGTCACGGAAAAGACATACATACCTGCAATATTAGTCGCCGTAATCGGGTACGAATAGATTGAGTAGAGAACGTTTGCCCCACCAATCGCCGTCGACACGAACAGAGTACTTGGGATTCCAAACGCGGATGTCATCGTAGCACCACCAATTGTGGTTCCCGGATAGACAATACCGTTATACGTTGTATTCGACACGGTCACGTTGGTCGTTGCCCGGTAAATGTTCGATGTCGTGTCGAGCATGTACACGAATCCACTGCTCGAGTCAATCACGATCGTGTCCGGACCGCTCATGGTGACAGTTGGCTGAATGAGTGTGCCAATTGGAGAGTTCGAAACAAACCACGGATTCGTGTAGGATGCAGTCTGGCTGCTTCCCGTAGGCGTCGTGACAGTACCACTCACGGCCACTACGATTTTCTGGTAACTATTGGAGACGTTGGACTGCAATGCGTACAGAGTAAAGGTATTGTTGGCACCTGCAGAATACGTAACATTTGCAAATGCAGAATATGCACCGACAGGTACAACCGCAGTGATCTTTCCAGGAGATCCTGAAATAGTGAATTGCTTTTCATTATATCCACCCAAGTTGGATACAATGAACAGACCTGTATTTGCAATGTTACATGACGCTCCACCCGGACTCGAACCATATGCGGTAGATGTTCCTCCAGACGACCCACTACCCGTTGTCGTGTTGTAATAACTATACACTGTGTTAGAACTTGTACTATACAGGACGTATGCGTTCGAAATGTTATGACCTGTAGGGAAAATACCGGTGATATTATAGAAACTGTTTGACTGAATGTACGGAAGGCCAGCCGCATTCGAGTAGATATATGCAGTTGACGCATTGGCTACAGAAATAGCCGTTGTAGCTGGTGTCCCGGTAAAGGTAAAGCCCGAAATACCATAAAAGTTAGGCGTATTGTAGTACGTACCTACGACTGTGTTCGAAACACTTGTCACTGTAATTGTCAGGTCGTTTGTTCCTGTCACACCACCAAGGTTTGCACCAGCGATCACAATCGTCATGCCCGTATTGTAGAGGGCGCCACCGTTCAGCATCTGAACAAAGTAATTCATCGTCGATCCAGCAGTCGTGTAATTGCTCATCACATACACATCAAACAATGCACCAGCTCCTCCACATTGCAATGTTCCGACGACAGACGGGTTTGATGCTCCCGACCATGCGCCGGGTGGCGAACTAACAAAACCACTACGTTTACCACCACCTTCTTCAACAATTGTACTTGTGTTAAAAATTGGTGGAACAAATCCTCTAAATGACCCTCCGAGTCCATAATTAGGAGAAGGAGATATACCCGTTACCGTACCGTCGACTAATCCAATTAATACAGTGGTGTTAGCGGTCCAGTTGAATAGCCAGTTACCAGAAGGATGTGTGAACGCAGAAAGACTAATTGTTGGAAGCATAACATAACTACCAGCAGTAATATTTGATCCTGAAACGGTATTTGGAGCCGATCCCGCAGTTGCAAGGGTAATTGTAGAACCAAAAAAGGTAGGTCCCGTACCTTTGTTCGAGTAGGTAACCGAACCAGCTGAATAATTTGAAGTAAATAAACAGCCAACAATATTATTGTCAGTAGCAGTACTCGCGCTAGCACTCCAATAAGGAAATCCTGGAACTGAAGCGAAAATTCGTTGAGCTTCAGTTGGAGCGCCAGTGCTCACGCTATTTGTTAGTACGTTACATGTGGACGTATTGTAAAATGCAGGGATTCCACACGTAAGTGTGTATTGTACAAGACTACGAACGCCGCCATCAACGTTCAGAGTTCCACTGGCGTCGGCTCGTGTAACAGGAATACGCGTATCTCCAAACACGCTCGGAAAATAGGCAGCCGGACCCGCAGCAATTACATTGTATACATATGGATTGTTGACGGGCACGTAAGCATTGTACGTGATTGTTGCAGTTGTAAAGCCAGAGTTAGTCGTAACGTTCGATGTATTCGAGATTGAAATTTGTGTCGCAGAGGGGACGGCCACAATCGGTACATTCGAATAGTTAAATCCCGACGATGCTCCACTGATTGTGATTGTCTGCTTAAGACGAAAATTAGAAGAGGCGCTGACTGTATAGACTGTAGTCGGATACGATGGATATGAGATATTGGAAGCAACAAAAGTAATCATTCCAGTAGTACCGCCTGTCGATTGATCTACGCCTGTCGACGTTATATACTTAAGTGTGGTAGCACCAGATGACACATTGCTCAATACAGTGTAGGAGCCGTTATATTGAGTATCTTTAGCTCCGGTGAATCCGGAAACGGTAATTGCTGTCCCTGACGAAATTGCAGTAAATGCAACTCCTGTTCCATTGAGTGTAAGTGTAATTGTCGCACCCGGAGTGGAGTAAGCATCTGCGGTTCCCGATACATATGCTCCCGAAATATTCGACGTTGACGTAGTGAATAGCGTAACTAAAGGAACTGCCACAGCAGTCGCGGTCGTTGTTTGACCTGCTGTTCCAAGGTAGAGTGTACTTCCTCCACCGACAAAGGTTGCGTTCGATGCACCTGCCGAGCTGAATGCAAGTGGAACCGCAGTTCCAGGTGTTCCCGTTGCAAGAGATGTAATATCATCCACGTACGTGGATGTCGAAAAGTTCAGGCACGCATCCACTAACGCAACATAGCGCTCCGTGTTGGAGAGATACGACGATGCATACCGGATTGATAAGCTCGATGGATTCAAGCACACTCCTTGAATAACACCGTTCGAGTAGGAGGCGTTCGATGTGGGAAATGTGCCGTTTGCCGTAAAGGGAACATTGTACAGATAATTGCTCGAGTTCGAGTCTGTACCGGCAACGTAGAGCGATGTGTTCGAAACTACAGCTGTATTGGCAGAGATTGACGGGGGATTCGTAAAGGTGGTCGTGTTACGCAACGCGTTATAGACGAGTGATTCGCCTGCAGTACGCGGTGTTTGCTTATTCAAAACGCTGGTTAGCATTGATTTTAGACAAGATAAAAGGTCGATGCAGTTGAACCCGGTTGACTCGACACGACTGTGAAGGATCCGCCTGGCAAAAAAGGCAATGCGCTACTCACGCCCGTATTGCCATTCCAGGCGGACACAACACTGGGCGTCACAGTTGCGCTGCACGTATAGGGTCCATTGTTCTGGAAAGTCCAGAACATTCCCTGGCTCAAGCCCGTTGTTGGAAGCGTGATATAGGCGTTGCAGATGTTCGACGTGAGTCCATTGAATGTGTACAGAGTTCCATTCGATACGGTATAGGCTGTCAAATTGCTTCCTGTAACGGTTTGAATCAGGGATACTGGTCCCATGCCACCTGTATTTCCCGTAGGACCTGTAGCGCCAACGGGTCCAGCTCCCGTTAATCCAGTCGGTCCCTGGTTTCCGGTGGGGCCCTGAAATCCTTGGGTACCCGCAATCGTTGATCCGGTAGGACCGGTACTTCCTGTTGTACCGCGTGTTGCAGACGACATATTCAAGTTCGCACCTACGACATATGCATTGTTCGAACCATTGTAGAGTACGGTGCCGTTGGCGTTGGTAATGTTGGCGATTGGCACGATAGCAGTTCCGTTAACATCGAATGGATTGTTGCTATTGATACCCTGCAAGTTGGTCAAGTTAAAGCTGTTCACCGTGAAGGAGGAAATGAATCCAGTCTGATTGAGAGATGGAGGATTGAACCCTTGCACGCGCACAATCGTGTTGCTCCCAAACTGTGGCGTCGTATACGTATTTGTTGGACTAATAAAGTACTGGAGCACAGAGTTTGATAAGGTCCCTGTGCCTCCAAAAGAGACATATGCAACGTTATTCACAAGCTTTGGCATATTGTATTTAGCATGCGAGATAATACGTAGACAAGGACACGAGAGTTAGGCTATTTCCAGACGGAATGGTAAGGGCTGTGACCGACATACCCTTGTTTGAAATTGTCTGACTCGAGCTTAACGTGACAGCAAGTGGTCCACCGCTATTGTTACGTAGGACATACTCGGCACCCGTGGCGTTCGAAGGGACCACGACTGTCGTCAAGTTGGTTGCCGTCACATTGTAAAAGATATTGTTCGTCGACGAAGGCAACACTAGGGTCTGACCGCTCGTAAAGTTCGTGAGCGCCACAGTTGAGTTACGGGCATATCCAGCTCCAGTTGGACCCGTGAATCCACGCGAGATACCTTCGAACCCTGCTGGTCCCTGAAATCCTGTTACACCTGTCGCGCCTACAGTTCCTGCCGGTCCTGTCGGTCCAACTGTGCCTTGCGGTCCGGTACCTCCAATCAAGGGCATTTATATTACATGGCTACATAATTGGAACCCGTCCAGACGATTGCTGCACTATTTCCAGCTTGGATCGGAAGGAGGTACTGGGTAGTCGCATAGCTAGTGACTAAAGCAGCAGTGGTAATAAGGGTATTGGTGTTATAATACTGGTTTACCACATTTCCTGTTGTAATGGTCGACACATTGACCGCATTACCACCCGTGGAGCTCGCTGCTGTCGTGTTTCCAATCGTGAAACTTGTCGTTGACGGAACCAAAATCACCGGAAGGGCGTTTGATGTATTGAATGCTGAATTTGTAACTCCGGCAATCGTCACGTACTGCCCGACAGACAATCCGTGGGCGTTTGAAGACGTATAGGTCGCAGCATACCCATTGCCCACAACAGACGCAAGAGGAACCACAGGCGATGTCAAATTCACTGTCTGGTAATAACCAGTGGGTGTCAAGGCTGTCGTGGCGGTCGAGGTGTAGATTGTTCCACCGGATGCAGTAGGCGAGACAAGCAGTGTTCCGATACTTACAGATGGACCAATTGCAGCTAGACTTGTCGTTACAGTAATTGTGTATGTTGTTACCGCAGTAATTAGCTGTGCAGTCATGTTAAACGGAGCTGAAGAAAACCCAGTAGCCGTAATTGTTTGTCCCACAACAACACCAACTGGGACACTACTTGTGAACACGATGGAGGTTGTAGACGTTGCATATGCTGCTGTAATCGTAGAGATTGCAAAGAGCGTTGAATTCACAGTCATGGTATTTGTGGTTGTGCTGGCAATCGTGAATGCACCATTGTACAAGGCCGGTGTAAAGCCCGTACAGTAGATCGAAGCACCCGCCGACAGCCCATGCACTGTGGCGTTCGAAAAGACAATGGTCGTCGCAGTTGCTGTCGCTGACGAACTTGTCAATGCATTCGAAGCCTGTGTTCCGGATGTCAAGGAGGGTGTAAAGAGGATGAACTGGGTTGCAGTGTTACTGACGGTCGCACCCGTCTGTGCAGCCGGGGTCAACGCCTGCACAAATCCACTCACGTTGAATCCGGATCCGCCCAGGCCGCTTACCGTAACATACTCGTTCGTCCTGAACCCATGCGGTGCATCTGTCGTGTACACGTTATAGAACAAGGTTGTAGGTGGGGTAAATGACTGGTAGCTAATGAAAGAACCACCGCCCGTTGCACTGACGCTAAACACAGTCCGCAAGGGGCTTTCAACACTGAAGGTCGTTGGAGACGGGATATTGTTAATCACCATGGTGGGCATGTTTCCGAGAACAGACGTCGACGGCGAAACTCCGGAAATCTGGACCAGGGTTCCGTTGGACAGACCATGGGGCGACGCAGTTGTCACAACGACTTCCGTGTTGCTGGTCGCACCGTAAGGTCCTCCAGATCCGTAAATACCCGTAAAGGCACCTTGGGGTACAATGGTCAAGGTACTGGGTGTCAGGGTTTGAAGACTCACGGTTCCCGTACTTGTGTCGGAGACTGAATTACTAGTCGAATTCGAAGCTGCAATCGTAAAGGTTGTCGTTGTGGGCACAGATGTAATCGTGCCGAGCGTATTGCTAAAGACTGCATTTGTGAATCCGGACAGGGCAACCACCTGTCCGATCAGCAAGTTATGATCCGTTGCACTCGTGTACAAGGCCGACACACCATACGGGTTGAGATACGCCGACAGTCCCGTTACGACACGACTCACCGTGCAGGGGGCCAGGGTATTGAAGGCCGAATTGTTCCGAATGACCCAGTAAGTACCTGCCTGTGCCGGAGTCAAGGCGGGCAGTTTAATAAATCCTGGAGTGTTTGCAGAAACGACTTCGTAAAATGCTCCGGGATTGGTTGAAAGCAAAAAGAGACCGTTCGGGTCACCTGCCAAAGCCGTTCCAGTGCCTGTCGCTGTTGTCAGAATACCAAGTCCTCCGGCACCAACTGTATTTGTCAAACTGCCACCACTTTGATCCGTAAATGTCCGGAAGGTCGGAGTTGTCGACACGTCAAATGTTGCAGAAAAGGGAGTACTGGTTCCAGACGAAATGTAGTAATTGGATGCAGTCACCAATGATGTATTGGACGTGTACGCGGCACCACCTGCTCCAACAAACTGGTGATTTGCAGAAGTCGAGTAGGTAAAGTAAGTACCATTGCCATTCACAAAGGCAAGGTTGCTTGTAAGACCCGATCCGGACACTGTGAAGGATGAACTTGCCGTTGATGCAATCACGGGAACTGAAATCTGATTGTACGTATTGTTGGTAAATCCGGTGAGTGTAACGAATTGTCCCGGAACGAGAGCGTTTGAGGATGTGACATAGGTAACGAGTCCTGGAGTTGCGAGCGCAGTGACGGTTGTCACTTGGTTGCTACTAACGGTAATAATTCCAACGTTGGACGACACGCCTGTCACGCCAAGGACACCATCGCCACCCCCGACGCTATACGTGTAATAATATCCGTTGAACCCACTACCTCCAGCTGTCAAGGCAATGTTCGAAAAATTGAATCCATCAGAAAACCCGGAGGTAATGACGTTTCCGCTCCCTAACGGTCCCGGGGTGATAAATGTAACTACTTTACCCGTGGACGAGGCATAACTACACGCATAACCAACGGATCCACCGATCAACACAGTTCCGTTTGTCGTTGCCGTTCCTGTCGCGCCCGTCGTATTTGAAACAGTGAAGGTCGTATTCGTGATAGCTGTAACTGAAACATTCGACAGATTGAATGCAAACGGCAAGAACCCCTGTGTTGTCACATACACGCTTGTATTTGTCGAAATTGCACCCAAACCGTTCGATTCGCTTGTCGTAAAGACGATATTTCCGCCACTGACGGTTGCACTTGTGACATATAAGAGAGGTTGCCCTGCTGCAGTTACACTCAAGACACCTGGTCCTGTCGTCGTTGAAGGAACTGTGGTTGTATTTGCAGTGACAACGCTGGTCGTTGTCGAACCTCCAGACGGAAGTGATACAAATGTATTCGAATCCACAATCGTTTGAACAGTTCCATTGACGTTGAAGACCGCATTCGACCATCCAGCTGTAGAAAAGAAATCACCTGTTACAAGACCGTGCGGGTAAAACGTGTTCCAA
>Ga0114962_10002114_pt1 | contig 16810 bp, 14 predicted proteins | sample C_130820_MF_Meta_FD_87017 | JGI IMG/M metagenome (GOLD analysis project Ga0114962, IMG submission 87017) | Freshwater microbial communities from Lake Croche, Canada to study carbon cycling - C_130820_MF_MetaG | ecosystem: Environmental > Aquatic > Freshwater > Lake | place: Lake Croche, Canada...
AGGTGGAAAACCAGGGAAATACGCTAAACCAGCACTGGATGCACTGCAAGAAAAAGCTGCAAAATTGTTTATTTGTGGACATTCGCATATATTATTAGTGAAAATGGATCCGAAATTCAACATGTTATGGATGAATCCAGGAGCCTGTGGCATCAAAGGTTTTCACCAAGTAAAAACAATCTTACGCTTCCAAATCGAGGGAGATAAAATACAAAATCTCGAAGCAATCGAAATAGGAAAAAGAGTGTAACTAATCCTTATATTTGCACGTTATCTAACAATAAATGAAAAACATAAAACTAATTTTCCTCCTTTGTATAACCGGATATTCTTTCGGACAAATAGGTGGCACAACTAGTTTTTCATCTCTTAATCAGTCTTATTCGGCGCGATCTACTGCTTTGGGAGGAAGTTTTATAACCATAAAAGATGCAGATGTAAATCTTGGGATTTCCAATCCTGCGTTACTGAATGACCAAATGCACAAACAAATAGGTTTTAGTCATCAAATTCAAACGGGTGGCGTAAATTTTGGAATGCTATGTGCCGCAAAGAACTTAACAAAAATTCAAGGAGTTGGAAGTTTATCACTTCGTTATGTCGATTACGGCTCGATGCAAGAAACACTTGAAAACGGAACGATCGTTGGAAATTTCACTCCTGCAGATTTTATTTTAAGTGCCGGATATGGAAGAAAAATTAAAAATCGTATTAGTATTGGTGTACAAGCATCCCTTTTATATGCACAATATGCCTCGTTTTATTCGTTAGGTATTGGTGTAGATTTTGCAACTACTTACGAGAACAAAGAAAAACAAACATTGTTTACCATACTCGTGAAAAATGTTGGTACACAATTTAAAGGCTTTGTATCCAAAAGTAATACGATGCTACCCGCAGAAATTCAAATGGCATTCACCCACAAATTAGCACATGCTCCAATACGATTTTCTTACTTAGCACACCATTTAAATTATTGGGATATAAGTTATCAAACACCAAATAATTCAGGAAAAATAGATCCACTCACAGGAGATTCCATACAAGTAATTCGTGCAAATGCATTTCAAAAAATTGCGCACCATTTCACACCGCAAATTGAGTTTCTATTCTCTAAAAACCTACACTTCCGCATGGCATTTGACTACCATAGAAGGGAAGAATATAAATTAACCAATCGACCTGCTATGGCTGGATTTTCCTTTGGTTTAGGAATGTATTTCAAACGATTTAGTTTGGATTATGGGTTGAAAATTTACGCAGCCTCTGGATTCTTAAATGGAATTACATTAACCACAAATCCAGCAAATTGGAGAAAATCAGCCAACTAATTTTTACAAACGTGCCACAAAAAGTTCTATTACTTACACCTCCATTTACACAATTAAATACGCCGTATCCTGCAACAGCATATCTCAAGGGATTTCTAAATACACTTTCAATTACCAGTTCTCAATGTGACTTAGGTATCGAAGTTATTTTATCCCTATTTTCTCAAAAGGGATTATCGAAAATTTTCCAAATTGCTGAAAAACATCAAAAACTTTCTACAAACGCACAACGTATACTGCGACTTCAAGAGAATTACATAAATACAATTGATGGTGTAATTACATTTTTACACGATACCAATCCGAGTATAGCGCACGTAATTTGCGAACGAAATTATCTTCCCGAAGCATCTCGTTTTATGCAATTGGAAGACTTAGATTGGGCTTTTGGTACAATGGGAATCCGAGATAAAGCAAGACATCTAGCCACTTTATACTTAGAAGACATTTCCGATTTGATTTCCGAAGCTATCGATCCTCATTTTGGCTTTAGCAGATACGCGGAAAGATTGGCTAGATCCGCTTCTAGTTTCGATAATCTATATGATGAACTTGCCAAAGAACCGAGTTATATAGACCAAATTACACTAGAAATTCTAGAACAAAAAATTAGAACTGAAAGTCCATCTTTTGTTGCAATTACAGCACCATTTCCAGGAAATGTTTACAGTGCTTTTCGATGTGCGAAATACATGAAACAAAACCATCCACATATTAAAATTACCTTTGGCGGTGGATACCCAAATACAGAACTACGCTCATTAAAAGATATTCGAGTTTTTGATTTTTTTGATTTTATTACGCTCGATGATGGGGAGGCTCCAATTTTAAATCTGCTTGAATTTGTAGATGGAACAAGAAAATTAGAGGAACTTAAAAGAACATTAACCCTAGTCGAAAACAAAGTCAAATACATAAACAAATCCAACACACCAGACTTTAAACAAAAAGATGTTGGTACGCCAGATTATTCCGATTTACCGCTTCGCAAATACCTTTCGGTAATAGAAGTAGCTAATCCAATGCATCGACTTTGGAGTGATGGAAGATGGAATAAACTCACCTTAGCACATGGGTGCTATTGGAGTAAATGTACTTTTTGCGATGTTTCATTAGATTACATCAAAATATACGAAGCTACTACCGCAAAAATGTTAGTTGACCGCATGGAAGAATTAATTCTTCAAACGGGAACTAACGGATTTCATTTTGTCGATGAAGCAGCTCCACCTGCGTTAATGCGTGAATTAGCCATGGAAATTATCCAGCGAAAACTTACGGTTGTATGGTGGACAAATATCCGTTTTGAAAAAAGTTTTTCCTACGACCTATGTCGACTTCTTGCAAAATCAGGTTGTATAGCTGTCTCTGGAGGACTAGAAGTTGCGTCGGATAGATTATTAGCACTTATCGATAAAGGAGTTACGGTACAACAAGTATCTCAAGTAACAGATAATTTCACCCAAACGGGTATCATGGTGCACGCATATTTGATGTATGGATTCCCAACACAAACAGCACAAGAGACGATCGATTCACTTGAAATGGTAAGACAACTTTTCGAATTAGGAATTGTACAATCTGGTTTTTGGCATCAATTTGCACTAACTGCGCATAGTCCAATCGGATTAAACCCAGAAAAGTTTAACATACGAATTACAGGTCTTCAAAACGGTACGTTTGCAAATAATGATCTATACCATGAGGATAAAATTGGATGTGATCATGCTTCTTTTAGTGATGGATTGAAAAAAGCACTTTATAATTATATGCATGGAATTGGATTTGAATTGCCTTTACAAGAATGGTTTGATTTTAAAATTCCACGTACACTTATTCCTAATACTTATATACAACGTGCATTAAACAATTCTTCATCGACAGAACTTAAACCTAGCACAAAAATATTCTGGATTGGACCAAAACCAATTAGCACAAAATTTACATCCAATAAAAAAGGAAAAACAGTAACAAAAATAAACTTCCAATTTTCAACTTTACAAAATGAATTTTCTGTTTCATTTCAAGAGAAACAAGGAAGTATGATTCAACAATGGTTGGAGGATTTAATTACGTTTAAAAAATTAAATGTAGCACAATTAGATAGGGTACTTGAAGAAAATCAAATGGGTACGTTTCAAAATTTTATTGCCAACCAACAATTTGCAACTTTAAGAGACATTGGTTTATTGATATTTTAAAACACGTATAAGCTAATTTAAAGTCAATTATACTTTAGATTTAACTAACGTACAATACCAACTAATACCCCCATATTGAAATACATTCCCGTAAAATCAACTTGATAATTATTACGAAAACGTGTTAAATGCGCTTCATCCGTATATTGACTCAAAAAGAACCCACCTCCAACATAGGTATCGATACATACAATATCTTTCCAAATCTTTTGATATCCTAAAGCATATCCTATATAGCCAAGGTTTAAATTCCTTTTCACCTCAATATTCGTCTCAATCAAAGAACTTAAATATAAACGTCTATAAAAAAGTTCTGGTGCCAAATAAAATCCAGAGAGTGCTTTAGTAGAATATTTGGAAAGGTATTTTCGTAATTGAAAATTAACACCATACCCCAATGCCTCTACATTTTCTAATGAATATATTTTATTTGTTGTCGCATCAACATAGACGAAATCCTGTGCTTTTAAATAAGGTTTTGCAAGTCCTCGAGTAGAAGCATACGTACCCATCACTCCAATATTTAATGAATATCGTGAAGAAATACGTTGCTCACGCGTCAACTGTATTGTACCCTGAACCGCTCGAAATAAATCTAATTTATAATTTTCATCTCCGAGTACAATTGAATCTTGCGCTAATACACACGAAAAACAACAAAAAACAGAAATAAAAAGACTAATTAGCGTTCGCGTTCGCATTGTATTAATGTTGTATAATTCCAATAGTCACACCAAATCTTGGAATAACACCAGAATAATCCAAATCAGAAACTCCTTTAAATCGTGTAAAGGATTTATCACCATCAACTTGCGACAAACGTATACCTCCACCAAAATTAAAATCAACAGTAAAAACTTGATTGGCAAAAACTTGACATCCTAACAAGACTCCAAAATAATACACATTAAAGCTAGATTTTGTTTCTGTATTCACGTTGGTAAACACATTTGTTATAGGATCTGTAACACCACTACTTACTTTTTCATACGAATTGATGCGTCTGAACATAAATTGAGATGCTAAATAAATAGGGTAATTCGTTTGAAAACTACCCTTACCTAAATAACTTCTGAGTTGTAATTCACCACCATATCCAATATTTTCTTTATTACTTCCCATACCAGAACCATAGGTAGCAATACCATTGATTATAATAGACTTTCTGTTTTTTATAGGAATTTCAACACCAGTCCAAAATGTTCCTCCAAAAAAGCGTAAAATATCATTCTTTACGATATATTTTAAAGTGTCATTTTTAGTATATTTGATTCCTTGCGAAAAACCAACAGTTCCTAAAACTATTACAAGCAAAGAACTCATTATTAACTTTTTCATAAATCGTTTGTTTTTTTACAAATATAATATTAATATAGACTTAACAAAAAAAAAACTTTAGAATAATATTAATTAAAAACACCTATTGTTTTTTTGATTTAGTCATATTTGCACTGTAATAATTTCTAAACCAAATTGGAACTTTGCTGACTTCTCGAATATCCCATTTTTTCTCCCAATCCTTTGTTACTTTAAAACTAGCAAACAAGTTAAAATCCTTACCTTCCGCTGAGTTATCAAAATAATAGCTGCGATATGCTAACTGAGATGCGGCATACATTAAATCCATGGTCCGGAAGTAACGACTTCTAATTTTATCCTCCGGAACATCGTGCCCATTTTGTTTGACACGGACTTCTTTCACGCGATAAACATTAATTTCAGGATCTTCAGTAGATACAAAATATAAATACACCTTATATCCCTGTTTGATTGCATCCTGCATAAATTCTAATTTACCAGGATGTGAAAAAACAGTTTCAAAGGAAAATTTCTTTTTTAACCTTAGTAATTCGGAACGTAAATAGGTAGCCAACATTTGAGCAAATCGTTCTGAATAATTGACATCCAGTAATTGAACAAAATTATTTTCTACTCTAAAAATAGATTTCAATTTCACTGCGTTTAACTCTCCAATTAATAAACCGGAAGTCGCAATAAATGCAACAAATTCTTCTACTTGAAATACAATTTGGTAAACATTTAAATTACATCCATTACTGGTTAATTCTTTCGCTATATCATCTGCATTTAGATAAATACCAAAATCTAAAGGCGTACCATTATCTTTTGTGTAATTTCGAATGGAATTGATAATGGAACTTTTTCCAGAACCGTTTGGCCCTGCAAAAATACGAAGTCGCAACGTTTCGTTAGTCAAGCGCTAATGGAAAATTGGAAGAATCAGGTAATTCGACAAGCACAATTTTTTTACCATCTTTAAATTCCCGTATAATTTGATTTCCTTCTTTTTTGACAATAGAACCAGCCAATTCAAAAGCAAGAGATGAAGCTAACTTCACCGCTTTTTGAGATTTACTAATAAGTAAACGCTTCGTTAAATATGATTTTTCAAAACTAGATATCATACTTCAAAAATACTTTTTTTCTTTTGATTTTCAAACTATTTTGCACACTCAGAAATAAAATATAAATTACGTTTCTCTCCCCAGTATGGAACCAAAATATTGCCAGTTACCTGACCAGGATATAAATTCTTTGCTTTTTCAAGATATTCTAAAGCATTTTTAGCTCCTCCTCCGAACATTTTCGGTGTATAATATAATGCAACTCCTTTTAGGTGATATATTCGTGGATTAGTTGGGTTTATCGCTATTGCAGCATCCATATTCGCATTGAAAATATCCCCTTGTTTCTTCCATCTACTTCCACCATCTACTACTAAACGTGCATTTGCAAGTAATGCTGCTAAAATAGAGGTTTCTTCATTTTTTGGTTGCAATTGTTTCACTTTTTCTAAAAAAGTATCTGCGATATCCAAGTACATATCTTTTCGTTCTTTATCTTTCTCCATATAGGAAATCATCGCTTTAGAATATGCTGCGTAATAGTTTGCTGCAAAACTCTCTGATTCCATATTCGCTAGTAATTCCAATTTGGAAGAAGCTGCCATTTTAGAAGAAAAAACTTGTGTAGTATCAAATTCTAAAAAAAGGGATTGTAACTTTTCTTCTAAAGTTTGCGCTTGAATAGAATAGAAATTTAGTAGTAAAACGAGTACTAATAATAATTGTTTCATAGTTTGTTTGTTTTTAAATTTATAAATCATCTTGATTAAACTGAGTGAATGAAAAGTTCACCCCAATAAACACAGATCGATACAAGGGTGGTATTACTGGATAACTGGATTTTCCATCTGCTGAATATCGATACCCTAATACATTCTTCGTATTCAACATATTATCAAAACTTGCATAGAAAACAGCAAATACCTTTTTAAAGGTTCGTAAATAAGATGCAGTCATTGCTAAATTTTGATAGTCTTTCACATGATCCGATAAAAACACTGCTGATGATGGATTGTAATATGGTCTTCCACTCGAATAATTATAACTGAATGAAAAATTTGTATTTATTTTCTCAAATAAGTACTTAACGATAATATTTAAATTATTTTTCGAAACATAATCTGGGGTAACTTTATCCATGTAATTTTGGTACAATCGTTTTGTGTCTATATAACTATACGAAATCCAATAATCTAAATTCTTAACACTCTCCTTATCACGCCAAAAAACATCTATTCCTTGCGCATAACCACTTCCGGTATTATCCAATGTACCGAAATTCATTCGGAATTGGTTTGGTGTATATGCAACTCCTTTTTCGCGAATTAACTGCTGATAATCTTTGTAATATCCTTCTAAACGAAAAACTCTCCCTTTTTTCATATATTGGTAATTCAACATATAATGCATAGACTTCTGAAAATCAGGACGGTATCCTTGTAACAAATAATTTACAGCAGCAGTTTGGTAAAATGTTCCTCCTGCAAAGGATAATTGGGTATTTTTTCCAGTACGAATAGCAAAAGAAAGTCTAGGAACAATATTTCCTTTGGCTAATAATTGTGAATATTCACCTCGTACACCAGGTTTTAATGCAAATTTACGTCCTAACTTAAATTCTGCTTCCGCATATCCAGCAGATAAAAATTCATCGAATTTACCAAACATGGTATCATACTTTTGTAAGTAAGAAATTCGTTGTACTTCACTACCAAGTAATACATTAAACTTTTTACTTGGTTCAAAACGTAATTCTGCACGACCTTGCACACGACTATCGTTTTTGTATATATTCAATGGACCGAAACCAATATCATCTGTATTATTACTAAATGAAAATGCAGTAAAATAACTTAATTTTGTACTTGCTAGATAATTAAAAGAGGTATTAAAATACGTGTTCTCATTTGCCAAATTATAGTTCAATTTTGTTCCAGGCACCATTGGATTGTTTATTTCTATTCCAGACTTAGAAAAAGATTTAGAAAAATTCATTTTAAATAAACCTTTGTCATTATCCAATTTCGAGATCCATCGCGTTGAAAAAGTTCCTCCTTGTGGTACTTTGTAAAACTTAACATTTGTAGGTATTAAACCATAAAAAGGAGCTAAATTTTGATAGTTTCCACTATATTCAATCGCATTTTTCTCCATTAATTTGGAACCAGAAATAGAAATTCCCGCCATGTTTGCACCAACATTTAAATTGCTTTTTTCCGGCAAATCATTCGTCTGCAAATCCAAAACTGCCGATAATGCTTGTCCATACCTAGCGGTATATCCTCCACTACTAAAGGATGTTCCTTTAAATTGAAAAGGATTAAAACGACTTCGTTGAGAAACTCCAGGCACGCTGCTCTGAAATGCATTTTGAGCAATCATACCATCGATAATCATTGAACTCTCATTCACATCCCCACCACGAACCATTAATCCTGTCTGATCACCTCCATTTCGTTGCACACCAGGTAATGTCTGAATAGCACCTACGATATCCCCTTGTCCACCAGCAGTTGTTACAATATCCAATGGCTTAAGCACCGCTACACTTCGCTCATTCGATGCTTCAATAATACCTGCAGAAATCACAACTTCTTCCAACATTTTTTCTGGAAAAGGCATCAGTAAATTGAGTACAAGTTCATTTCCTAATAGTTCAATTGGTTGTTTTATTTTTTGGAAACCAACACAAGAAACAATCAAGGTATCTAGACCTGACTTTCCAACAACAAAAGAAAATTCTCCTGTCTCAGTTGAAACCGCACCTACTTTTGCTACTTTAACAAAAATATTGGCATACATAATAGGTTTACCATTTTCATCTTTCAAAGTACCTTTTATCGTCGTTTGTGACATACTTAACCCTGCTAATAAAAGAAAGGCTGTAATTATTAAAAACTTCATATAAATTATTTTGAATTGAATTAATAAAATTATTGACTTTACTCCTATTTTATGATTAATGGATAAATGAGTTTTTCTAGACCATTCAACTTTATTTCAATCATTTGTGCTAACTGACTTCCCAGCTTACCTTTTGGAAAACCTTTATTTTGATACCAAACGAGATAATTTTCCGGAAGTTCAATCAGTAATTTACCTTCATATTTTCCAAATGGCATACGAGCATTTGCTAACTCAACTAATTCTTTTCTACTATCCCGCTGGAAATCTTCCATTTATTGTGCTACAGTCGGTTGTTGTGTAACTGCTCTATACGTAAATGTTTCACAAATTTTTCTACGTGCAAAACGTGTTTGAATATCCGATTGACAAAGTTTCACGTATAATTCTCTGGAAACGCCAAAATACTCGTAACTATTACCATCCGAAAAATCTAAACGCAAGACCTGTCCTTTATGATTAAATTCTACCACTAAATTATTAGAGATACTCTCAATATATTTATCCTTATTCGCAGCAGCTGTTTCTGGAGAAATACTCACTAAAAAATGATAACCTTCAATTATACGCTTACTCACTTCTTCCGCTTCTGCTTTTTTTACTTCATCTTGAAATTTATCTGGATGATACTCTTTCACAAGTTTACGATACGCATTTTTTAATTCTGCTAACGTAGTTGAACGTTCAGCACCATACAATTTTCTAAATTCGGTAATTCGCTTCATATTATTTATTGTTTGAATCGTGATAAAAGTAAATATCAAGAATTATTTTAATGTTAATTTTTAATTTTTCGCAGGAATTTTTGTTAACGCTTCTAACAAATATCCCCAATACTTTTGAACAGAAGAAATCTGCACTTTTTCATCCGGAGAATGGGCAGCACGAATATTTGGACCAAATGAGATCATGTCCATTCCAGGGAAATGTTTCCCCAAAATACCACATTCTAATCCAGCATGACACGCTTTAATTTTTGGTTCTTCGCTATAACGTTGAATATATAAATCCTTCATAATCGTTAATATAGGAGAATGCGCATTTGGCGACCAACCTGGATAATCCCCATTCTGAACAACCTCACAACCAATCAATTCAAAGGATGATTTGACCATATTTGCAACATCTTTTTTTGAACTTTCCACGCTACTACGTTGTAAAGATTGCGTCGTAAAAGAACCATCTTTAATGATAACACGTGCCAAACTTGAAGAAGCTTCTACTAATCCATCAATATCCGGACTCATGCGGTATACACCATTTACAACAGCATATAAAACGTTAACAAACTTGATTGTTTCTGTAGAATTTACCGCTGAATTAGGCGTATCAACACTTTCAAAAGAAATAACTAATGCTTTTTCAAGTGTAGAAAATTCAACCTTAAGCGATTGAACAAATGCAGTAATTAATGACTCAACCTTTTCCTTTTCAGCTGCTTCAAAAATAATTGTTGCTTTTGCTTCACGAGGAATTGCATTACGTAAACTACCTCCATCAAAAGAAGCTAAACGAACGGATGTATGATCCAATAAATGTCTTATAATACGCGTCATTAATTTATTCGCATTACCACGACCTTTATGAATATCCATTCCACTATGACCACCCAACAATCCTTTTATCGTAATTTCAAATGCAAGAGATGAACTAGTTACTGATTCACTAGTATATGTATAGGAAGAATTAGTATCAATTCCACCCGCACATCCAATAGATAACTCATCATCATCTTCGGTATCTAAATTCAATAAAATAGTTCCAGAAATATTTGTTGGATCCACATGGATTGCTCCTGTCATTCCTGTCTCTTCGTCAATTGTAAATAAAGCCTCTAATGCTGGATGAGGAATATCTGTCGACTCCAATAAAGCCATAATTGTTGCAACACCAACACCATTATCCGCACCTAAAGTTGTACCATTTGCAGTTACCCAATCTCCTTCTATCAACATTTCTATTCCTTGTTGATCAAAATCAAAAACGGTATCCCCATTTTTTTGATGCACCATGTCTAAATGAGACTGAAGAACCACAGTAGCTCTGTTTTCCATCCCAGGAGTTGCAGGCTTTTTAATGATAACGTTATCAATTGCATCCTTAATAGTTTCTAATCCCAAACGTTTTCCAAAATCCATCATAAATGCAACTACTCTATCTTCTTTTTTAGAAGGTCTTGGAACAGCATTTAAATCTGCAAAATGACTCCACAATGCCTGAGGCTCTAAATTTTTTACTGACATATTTTAATTTTTTATTTTTTATATCTTTTCTACAACGTCACTCTTCACTTATTTTTGACAATCTTTTTCAAATACAAGTCCTCCACCTTCGTTCTCGCCCATGGTGTTCTTCGCAAAAAATGCAAACTAGACTTGATAGTAGGATTATTATTAAAACAGTTAACTGGAATTAAGTACCCCAAATGCTCCCAACCCAGTCTTTCAACTAATTCATTTACAATTTGCTCTAACTTAACTCCGTGCAAGGGATTATTTTTTTGTTCCTCCGACATTCAACCAATCTTATTTAATTACTTCTGATACCAAAACTACTATTTAACAATCTGTAATTTGCTAATCTGTAATCTGCTAATCTGTAATCTGTAATCTGTAATCTGTAATCTGTAATCTACTAATCTGTAATCTAACTATGCAAGCTTTCTAAATTTAATTCGTTTCGGCGCAGATTCTCCCAAACGTTTTTTTCTATTCTCCTCATAATCGGAGTAAGAACCTTCAAACCAATAAACTTGTGAATCCCCTTCAAAAGCTAAAATATGCGTACAAATACGATCTAAAAACCATCTATCATGGGAAATTACAACAGCACATCCAGCAAAATTTAAAATCCCCTCTTCCAAGGCACGTAAGGTATTCACGTCGATATCATTGGTTGGCTCATCTAATAACAATACATTAGCTTCCGTCTTCAAAGTCATCGCTAAATGCAAACGATTACGCTCACCGCCGGATAATATTCCAACCTTCTTATTTTGATCCGATCCAGCAAAATTGAATTTAGACAAATATGCACGTGCATTAATTTTCTGATTCCCAATTTCGATAAACTCCATTCCGTCTGCAACAACCTCAAATACTGTTTTTTCTGGATGAATATCTTTGTGACTTTGGTCTACATATCCAATTTTAACCGTATCTCCAACATTGAACTGACCTGAATCAGGCATCAATTCTTCCATAATCATTTTGAAAATTGTTGTCTTACCAGCACCATTAGGTCCAATAATTCCAACGATTCCTGCTGGAGGTAATTTAAAATTCAAATCATCATACAATAATTTTTCTCCAAAAGACTTACCAACTTTTTCAGCATCAATCACATTCATACCTAATCGTGGTCCGTTTGGAATTGGAATCTCCAAAACGTCTTCTCTGTCTTTTAAATCTTCCGATAATAATTTGTCATAATTAGATAAACGAGCTTTGCTCTTCGCTTGTCGAGCTTTTGGATTCATTCGTACCCATTCTAACTCTTTTGCTAACATTTTTTGACGTTTAGAAGCCGTTTTTTCTTCATCCTTCAAACGATTTCCTTTTTGTTCTAACCAAGAACTATAATTTCCTTTCCATGGAATACCTTCTCCACGATCTAATTCAAGAATCCATCCAGCAACGTTATCTAAGAAATAACGGTCGTGCGTTACAGCAATAACCGTTCCTGCATATTGTTGTAAATATTGTTCTAACCAATCAATAGATTCAGCATCCAAGTGGTTGGTAGGCTCATCCAACAATAGTACATCCGGTGTTTTTAATAATAATCGACATAAAGCAACCCGACGTTTTTCCCCTCCAGACAAAGTTTCAATCAACTGATCGTCTGGTGGACAACGTAATGCATCCATTGCACGTTCCAATTTTGTATCTAATTCCCACGCATCTAAAGCATCAATCTTATCTGAAATCTCCCCCTGACGCGCGATTAATTTATCCATTTTATCTGGATCATTCAACACTTCTTCGTCCATAAAAGCAGCGTTGATTTCCTCGTATTCTCTCAATACATCCACCGTTTCTTGCACGCCTTCCATTACGATTTCTTTTACCGTTTTGGTTACATCTAATTCAGGCTCTTGCGGTAAATATCCAACGGTATATCCTTGTGTAAAAACAACATCCCCTTGGTATGCATTATCTAAACCTGCGATAATTTTCATTACCGTAGACTTACCTGAGCCATTCAATCCAATAATTCCAATCTTAGCCCCATAATAAAAGGACAAATAAATATTCTTAATAATTTGCTTACCAGTTGGTGTTTGTTTAGAAACATTCACCATCGAAAAAATAATCTTCTTATCGTCTGACATAATTTATTTTTTAATTTAAATTAACAATTTTAGTTTACTCTAAAAACATGTAATTTAAAAACATATAAATGTAACCATTTATACATTTTCATAGTTTAACATTACTTCAATTGTATGTTAATATCATTCATCCTCTAAATTCGTGCGAAACTTCTGTCTCAACTGCCGATTATATGTCTCCATCAAATATTTAAAGTAATTCGGAGTACTTTTAGCAATACATTTAGTATATTGCTTCAAGCGATGCTCTATATGTTCTTGTAATAACTCTAATATTTCCAAAGCATCATAAAAATCTGTTGCTGTATTCATCACAGCTATATAATGATTCTCTAACGATACTTCAACTGCATTTTTGCCTTTTTCACCCCGATCTATACAAGCGTAATATTCATCTTTGATATTAAAATTCTCTAATAAGGAAACATCAAAGCGCTCTTTATGTAGTTTATTAAATTCATACTCCACTTCGAATTCAATATCATCTCCTTCCGATAAGCGAGACTCTAAAAAACGATCTGGGAAACGGAATGCATCTTGCCAATTAATATAATCTTGCCAATATCCAAAGCGACGAACATTATTTCCAAGGTCAATTAACTTAAACTGACTCTTATTTGGTAATTTTCGAGAACCACGACCAATCATTTGATGGTACAAAGTCAATGAACGAGTTGCACGATTTATAATAATTGTTTCCACGGTTGGTTCATCAAAACCAGTAGTCAAAATCCCAACAGAAGTAAGAATTGCGTCTGGAGTTGTTTTAAACCAACTTAACACATCTTTTCGATCGCGATCACTAAATGTGGAGTCAAGATGTCTTATTTTATATCCGCGTTTTTTAAAGGTCTCTTCCACACGAAGCGAGGTATCAATTCCTGAATTAAAAATTAAGGTTTTATTACCAACAGCTACTTCTTCATAGGCAAACAATAATTTTTCTTGCATGAAATAATTACCATATACTAACTCGGAACTACTCACCGTAAAATCACCATTAGATCCAATTTTTAATCCATGCAAATTAACATCATACGTATACGTTTCCGCATCGGACAAATATCCTTTTTCGATTAAAGACGCAATGCATTCCCCAACCAATAATTTATTGTAATTGTCGTTAAGAGGTAAAGCTTTATTAGAACTTAAAGGTGTTGCAGTAACCCCTAAAATATTTGCTTGTTGGTAATATTGAAAGATTTTACGAAAGCTATTGTAATGAGCTTCATCTACAATCACCAAACCTACATCTTGAATAAAATTTTCATCCTCTTGTAATCGATTATTCAATGTTTCGACCATAGCAATATAGCACTGAAAATCCTCATCTACTTCCAACTTCTTAACATCACTATTGATCACTTTGTTTTGAACATTGATCGCGGATAGTTGTTTTGAAGTCTGAACGGACAATTCAATTCGATGGGTAAGGATCAATACCTTTTTACCCCATTCATGAATATAACGCTTTGCAATTTCTGAAAATATTACTGTCTTTCCGCCTCCTGTAGGTAATTGATATAATAAATTAAAATTTTCACCATTAGATTTTAACTCCTCTAAGATGTTCGAAACAGTATTTTCCTGAAAAGGATATAATGTTTTAATCTCGTAAACTTCTTTCTCTTCCAGTACTTCCATAATCAAAATTGGGCTACAAAATTACGTTTCTTTTATGGATTATACAAGGATAGTTCTAACTCTATGAAATAAAAGAATTGGCAAATCTACAATAGTAAGAGTATCAAAGTATAACAAACAAAAAAGCCCCTCGATATCTCGAGAGGCTTTAGGTATTATTAAAAATATAATTACTTGATAACTTCTAATTTAAACATTTTTGAACTTCCTTCAAACTGAAGTGTAGCAAAATAAACACCTGATCCAAAGTCAGAAACATCAAACGTATGTGATCCAGTACCATTTGGTTCTACACGCGATGAATAAACTGTATGTCCTAAGATATCTGTTACAATTAAATCATACGCTTCAATGGATGATTCACATGTAAACGCTCCGTTAGATGGATTAGGATAGATACGAACTAAAACGTTATCCACTTCTTCAATACCTGCAGTTTTTGGATCTACAATTACCTTGATGGTATACGTAGTTTTTGTACCATCTTCTGCTGTTACAACATAATTTACATCCGTTGTATACGAAATCTGAGAAGCACCACTCGCTTGAATAATTCCTCCAATAGTAACGGTAGCTCCTGTAGAAACTCCAAATACAGCAGTTAAATTTAAACTTGTTCCATAAGGCACATGTACTGTGATTATTTTCTTAACATCATCTATTGTTGTTGTTGCTGAAGGAACCTCTAAGAACTTGAAGAACGTAATTAACTTACCATTCTTTTTAGGAATGGAAACTGTAATTATATAATCTTTTTTAGTACCATCTGTTGCTGTAACAGTAACAGTTACTGGATTAGAAAAGTTAATAATTGAAACATTTGTAGTCAACACTACTCCATTCAATGTTAATGTTGCCCCTGGAGATATACTAAAATAAATTTGTTGCTTAGAAATATCAGAACCTGCTTGACCTGTAATCGTAATCGTATTACCTGAAATTGCTCCATTAATATATGGATTTAATAGTCCAAAACTTAATATATCTTTTGCACTTGTTCCTGTACCTCCATTTTGCGAAGAAACTGTAACAACAACTGTATAGTCTTTCGTTGAACCATCTTGAGCTACAACGGTATATAATACAGAGGAAGTAAAGTTATTTGCTGTTGTTCCTGAAATCTGAATAGTACTTCCTACACGAACAATCGAATTTGGCGAAGAAGTGAAATTAGCTATCAAAGCAGCAACATTTGTACCGAAAGGAACTGTTAAACCAACGGTATTTCCACTAATTGTTCCCAGAGTAGATGGAGATGCAAACCCAAAAGTTAATAGGTCTTTTGCAGAAGATAATAATGGTGTTATAGTTACATTGACAATATATGTTTTAACTGTTTTTCCATCTTGGGAAGTTACAACAAAAGAAACTGGAGCTGAGTAATCAACAACACTTCCTCCGCTTAGCTGCACAATATTAGAAACTTTAACAACAGCTCCCGTTGAAGTTGTAAAGGTTGATACTAAAGATTTAATATTGGTTCCATAAGGAACTGTTACAGCTATATTAGTACCAGAAATAACACCTGTAACATTTGGATTCGTAAAACCAAAAGTTAATAAATCAGCACCGGTGTTTTGATTCGTTGAACTTACAGTAACTGTTACCGTATACGTTTGAGTTGTTCCATCTTCTGCCGTTACTACATAACTAACTGGTGATGTAAAGTTGTTTGCTGTTGAACCACTTGCTTGAATTGTAGAACCAACTTTTACAGTAGATAAAGCAGAATTACTAAACGTTGCTACCAATGATGTTACGTTTGTTCCATTTGGAACTGTGACAGCTATGTTAGTACCGGTAATTACACCAGATGCTGATGGTGACACAAAACTAAATGCAGTGATTTCTTTTGCAGAACTCAAATTTGTGGAAGAAACCGTTACGGATACAGTATATGTTTTTGTTGTAACTCCATCTTCTGCAGTTACCACATAACTAACTGGTGAAGTAAAGTTATTTGATGTTGTCCCACTTACTTGTGCAGTTGAACCAACCTTTACAGTTGAACCAATGGAATTAGTGAATGTA